>Ga0209348_1001151_pt1 | contig 13046 bp, 22 predicted proteins | sample ETNvirenome_2_30_FD_184065 | JGI IMG/M metagenome (GOLD analysis project Ga0209348, IMG submission 184065) | Marine viral communities from the Pacific Ocean - ETNP_2_30 (SPAdes) (version 2) | ecosystem: Environmental > Aquatic > Marine > Oceanic | place: Pacific Ocean | collected 2013-06-22 | reverse complement strand
AGTGACACCGCCAGAACTACCATTTGAAGCCGACGTAACTCGCCCTTTTGAATCGACAGTAATGTTTGCATTGGTGAAAGAACCCGCTGGGTCAGGGCTAACATCTTCCAAGCTAATGTCTGGGTTGCTTCCACCTGAACTTGCAATAGGACTGGTCCCTGATACCGAAACGACTGCTGTACCGCTTACTGCCGAAACAACACGCCCTTTGCTATCTACATTGATTGAAGCTACATTGTAAACACCTGCCGGGTTGGGACTTACATCGTCCAAGCTAACAACAACATTCCCAGTTGTGGGTGTAACAGTAATAGGAGCAGTTCCTACAACAGAATTTACTGCACCTCCACTGCCTCCATTGGTAATGACTGCATCGCCAACTACATTAAATACGTCTGGGCTACTTATGGGCATTTTTTAATTTTCTGTGCAAGGGGTGCCGGGAACTTCTTTAAGTTGTCCAATAGAATCAAATTCATCATCGGACTCAATCGTAGGTTTTTGAGCGATGAGAACTTTAAAACAAAAAGTGTCGGGTCGATTGATAGGCATGATTACAACCAATAAGAGTTTTGATTCTCGTAAATACCGATGCGGTGAGAAGTCTGGTTATCAGTCCAAATGATGACTTCTTGCAATTTGCCATCCATAAACGTGGCACCTGAGCGACCCAACAAAAAATCTGTTGCGGTAAAATCGACTTGCGCCAAGGTTGACTGACCCACACTCACGTTGTTTCTAAAGGCTTCCTGTGTGGCACCATTGACTTGAAACTGCATATTGTTTTGACCACTGGCCGCCGAAAAAGTGATGTTACTTAAATCGTTGTATGCAAATCTTTTGTCTTGCAAATAAAGACGAGGTACTGAACTTTCTGAACCTAATGACAAATTCAGAGTACCGCCAGATTCACCATAAACTACACTGACCAAAAAGTCTGTGTTGTCAAACTCGGTCAACAAATTGGTTGCCAGTACCTCATCGTTCGTTCCATCAAAAACCATTGAAACTTTGCCATTTAAAAAGACCAGTGTTCCATCGCTGTTCACAATACGTGGGCCAAAGGTTTGTGCTGTTTGAGCATTAAACCCGCTTCCTGTTTGGTCATACAGGGTGTCCACGAACAACGCCTTGGTGCCACCAGACAAATCCAGCATTGTTTGGGTGTCCAAGTCTCCGTTTTCTAAAAATCCGATGTTGTGAAAGTCCAAGTCAAACTGACGTCTCACACGAATAGCAGGGCCGTTGTACGCAGACGACAACCTACGCAATGAGTAGGCCGCAGTTGCCCCTGAATACTCATCAAGGATGCCCGTTGTAAACTGACTGGTTTTACAGTTGGTTCCAGCGATAGGCAAGATGTCACCAATCGCATCAAACGAGTCGGATGAAGCAATCGTAGCCACAGGCTCTACCACTACGTCATAGCAAAAAATGTCAGGGCTGTTGATAGGCATTTTTAAAAAATATCGAAGTACAAATTGGTTTGCGTCTCATATCGGCTAATCCATGCGTCAGTAAAATTCATGGACGCATTACCCTTGAACATTACAATCTCTGCAATCTTGCCATCCAACATATTTCCAGCCCCTGCTGTGAAGCGAGTTCCGATTGTCATTCCATCGTTACTTTGTGTGCCCACATTTGTTGAATTTGATGTAAGTGTCGTACCGTCTTGTCTGAAAAAGCTGGGGTCACCGTTGAACTGCATTATCCAAATATGGTCGTCCGTGTTTCTTACACTTGAAATAGTTGGATAACTTCCTGCTCCCCATCGCAAACTTGCCCCATCACCAAAAAACAATGTTCGGTCAGCATCATCCCCGTCAAACATATAGCGTTGTCCTGTGGTGGTGTCAAAAGCACCGACACAAGTCGTCCAAAGGGGCTGGGCAACATCACCCGAACCCCCTGTATCTGCTACCAAGTATTGAGAGAGTCCAAAGTCAAGTGCGGGAACATTGTTCGCTCCAATCGTTCTGGCAACACTGGAAGAAGACACTGAATAAATTAAAGGCCCACGCAAAGGATTTGCTACGAGGTCAGGTACCGTTGCATCGACACCATTTACACTTTGATTGTACCATGTTTTCACGCGGATATTCGCAGGGGCACCTCCTTTTGAACTGTGTGCCGCGAGTTGAGACACATTGATGAGTCCATTGGCGTTCCATCCAATCTGCGCAGTATCTGTCACATCTCCTTCTCGATACACCTCCATACAATACGGTGCAGAGTAACTCAACCTCCGAGTGGAAAAGGCAAAAACGTGCTGTTCCCTTTTTAAAAAGTCAAGTGGATATTTTGCTTCTTGACTGAAGTCCGCATAGACAAACTTACCGGCAGAACCCGAACCATTGCCAAGGCCGTAACCAACCTGAAAGATGTTTCCAATTACCTGTTGCCATTGCGTAAAAGTGCCACTGCTACTTGCCATAAAATTCTGACCAATGTTTGCAGTATTTGCTCTTACAACCACCCCTTCTCTTACAAAAGACGAAACCATATCGCCTTCATTCATCTTGTAACCAGTTGGATTGTCAGTACGGGTAATGTCGCTTTGAACCACGTTTGCCCAACCAGTATTAACAGCACCCTGCTGAAATGCAATACGTCCCGGCTGTGTGTTTTGGTTCGTATTGCCAAAGTTTAAAATCCGGCTACCCATGTTTGCTGTTCCACTGCTATCAGTAGAAGTGTCAAATGCTTGTAGGTTGCCTTTGTCAAAAACAGATTTTTCGTAAACAAATTTGCCCTCTTCAATCAAAACATTTTCACCCTGCCTGATTGTAAATACAGCAACACCGTTGGTATTCACTGGGCCACTTACTGTAAAAGTGTTTGGCCTGTCGATGTTTGGGGTCATAAAACCCGCTTGTGGTGGCTGTCCTACTCTGCCCATTACGCTACAGTTTCAAAGTTTACATCCGGTGTGAAAAACATCAAACCCGCTGTGCTGTCGGTGTCCATCGCAAAGCCCACCATGCGAACATAGTTGTTCACTGAAGTAGGCTTCACACCTATGACTTGACCATTAATTCCAAGGTACAGAGGCTGTCCAATCGCAAAGGTTGAAAAATCTCTGTTTGTTCGTACAAAGCCTCTTTTAATTACACGTTGACCAGTAGTCTCAACAGCCATACCTAAAAGAAGTGTAGCATTAAAACTCGACGAAGATGCCTGCACCCAAACTCCATTTGTCGCATCCCAGTAGCAAATCTCACCTTGGGCCAGTGCGCTTTGTGTTCCATACGGCCAATTTTTAAAAAGGATGGAGTCCTTGCCAAATGCTCCAGCATTAGAGCCAAGGTCGCGCTGTGAAAGTACAGTGCTATTGGGACGTGACAGACCCGGCTGGCTAATCACAACTTCAGAGCCTGTTTCCGTTGTAAGAATACCTTGCAAACCAGCGACTGAGGTAATCTGTTGAGTCTCTCCACCGTTTACGATGGCAGTTCCAAGGCTTTGAAAAGAATCGGGTCTGTTAATAGCCATTACACTGGTGGGTTCTGATAGAAATCATTAGACACGTCGATGTAAATCAAACCGTTTACTCCATCTTTCACATATCCTAAAATCCGCACCCATTCATTTGGATTTGTCGATGGAATCACAGTCAAGTTTCCGCTTGAATTTAAATATAACCGTAAACCGTTAGCCGAGGCACTGAAAGTTGTATTACAACGAGCCAACCCTTTAAAAACCATTTCGGAGCCATTTGTCACGTCGCTACACATGGCAATAAGATGATTTCCATCTGTCGACGATTCTGCAACTGCCCATGCCCCTGTTGATGACCAATAGTAAAATTTGCCAGCGGTGAGGCTTGCACTGGTCGTCATGTTGTAGAGGATTTGACTACCCTGCTGATAATACCCAACAGCTTGGGTCACACCATCGTAAACTGTACGGGCTGTATCAAGAGAAAGGGCAACTGTTACGTTGCCCTGTCCTGTGCTTGGTGTGATAACCACATTGTCCTGACCAACGATTTTTGTAATCGTTCCTTGACCAGAATCGGGCATTTTTGCCTTCCCTACGGAGTTAAAACTGTCGGGGTTGTTAATCGGCATCTCTCTGGGTTAAATGTCTGCGAATTGTCAGAAGCCCAGCGGTTATTCCTATGAACAACGCTGAAATTTCAAGAAGTCTTCTCGTCTTTGGATTCATCTTCTGTTGCTTTATTGATGCGAAGTAAAATAAGTACGACAGACAAAATCTGAATGATTAAAGTCAGGCCATCATTGATTTGTCCCGTAGTCATGTAATCACATACGTGAGGAAACATAGGCGCAGTTGCAAGAAACGTACCTCCAAGCAGAAAGTCGATATTTTCCCTCACACTAAAAGTCATAGTCTCTTGTTGACTTGACCAGCCAAAACCAAAGCCAAGAACAGACCAACGAAAATCGCTAACCCCATTTGTGCATAATCTTTGGTTGAGAAAGACAATTGCAAGCCCTCTTGTCGGAACGCTTGCATTTGTTGTGTCAAACCGTCAAGTCCATCGAACATTACTTCTTACCCTTTTTAATTAAAGGAATGCGTCCACCACCCTTTCTGCGGTTAGGAATGATGAAATCCAAGATGTATGCTCCAAACGTAACTACTTTGTTCACGATGGAATTGTCTTTTTCTGAAGGAGTTAGGCGTACCATTACCTCCAACAAACCGAATACAGCAAGAACCAGCGAACGGATGTCCATTGCTGATTCTGGATTCTCAAGAACTTGTGCTACAATCATGCTTGTGCCATTTGCGCTTGATGAGCCAATGTGTTGGCTTCAATCTTGCGAAGTTTCATTACCACGTAAATCATAAATGCGAGGGTAATCAAACCCCCTCCAACTCGAATGTCCATTTTAAAACGGTTTATTTGCTGACTTTGACAGCGATGTAAATAAGGAATGCGAACATCACGTAATAACGTGAGGGCATCTTCTCGAAGTCTTTGATAATCTGTTGCATCTTAACGTACTGCTTGATTTTGGTATGGGGGCATTGAAGTACAATTGCACCCAACCTGTTGTCCGCGACGGGCGCACTTACGTTGGGCCTCTCGAATGTTGCTGGCAAAAACCTGTACGGTCATTTCACACGCTGTACAAGCGCAAGTAAAAACTTGGTTTCCAGTTCCAGCCCCGCGATTCAAACGGTTTCGGTTGCCCCCTCGATAAAAAAGATTGAACATGATTTAATTTTTTGCAACTAAGAAGGCACCAACAATCAGTGCTAAAAACAAGTAAAGCTGTTCTCTCGAATGCTTTGTTGAACCTTCTCCATCACAATTACAAGGACTGTCCACAACTACTGTTTTTTCCATTGGAATCGTTTTCATGGTTGGGCCTGTAACATCGTAATCCATTGCACCCCCTTGCTGTCCATAAAAACTCGCAAGTGAATACAGGTTCCCGTAAAAATCATTTTGAGAAGCTGGATTTGCACCAGCAGAAGCCCTTTGATTTACTCCGTAAAATTCCCAGTCCAACATACCATTGTTAATCATCCCATTTCCATAAATGTCGGACGCATCTGGTGTATCAATTGTACTGGCATCGAGGTGCATACCTGCAAGATTGCACGTGCCACCAACTCCGGGGATAGGGTTGCCTTGGTTGTCGGTTTGACAATTACCGAGTGTACTCATTTCAAATCATTTAAATCAATTGATTCACTGCCATCCAAACCTGTAAATGCTTGAAGCGCAAACCATGTTTCACAACCAAACTTGCCATCTACATCCACCGACGCTCCATACTGCGTATTCAAGCGTTCTTGCACATAAGCTACCTCGGCTCCATAGTCACCAAGTGTCACTGTTTTTTCCATGTCAAAACCTTCACTGGATATGCTGTCTTGCCCTAAATACTGGGGACTAAAGTCAGGACATTCCAGTTGTGGTTCTTCCTTGGTCGCACGACGGTTCTTTAAAATTAAAACCGCAACTACGATGAATGCTACAACAAGTGTAACAGTTAGCCATTTCTTCATTACCCACGCTTTCGATACAGATTTGCGTACAAATCTGCTTCACTTTGTTTTGAGTAGATATTAAAATCCGCTGGTGTCAAAGTGCCAGAACGGAAGGGCCGTGCTGTCATTGAACTCACACCCGCACCCATGCGCAAAGGATTTTTGCCGGGACGGTCAAAGTTTGGCATTCGGCCCTGCACATCACTTACACCGATGGTGCCGGGGCGATACCCCCCACGACGCGTTTGCAAATCCGTGTTGAAAGAACGGAATGGCTGTTGTTTGTAGATATTAGACATCTTTTAAAAATTTACTCGTGTTGCATATCCAACCGCTTCTTGTGGTGGATATTGTGAATCGCCAGCCCCTTCCAAAATGATTGGGACATCGACGACGAAAAATGTGTTCATTCCCTCTGCCTTACCAGTAGGTGTACACTTGTCACTGCCAAGTTGAAGTACAGTTACCCGCTGATTATCAAGTGCCGAAAACTGACCACCTGTAATCTGCAAATCCAAAGTGTCACCAACTTGAACGTGCTTACCGCCTGTGTTTGAACCCGGCAAAACATAGCCCTCGTTTACGCTCTTCTTATCACCCAACTCAAACATTGCATAATAAGTTGTCGGTGCAACGCCCGTAGTCGCACTACGACCTTCCACACCCGCGCTCGCAAAAGGATTGCCCGGAACACCGCAATAAATTTCACGTCCTGATTCATCGGTACGCAAAGCGGACGCTCCAACGTATTTAAAATCCAAACGCCCGTTCAAGCCAACGCCTGATTGGTCCATCATTGGTTGTCCCAAATCAACGTCAGTTGAACTGGTTTCGTTGCCCATTGGGGACTTTTCTTTAAAAAAGAGGTGGTAGGCCAAGTAACCCAAACCTCCGTAAATCAATAGATTTTCGATTTTCATTTTTACGAATTTGCAATGTTCTCATCTCCACCCCTCTTGCGCAGAACAAGGTACAGAATTAAAAGAAGGACTAACGCCCCGATGGTCAATGTGTACTTCATTACCTACGCAGAAAAATCACCAGACCAATTAAAACAACTATAGCAATGCCAGCACCAATCAAGAATTTTTTCTGGTTCTCGGAGTCTTTTTCAGAGTCAGCCATAGAACCTCCCGGCCCAAATGTTGCCCCCATTCCCAAGTTGGGCGAACTTGTATAACCCTCATCTTCTTGCCCGGTAGCTGTAGCTGACGGGGGTGGAACAACTCCTTGAAACTGAAATACATAGCCTTGCATTTCGTTCCGGAAGTTTTCAAGTTTTGCCCTTAGTTCTTGTTGAACAGGAACGTAACCATTGTTGAAGTTGTTACCCCCTGTACGAGAAACGCAACAGCGTCGGTCCAACGAGATGTTGGTTTTCATGTGTGCTATCCAATCTTCATGGACAGACAAATCATTCAAAGAACTGTTGGCCCACTCGTAGCCTTCCAAGGCAAGTTGCTCCCCTTGACCGTAATTACCAACTGACGAGGCATTCTCAAGTTGTGAAATCACGGTTGCGTAATCCGATGTCAGAAACGTATTAAAACTATTTAAATACGGTTGTGCGCTGACATTCCAACATTCACCCGGTTCACATTTGTGGTGGTCGAGACCACAACGTCTTGTGTCGTATTCGTTTGGGTTACGAATCGCAAGCCCACTCAAATCTGGATAAACACCAACACGATTTGAAAAACTGTAGTTCACTGGGTCTTGAACTCCATTGGCATTGCCATTCGATTCAGAACCATATGAAGGTGGAGGTGGAGGAGGAAATAAACCCATTTTTAAAAAGTAATTGGGATTCCAGACTTCTGCCAAATGCCTCTCGCGGCTTCAACTTCGTCACATTGGTCAAAGAAGGTTTCGCAACCTTCGACACGCTCGTCAAAATAAATTTCACTCGCTAACCCGCCCACCAACTTCTCTTGGTAAGCCTCAAACAATGTTTTGCCTTCACGTTGACCATACTCACCATAGATTTCTCGTAGTTGCGCTCCGTTGTAGTCCAACAAAGGCGTAAACAAAGCCTGTTCGTCAGGATTAGAAAAACCTAAAAGATTCGTTTGATACAATGCAAGTTCTTGACTGTCAGCAATTTGTTTGGCGATGGGCTGGAAAGCATTTTGTTCTTCAGTTGTCATCGTTGTGCCATCTTGAGCCTCGGTTGAGTCAAGCTGTTCTTGGGCATTATTATTTAAAAAGTCGCCAATTCCAGATGTAAAATCTCTTACACCTTTCCGAACGAGCCTGAAAAGCAAATAAACCACAATAGCCAAAACAGCATACGTGACAATCGTAGGTACGAAACCTCGAAGTTGCCTTCCTGTAAATGTTGGGATAGCCATAGCTGGTTTTTAACGATACATTTGACGGCCTTTTGTCATCAATCTTTTTCCACCTGCGGGAAGTTTAGTTGCCGTAGACGGCTTACCCACCGCAGGTTTTGCACTCAATCCAGACATCACGTCACCGACGATTGGACGACTGTCAATTGCTGGTCCGGTAACGTTTCCGGTAAATGAAGTAGACGGGTCATTAGAAATAGAAATGGTGTCATCATCACCTGATGCCACAAACCCACTACCTCCCATGTCATCTCGTGCGTCAGGCGCACTCATACCGCCACCATTGGATGAATAGTCCCCCTGATTGGTATCTACCCCGTTTCCAGAATAGTTATTCCTTGTACCGCGATTTTTTAAAAAGTACAAGACAGCAAGACCACCCCCAATGAGCAGAAGTGTTTTCGTTTGCTTATCCATTAGGCCATCATTTCTGCACCCTCTGTCATAGTCGCACCATTGGACTTACGGTTCATCATGTACAAGTAGTACACCGCGACCAAGATGCCAGCAAGCATGATATTTTGCTTTGTCAACATTTTATTTTCTTTTACGGATTAGTAGAAAAACAACGAGAAGAAGCATTGCCCCTCCCACGATGTAGAGAATTGTATTGCCTGAACCGGGAGCCTGCGTAGTTCCTACGTTACTTCCCGCAATAGGTTGCCCACCCGGAGCCATGCCCGGAGGTTGTTGTTGGTTGCCCTGTACAGAATCTATGACGGTTGAAACGCCACTGGTAAATTCAGTAAAGTTGCTTCCAAGCCAATTAAAAAACCCGCCTCCCTGCTCTTCACCGGGCGATTCCATCGAAGGCAGTGATGCAGTGATTTGACCGCAAGCCATACCAAGTGGAAATTCAGTGTCAACAAACGAACAAATTTCGTCATCTCCATACTGAATGATATCTCCACCTAAAGCCAAGCAACAGGCGTTTGCTTCGCCAGCCTGTGCTACGTCAGCGAGTTGCTGTTGTGCTGGTGTTAGTGCCATTTATTTTCGTGTTGAAATAAGTACAATTGCAAACAAAGCGACAACTGCACCAATGACGGCTACAAATGCCCCTGTTGGAATACCAAACACCCTGTTTGCTTCGATGTTGGCCTGATTGATTTGCTGATTTATCAATGCTTGGTCAAAAGCTGACTGCGCCTGAATGTTCGCCAAATCTTCTTGGTTCTGCGAGGTAAAAATACCCGCGATTGAAGAACCTAAAGTGCTGATTCCGTTTACGATAGCAACACCAGCACCTTCCGTTTTTGCCATTCCTATTCCCGGTGCGGGAACCGACAGCATTTGCTCATAACCACCCGTGTAATTCGAGTTGTCATTGATGTAAGGCACGGTTAGAACCTCTTGTAGCGTTTCAACATCGGTGATTCTCCTTACGTCATTTTTAATTGACTGAACTGTTGCATTTTGCGGTGCAACAGAAAGAAGGTTCAGACCCGAAAGTTGAGCCTGAACCTCCTCTGGATTGTTGTCGATGATAAAATCTACTGCAAGGTTCGGGTTACTATTCAAATCGGCCACTGTAAGTGACTGTGAATGCCCGTTATTCATTGCAAGTAGTTTTTAAATCATCCCTTCAAGAAGCCCTCGACGAAGAATGTCAAGGTCACAGTCTCTGAAGGCTGTACATTGATGTCAAATGAAGTCTGACCGTCAACCACAACACGCTCTTGGATTGTCAACAGCTTTGAATCAAACTGCGTGTTACGACGCGCCTTTTGAATGATGTTCGGGTGTGTCACCTGACGTCCGTCGATTGAGCAACGGAGAATGTCAAAGTTCCGAGCGAACTGACTGTTGTCTGATGAAACTTGGTAGTTGAAACCAGACAAAACGATTGGGTTTCCAAACGTAGAGTTCAACAAAGCATCCTTCGCCACGGTTGGCGTGTACGTCGTGTCTTTTGCGACACCTGTTACGGATGAAACGATGGTTGTGGCATCGAACAAGCGAAAGTCTTTCGCGGCTGTTGTGCCGTTTGTGATGGTTACCGTAAATGCGCTTACGCCATCGGGATTTACTACTTTCATTTTCCTAAATTTTTTGGGTTTTAATGAATTGAACCAAAAGTCAGGAATTTGAAGCCAGTAAGGTCTGCTTTTAATATATCATTTTAGTAACCCAACCTGTCCACCAAGAAAGTCAGGTCGATATTGTTGTTGGCAAATACCTCAATCAACTGCTGTGTGTCTGGTGTGATTAAAAGTTCACCGGAAATCACAGCCAAATTGCCTTGCTTCCACCAGTTACGTCGCGTGTAATTTTGTTGAATTTCACCTTTCCTTAAAATACTTCCGTCAATGTTTTTTCGTAGGAAATCAAAAGTTGCTTCATTCAACTGTTCAATCGGTTCTGTTCCAGTCGAACTTTCATCTACACGGTAAATGATGCCAGAAATTTTAATTGGATAAAACCAAAGAGTTTTTGCCAAGGCTTCTGGGTCTACTGAACTGCCAGTTGCGTCACCTGCATTTGCCCTTTCACCTTTACCGGGATTAAAATTGTTTGAGTCATACAAACTAAACGTAGTGGTACTGCTACCCCGATTCGTTGTGTCCAGAGACAAATTGTATGCTGAAACCCTTAAACCAAATTCTTCGTCATTGTCGAAGTTCAAGTTGTTCAGAATGCCACCGCGCTCCTCATTGATGATGTAATCGCTCCATTTAAAATCGTACCCGTCACCAACTTGGTCGGTTAAATCATGGTGCATTGCAGTTAAATCGTACTCTGCATTGGCTGGCAAAAACAAATCATTGCCAAGATATTTTTTCAACGACTCGTCACCAGTGTCGTGCTGGTAATCGTCAAGGACTTTTTCTACGTCGTAACCTGTAACTATGCCCATTTTAAAGAGGTATTACCCTGAAGTAGTGATGGTTTGAATGTCCATTGATTTCAGGAATGTGTTTTTCTGTCAACTCTCTAAACTTGGGGATGTTTTGTTTCAAGCGTTGAGGGTTGTCCTTGATTTTAAAAAGTACAAGGTGTGTTGCAAATGTCCAAAAAGTTGGTGGAACTTCATTCAGACTGTGTGCAACCGCAAATATATCCACGTCTTTTTGCCTTCTACGAACAAGCAATTGACGTACTCCCTCCTCAATTCTACTTCGGACGTAGTATCTACAATCATCCAGAACAAGGTTTCCATTGGTGTAATTCACCAACTCTACAATGTCCTTGTAATCCGGAGCAATGATTCTGGCTTTCTTACCCTCTTTTAATTGTGTGATTTCTGAAATGTCAATCGTAGGAACCATTGACCACTCCAAACCATCTGGGTCAACCACCAAAGTCTTGCGGTTGTCAATTAATTTTTTGGTCAACGTAGTTTTTCCTGTTCCGTTTGTTCCAACGATGATGAAAAACAATACTTGACGAACGGTTTTTTCAGCCATTTAAAGTAAATCGTTGTCTTGCGTATAGTTGCTTTTAATTGGACGACTGCTCACAGCACCGTTAGCTGTCCGACTGCCTGATTTTTTGCGCATAAAAGCATTTAAACGCGCCAGCCCCCACTGTGTACGAGCCATTCCCGGACGATGCGAGGTACTATATGCTCCAAGTCCACGACGAACAACTGCTTTTGCAGTCGAGACCGTAATTCGTTTCCTTGGATTTTTAGAATTGTAGTTGCGAACCTTCTTTTTAATTGATTCAGTCAAAGACGCACTAAAGGTGATGCGTTTTGCAGAACGTTTTGATGAAGCAGAACCCTTGGGGTTTCTTTTGCTTCCTTTAATCCTATCTTTTTTCGGTGCTGGTGTTTTGCTTAAACTCATTAAGTGAAAGTTTCGTCTAACAATCGCTCCAAGGTACGAGCCATTGACGTTCTTTCTTTAAAATTAGCAACCTTCTCCTGTTGTACATCGACATATTTGTCATCTGTCAACAAGTCTATTGCGTTCGGCAAAAGATTTAAAAGTGGACTCACCACAGCACAATCTGACCAATAAATGTTCTGTTGATTATCACGACTTTGCTCGCACAACGTAAAAAATCCTTTATGCAATGCTTCAGCCATACGCAAACTTTCTGCAATGCGATTAAAACGTGTAAAATCAAAGTAGTTGTTTTCTGCAACTTTCCCAATGGACAAAATGAAACTGTATTGTGACACATCTTTAAAAAGGCTCTCACCCCACTTTGCATTTATGCGACCAACATCTACATGATTCTGCAATTGTTTGATGAGGTTATCACGTCGCTCACTTTCTCCACCGTAAAAAGCAATGCCTCTTGTGGCATCTTTTTTCCAGCATGGTTTAAATAATTCCTTTTGAAAACCCCAGTCGAATACGTTGTACGTTTTTGCTTTTTCAAAATGAGGCTTGTTCAACACTGAATAATCCCAGACATTCATTTCTGTACACCATCTTACATATTGTGGATTCTCTCTTTCAAACCTGTGATTTGCACACCATGTTTTTTCGTCCATTTTGTCAAACACATCGTACATGATTTGTTTTCCATACGTCAGAACCACGTCCATTTGTTCTACCTGAAAGACAGCACTGTTTTTGCTGTTTAAAATTTCAGCATTTCCAAGTTGTCTATCAGTAATGAACTGCCAGAAAGTCAAGTTAATTGAACCTTTATCAGCAGTGTCAGAACGCTCTACATCATGCCCAAGTTCCTTTAATCCATAGTAGATTAATTCAATGCCGGATGAAAGACCGCGATACACATTTTCCTTATGAATCGGTTGGGGGT
>Ga0209348_1001150_pt1 | contig 13055 bp, 11 predicted proteins | sample ETNvirenome_2_30_FD_184065 | JGI IMG/M metagenome (GOLD analysis project Ga0209348, IMG submission 184065) | Marine viral communities from the Pacific Ocean - ETNP_2_30 (SPAdes) (version 2) | ecosystem: Environmental > Aquatic > Marine > Oceanic | place: Pacific Ocean | collected 2013-06-22 | reverse complement strand
TATCTAGGTCTACGAGTTTTTCGTCTTTTGCAGTTTTAAGTTCTGTTTGCATGGTACCTCCATGTTATAGTATTGTTAATATGTCCTCTGGACTATCAACAGTGCCGAGTATCTCGTCATCATTTAATAGTCTTACCTCTCCTCCATCTATTCTTATTCTTGATCCTGCGTATCTGCCAAACACGACCCAATCTCCTTGTTTGCACCAAGGACCATTAGGAAACTTTTCTTTATCTGCGTATGCATCGTCACCAACAGCCAATACCATTGCAACACTTGCAGTTAATTGTGAATCTTCCATAGTTTTATCAGTCAATAAAATACCACCTTTTGTTTTTTCAGATGCTTTAAACGGCAATACTAATATTCGCCAGCCAACGGGTTTTGGAAGTTTATCTAATTCTTTCATAGGAGGCTTTGCAGCCTCTTTAGGATTATCAAATTTTTGTTTTATGTGCTCTGGCACATATAATGTTTTAGTCATCAAGTTTCTCCTGTTTATCCAGCAGGCGAGAAATTTCCTGTTGGCATATGTCAAGCATATGTAGTTTACCAAGAATATACTTATATTCTTCAAAGTTTTCAACCCCTTGTGATAAACTTTCTTGTAAACTTTCTGAAATTGATTTTAGTTCTTTTTTTAAATTATAAATTATAAATGCATTATTCATGTAGCACGTTTACTCCTGGTATTAATTTTTCTAAACCTTGGTTGTCACCGTTTTTTGTACAGTACCAAGTTTGTTCTCTTCCATTATTAGTGCCATATGTAGGCATCTTTCTATCTCTTAAACCTGCCTTCATGCCCTCTAACACGGATGTCAATTCAACATCATCACCAAACATAACTCCATCTTTTTTTAGTTTTGGCCACCAATTTATAACGTCATCTCTGACTGGCTCATACTCGTGGGCACCATCAACCATAACATAATCAACAGATTCATCTGCAAACTTATCTAATATCTCTTTACTATCTGACCTGCCCTGACAAAGATTAACCATATTTCTACCCACAAAAAATTTTAAATTTTCTCTTGTCATGTGCATAAAATCTTTAGGTAATTTGATGTTTGCATGTTCTGATGAACCTTCAAAGGTATCAATACAATATATTTTTACATCTTCTTTGTTTGCATTCATTAGTGAGGTAGCTAAATAGTGTGTGGATCTTCCTAAAAAAGATCCGATTTCTACGATGACACCGTTATCGGGTATTCTGTCAACTATTATGTCGTAGGTTTCCGAGTAATTAAACCAACCCGGTATTTTAAAGTATGAGTGTTTCAATTATTTCTTTTTTGTAATTAAGCCCATGGCTCCTTTTGCACCTTTAATACCAAAACTTGCTGAACAAGCTATATATAGAAGGTGTTTGTAGTAGTCAGGTAGTGAGTGTAATGCCTCAAACCCTGCTTTAATGTGTGGTGTCCATCCGGGGATGAATACTGCCACCGCCGGAACCAACAAGCATATTAAAATTAGCTCGTCTTTCCAGCTCCCTTTCATTTGATCGACCGCTGAGGCCTCCCAACTAATTTTTCCTGCAATTTGAGCCTCTTTAAGGCTCTTTTGTGCCTTAATTTCAGTCAATGCAAGGTCTGCTTTAGCTTTTTTAGTCTCAACAAAGCCTTTTACTGCATTACCGACCAAATTTGACAGTGGGCCAACTAACAAATTAAACATTTTTCTTAACTCCTTTAATTTTTCCTTTATTTATGCTTGCATAAAACACTTTTGCACCTTCTTTCTTACCATATGTCTTTGACATGGCCTTTTTTATCTTTTTACCCTTCTTGTTTAGTGGCATTTTGCCTTTCCAAAGCAACTCGGGCTCTTAAATCTGCTAAGTCATAGTCTTTTTGCAATTTCATTGCGTCTAAATCTTGTTTATATTCAAATTGATTCTCTCTGAGACCTTGTGATTCTCCTTGTTGTTGTGCTTTTAGTTCTAAATCTTGTTGTCTAAGCTGTAATTCTTGTTGTTTCAGTAATACTAGAGGGTCAACGTTTTGTTCTTGCATTGCTTCTGCCTCTTCAGCGACCATTGTCTCTGTAATTTTCATAATTTGTTCATCAATAAGCATTTGTCTATTAGCTTGTAATGCTTGTAATTCTTGTGGTGGTATCTGATCACCAAATTGTTTACGTAATTTTTCTGCTTCTTCAATCAAAGCCTTGTCTACTACTTGTTGTGCCAACATAGATACGTGTTGGTTAATGTGAGAAACTAAATTTACAACTGCCATTGGATTTGTTTTTACTAAGGCTGACGACATAAAAGTTCTATGTGTTTTAATATGTAAATCGTGACTTTGTTCCATGAAAGCTTGTAAAGGTTGACCCATTAATACAACGCTGTGTTCTTGTGCAGGATCTTTTGGCTGTGGGCCTTGAGGTATGGGTAATATTTGTTCCACATCTTTAACTCCAAGTGCAGTATACATTCTTCTGTAAGCTTCATACAAGTTGTGCATCTGCGGATTTGACTGAGCTAATTGCAATTGATTTTGTGCAAGAGTCACTCTTTGTGACATTGAAAATATGTTTGGATCAGATACGGGTAGGATGTCGATGCTATCATCAAAGTCCAACATCTTAATTTGTCTTGGACCACCGGCAACATTGTAAGGATACATAGGTGGTAAAACTAATTTAAATATTTTAGCAAGAAGTTTAAATTCTTTCTTTTGTGCGTAGTGTAATCTTTTATGGACGGCAGACATAACTTTTGTGCCACGTTCCATTAGTGCCATTGTTGTTCCAACAGGAGTTTGTGAACTACCTATCTCTGACATTTGCATGTCAGCTACTGCAGCAAATTGTTTTCCTGCATCAACACAGAAACCTAAAAGTTGCATTAAGACTTGATCAGGTCCTTTATAAGGAAGAGGCATTAAAGCTTCTCTAATTATTCCATTTGGTGCATCTACATCTCTAAACTCACCTGGTTGTAAAGGCTGATCGTCATCTCGTATTCTCAGTCCTCTAGATTTAAAACCAGCGGGTAAGTTAGAGAGTGTTCCTGCATCTAGTAATTGTCTTAGCGCAGAGGTAGCAGTTCTTGTCAAACCACCAATCATGTGTATTAAACCAAAGCCATAAAATCCTAGTCCTGGTAAAAACTTATAATGAACAAAATATTCGTTTTTCTTTCTAAGGGGATCGCCTTCATTGTAGTTTCTGTACACAGAAAGCACTTCATTAGTGCCTCTGTCAATTGTCACAATATAGGGAAGTTTTATACCGCTAGGCTCACCGCTTTTTAAATTAATATCTTCAAAACCCTCTAGGTCTAAATCAACATGTAGTTCATATAGCTCCACCATATCATCTGATGCGTAGGTGCCCGGTGACTCTCCGTCAATAGAGTCCTTCTTTTCTTGTAAATCTGTTTGATTACCTGCGTCGTAATTTTCTAAATCAGTATCTAAATAAAATCCTGATACTTGTTTTTTTCTTAAATCGTTTTTAGTCATCTTAACGACTTGTGTAATTCTTTCACAATCGTCTAGATCAGAACAACCGTACGGTACGATCACATCTTCTGCTGGTATAAATTTCGATGTAGCTCTACCTTGAACTTCATCATAGTAAATCTTTTTAAATGCACTACCGGATAGGGGTAATTGAAATAACAATTGATCCATCTCTGGATTATAATCTTCCATGACATGAGTAATCTCATAGTTCATATAATCTTTTACTCTTTCGGCTGACTGTTGAAGTTCCGGTGAATTTACTCCTACCACTTGTGTTCTAACAGGACCATCACTAGGTAGAAGTTCAACATAAGCCATTGCTTGGAACTGTGTAACAGCTTGAGCTAACATAGGATGATTAACACTTGATGCGCCTCTGAAAGGTCTAGTGCGCTCTTCATACTTAAAACCTAAAAGGTCTAAACCTTTTGTATAAGATTGTTCCCAATCTTCTCTTGTAGATTTGTCATTGTCTACTTTTTCAATTAATTCATTAGATAAGCCTTGCATATACGATGCATCAAGTTTTTCTGCTAGGTTAGAATTAAAACCTAGGGCTATGTCATCTAACTGCTCACCTACAACAGCAGATCCGTCTTCGATAATTTCAACATTAGGTGCGTCATTAGTTTGTTCTATATCAACTGTAGTTCCTACATCTTCTGCTTGTAAATCTTCTCCGCCACCGGGACCAACTGTTTTTGCATCACGTGCTAAATAAGGCACATCTGCAGTGCTATCAAATTTTTCTGCCATTAGTAATCACCATATATATCTGTAATTGAAACTAACCTATCATCTCCCATAATGCCACCTTTCTTTTTCTTGAATAGGTACATCGGAGCTTGTTTATTAGTTTCTGGTAGAGTTAAAACAAACATGTCCACTTGCTGAGGATTATACTCTTCAATAATAATAGTAGCATTCTCTGCTCTATCTGCATCTCCTAGAGGCACTAGGTCAAACTTTTGATCTATGACATCACCCTGTTTTACATTTACAAAATATTCCATAGTCTGACCCGGTGCGATTTCTTTTCTAAAAACTACTTCATTAGGTCCATAATCTTTTGCAACTCTTAATATCTCTTCGTTAAGAAAAGCATTGAGTCCCTCTGGTGGTTTTGATGGCCCTAAATCTTCTCTTCTAATCGTTACACTTGGATCAATATCAATTTCTTTTAGGAACTGAAAATCACCATCTACACCTTTATTTAAAAATCTTAGTCCTAGTGATCCTTTTGTACTGTCTATGATTTGTTCTACGCTAACTTCACCACCATATTTTTTTGCAATGTTACGAAGTGTTTGTATACCTACTTTGTCATAGAGATTTCTAAATTTCTTTTTTGCTTCTTCACTATCTTTGCCCCATCTAGTGTTAGGGCCTATGTCTGCAGGCATAATGGTAATTTTATTTATATCTCTATTCTCTGCGTCTTTAATAACTGCTTTTATAATTGCGTCTACGTAATCTGTTTGTTTGTTCAAAGGTGTTGGAGCAAATGTTTTGATTGGTTTCATACTTACATAATTATTTAAGCCTTCTGAATAATTAATGAGATCGTCTCTTTGAGATATGTCAGGCACTTGTACATCTTTCGCAAGTAAATCATAACCACTTGCTCTGTTTAAATCTAATAAAGCCTCTAATACTTGTTTTTGTTCGCCTTCTAATCTATTTATCTGCATCAAGAACTCTGGATTTTCTCTTCTAACACCTTGCATAGAGAGATCATTAATTTGTTTTTGCAAGTCTTGTAGCTGTTTATTGTAACCAGGTATCAATTCTTGAGCCGCTATGTTTGGATAGGGTTTAATTAAATTACTCTCTTGTAGTTTAAGTAAAGCAGGTAATTTAGAATCAGCCTCTTTTATTATATTTTGATTTCTTTCAACGTCATAGGACTCAGGGTTAGCAGCTAGTCTTTCTTCTGCTTTAGTTTTATCGTTTGTTAATTTTTTTATTTGAGCCTCTAATCTTTCTCTCTCATTTTGAACCTGCGTTAAATAATCTGTCTGCATTTCTTGAATAACAGCTACGTTTTCACCTTTTGAGTTTTTATAAGTTCCTACTCTACCAAATGCTAAAACATTTTTTTCTGCAAAGTGTGTGCTGTTCACAAACTCTTCACCTGATTTTTGTGTTGGTAGTGTGCCCGCCTCAATAATAACTTCTCTATAATCTTCGGCTACTCCATCAATTTGGGCATTACCTGCATTTTCATGTCTAGGTCTACCCATGTACGTATCATATGCAGGGTCGCCTGTTTCTGCTCCTTTTATTCTAACTTTTAAATTAGAGATAGGATTCTCTTCTAATACTTTAAGTAATGTTGCTTTGGATATTCTTTGACCTGGAAAATACTTTTCGTAGTCTGCAAGATATTGAAATAATCCTGAGTCTAGTAACTCTGAAGTTGGTGCAACATTTTTTCCGCCTTGTAGTTCATTAATCCAGTCTTGTGGTTTTGCTTGATTTGTTTGTGAGTTTTGTATTTTTTCTAAGGTAAAAGATTGTAGTGGAAAGTCACTTTTTTCTACAGGTGTAACTGCAGACATTTCACCAATAAAAGGCTTACCAACTTTCTTAGGTGTGTAAACACCAAATGCTTCGCCCAAACCTTTAAATATTTTTGGTATATTTAGTGCAGTAAGATTACCAGACTTTACTGCTTGGTCAAAGGCACTCATGCCCTCTATACCTGGGTCAGGTGTAAACTGTTGTTGGTTCATGTTCTCTGTAAAGTTTTGACCGCCTATGGCCATACCACCTTTGACCATAGACATACCACCTTTTTTAAAATTAGTTTCTCTTTCAAGCACCGCTAGAGAGGTATCAATAAAACCTCTTTTGAAATATGGGGTCTCTGGAAACGTGCCTATAAAAATATCTTTGCGTTGTGGCTGACTAGATTTTGATACCTTAAGGTTCTGTGGGTTTTTTATGTAATAATCCATAAGCTCATCAAACCTTGCAATATTCTGTTCTAGTGTCAATGGTTGCTCTGATCCAATAAAAATGTCATTAAATTTTTCTGCTATATTATCAGGTATAGGTTTGCCGTCAGTTGTTCTATCCGCTATATTCCCAGCAACCCCTTTTCTTCCTAATCCAGAATTTATTTTTTCAATAACCTCAGGTGTTAATAGTTTTTTATCAATTCTTCTATACAAAGCCATACCTTTACGAGTAAAAAGTTTATCAAAATATTGTAACGTAGCTATTTCATCAGTAATATCTGCACCAGTTTTAAGTTTTTTATTTATGCCTTTTATAGCCGCTTCAACTGCATTTTCTCCTCTTTTTTGTAAAGCTATATTTTCAATACCATAGTTATTTCTTACAAAGTTTGATATATCACCTACACCCTCTAAACCCTTACCTGCACTCGGAAAATCAGATATAGTGAAAATATGTGAGACGTGTCCATCGAAAGTTCTACTAGCTGCATTTATAAAATCATCAACTGTCAATTCTTCGACAGGAATTTTTCTTGTTACTTCTTTACCTGCTTTGTCTATTACAATTTCTGTTTTAGGAAATTTAGTGTAATACTCTGTGTATTCATTTATTAATTGTTTTTTTAATTCAGGATTATTTTCAATTATTTCTCTAAATCTATTGTTAGTATAATTGGATAATTTTTTACTATCATTAATAACATTGTAGTATCCTTGTATCTGTGCTTTTGTAAAAGCGCCTGACTTGTTTTGTAATATTTCAATATCTCTTGCTAATTTTAAAATAGGTTCTTGATTATTTATTTGCATTAATCTTGCATCTGAAGATCCGGTAGGAACTCTTTCTATGCCATATAACCTTGCAGTTTTTTCAAAACTTTCTAAATTTGTAAAATCAAATACTGTTTCTCCAGACTGTGGATCTATGTATTTGAAGTTAGTTCTGTAAGCATCACCAAGTTTTTGTAATGCCGTGGGGTATGCAGCCTTACCGTAAAGACCTGGTTCAGTAGTTTCTACTTTTGTTGGAGCTGGAATATACTCTCTAATACCGCCCTCTCTTGATGGTGCTGTTGGCTTTTTTGTTAGTCCTCTAATTTCTTCAATAAGGTCAGATGAAAGTATGTCACCATATTCTTCATTTCTTCTTCCACCTAAACGATAATCACCTAATATGGATCTTAAAGACCTGCCTCCTATTTGTGCATAGGTGCCTATACCTTTACCTTGTAAAGATGGATCTGCTATTAATTTATCTCTAAAAGCTACTAAATCTTTATTTAAATTTTCTACTCTTATAAAATCTGATTTACCTAACACCACATTTTTTTTGGCAGCATCGCTCAAATAATCTTTTTTAGAAAACTCTTGAATTTTTTGATATTTTGAAAAAGGCATTGACCCTGTAAATTCTGACTCAGGAACACCTGCTTTTAATAACTCATCATAAATATCTTTATTAGTAAGCTTCCTATCAGATGCTTCTAAAATTTTTTCAGCAGTGCCAGTCCACTCTGGTCTAAATTCTTTTAAGGGATTCTTACCCCCTGTTAAATAATCCGCTGCTTCATTTAGGTGTTTCGTTTCAGTCGATATATTTTTATTAACTCTTTCAGCAGGACCTTTGTATCTAATGCTTTTACCAGGCACATTTAATTTTTCGAGTGTAAGTGGTATGTTATTATCTGTTAAATAATTATAAAAACCTTTTACCGAAGGTACATTAGTTTGAGCTAAATAGTCCTGTAAGTTTTGTCGGTAAGGCTCATATAACTCTTCTTGTGTTTTTTTTAACTTTGTCGCTTGGGTCTGTTTCTTTTCTACAGCTCCTGCACCCATGCCATCTTCTTTTGCAAAGACAACTCCTTTAGGTATAGATCCACCTCCTGCTAATGTATCTTTCTGATCTTGTACAGCACTCATCTGTAGAGCCTTTGAATCTTCGGGAAATAATTCTGAAAAATTTTTTAAAGCTACATCTTTTGATGTACCCTTAGCAGATTCATCTAAAAGATATTTTAATGCTTCTTTACCAACTTTAAAAGCTCCCTTCAAACCAAGCCCTATAAGACCTGTGATATCAAAAGCATCAAGCATAGCCGACGGTAAACTAGCATTAATCTCCTCCATAGGAGTAAGTTTTTCACCTCTTTGTCTTTTTTCTCTAGCCTCTCTTTGCTCTCTGAAAAATGTTTCTACAGTTCTTTCTAATCCTTCGCTAATACTTTGAGGTTGATATCCATACTTATCTAAGAGAGGTTTAAGCACTGGATCTTGTAGTTCAGCAGAGGTAACAGATTCCTTGTTAGGATCAACAGGTAGTCCTGCCTCTCTGAAAGCTAAACCTATCGATAGTTTTCTCATCATTATATCTTTTCCAAAATTTTCTTCTAAAGTTTTACCTGTTATTAACCGATATTGAGGTAACACCGCTTGATCAATTAATTTGTTAAACTCGTTAAAAGCATACGCATCTAAATCACTAGCTGGTCGAGGGTCCGTGGCTGGTGCAAAAGCAGTTTCAGTTCCAGATTGTGCGATAGGTATTTCTCTGACAGGATTATTAATTTCGCCACCATTTACCATTCTATAGGCAGGGTCATTTTCGATTACTTCATCAAAAGGATTGTAGGCCATTAGTAATACTCCGTTTGTCCGTGGTCCGTGGGCTCATCTTCGTAGTCATCTGTCAACGCAACAAAGTTTCCCTTTCTAAACCTCAATAGTGCTTGGCTCATGGAGTCTACAAGATCGTCATGTTCTGCGTGTGGGAACATCGCACATTCTTCTATCATCTCTTCAGCCCAGCGTTCATCTGGTGCCCATACTGCACCGCTCTCAAACACAGGAGCGACAGCGTGCACTCTCGACAACTTATCATTGCCTTTGCTTGGTGTAAAGTTGATAACGGGTATACCGACTTGACGTAACTCTTGTATGAGTGGTAGGCCCGAGGCCTTTGCTTCAACGATCACGGACTCCGGTTCCCAGTATTTATACTGCTCCATGGCTATACGTTTTAGCTCAGGGAACTCAAAACGATCTTTTACCACGTCGAGCAAAATTATATTGGGTGTTATCTCATCAGGATAGAATACACCCCACGTCGATATGGCACTGTAGTCTCCTGTTTCTTTTTTTGTAAATGCTGTGTCGTAGGACTGTATAACGTGACGTAACATCGGTATTTCTTTTTTGTCCCACTTGTTCCACCACTCTCGTTTGATGATCGCCCCTTCTTCACCGGTGGGGTTCTGTTGCCACTGTGCCTGCCACTTTCTCTCACTAAGGGATGCTTTTACAGATTCTAGTTCTTGTAGCTTCCAATACTCGGGCCAGACAGGTTGCTCATTGGGTAAGATCGCAGGAAACTCAATCACGTCCCATTGGTCAGCTTTGACTTCACTCATGGCTCTGACTAGGTTGCCGGTCAGATCTTTCTCTGACCAACGAGTCATCACGCAGACGATTGATCCTCCAGGTTGCAAACGTTGACGTGGACCAGATGTATACCACTCCCATGCATTATCCATTGCTGTTGTTGACATTGCGTCTTGCTCGGAATGAGGGTCATCAATGATAAGAAGATCAGCACCACGACCAGTAATAGCACCGCCGACACCAGCACCGAAATACTCACCGCCATAATTAGTCTCCCAACGCCCCGCCGCTTTGCTGTCTTGACTAAGTTTAACATTTGTAAATACACTACGATATTCTTCAGTGTCCATCAAGTTTCTAACTTTACGACCAAATCTGTAAGATAACTCTGCTGTGTGAGTGGTTTGAATGATCTTGGTCTGTGGTTTGTGGCCCATGAGCCATGCAGGAAAGAGAAATGACGCAAACTCTGACTTGGTGTGTCTTGGTGGCATGTTTACAATTAATCTTTTAATTTCACCCGATAGTACCTTTTCAAACTTCTCACCGATCCTGCGGTGGTGTTCACCTTCCACGAACCCGGGCCAAACAGTTGAAACGAACGTTAGAAAGGAGTCTCTTGCCTTACTTGCAAGTTCTAGTTGTGTCCTTCTAAGTTCTAATTTAAGTAGTGCCTCTTTCGCTTCTTGAGCGTCCATTGACGAGACATCAAAGTCCATTCGCATATCAGATTTATATCATAGTAACTATTTGTGTAAAACTCAACCTACGTGTGCCTGTGCTAGTTACATAATCGACGTTAAGGGGGGTGGGGGTTGGCAAACATACTACATCTAGTAGCAAATATGCTTAAGTGACTCCTATATCTAGTATCTTTAGCTTTTTTTATTTTCTGAGATGGGGGAACAGGTGGAGGCGCAGAAGCGCCTCCAGTCGTGGTTATAAGATATCTTTTCCCACCATATTATGTAATTTAGTGACAATCTTTCTTGCCCAAGCTTTTACTTGAGGATCATCAACAGAACTAATAAGATGAAAAATTTCAGAATTAAGGTAATTGCAAATAGCACGATAATCTACCTCTCTTCTTGATGTTATGAACTCATCAGTTTTAAGTCTTTCGACTTCAGCCATACGCTCTTGCAAATCTGCAAAAGGTCGATTGATGAGATCGTTGTTATCTCTAGGCATGATTTTATTATGACCATATCCTAACTAATTACAAGATCTTATTATAAATAGTTGTGGATAACTTTTCATTGACTTGGCACGGAAACCAGCACAGAAGATTGTCAGCACCCAGCGTGGCGGGACGGAACTTATCCCTCATACATACACAAGACCTTATTTAATTCCAACGAATGGAGAAAGGTCGAGGGTTTGCGACACGAGGTGCAATCGACCTCGTGTCTATGTAGCAATTCGTGAGCCTAGTTAGATGATTGCAATTGCATTTGAATCATTGGAAAGTTCTCGGTCAATAACTCAGATTCTTGATCTGCGTCAACAATCGGCTTCAATTCCATTGATTGTACAACCTTCGTTTTATAAGAGTTATAAACTTCTGGTTGATCTGTTCTAAACGCTTCAGAGTCGAAACGCTTGTACTCTCTGTTAATGACATTAAGTTTATGTTCCATGCCTTTGAGAACTTTATCTTCACTTGTAACAAAAGACTTCACTAAGTTCTTCTGTTCTTTCAACTTCGAACTGATGAAGTTGTTAAGTATTGTTAGCCTTGCTAACTTGTCTATTTCCTTCTTTTTGTTCATGTTGCCTCCTTTGGCTTACTATATATATAATCATGTCCTAACTAATTACAAGTATTTATTAAAGAAAGTTGTGGATAACTTTTTGACACACCACTGCTGTCAGGAACTCCTGCTGGGCGGGAACTTCTTACCATACTACCAGCACTACAACTGGTATGAGCAAATGGAGAATGGAGAGCGTCAAGGCAAAAACCAGTACCAGCAGCGTGGCGGAAATTATTTCCCGGCACAGTGGCCCCAGTCCCAGTGGCAGCATGCTAATGGAGAACATGACGAATGCAGAGACAATGCAGAAAACGCCAAACCAAATCAGGAACGGCGGCACTTAGGCTGTCGCCCTTTCTTCATCGTCCCAGTCCATGCAGATCTCTTGGCACGTAATCTCCGCAGCCCACCAGGCCAGCAGGTTCCGGAGCTGCAGGTCGCTACCAACATGCCCATTAAATGTGCCAATCAAATGGAGAATGGAGTCCAGGCCCATGTCGGCCCTGGTGTTCTCTAATTTGTCCCAGATCTCGTCTTGATATTTTTCATAGAATGCGGAAGTGTCGTGATAGTAAATCAACTCACTGATGGTACCACCCTGACAGCCGTGCCGGGTCACATCTTCAATTGTGCTTCTCTCCTGTGTGTCCAAGAGCCACTCACGAATGGAAATTTGTCCGAACTCAACGGCCATCGTGCTTCTCCTGAAGACTCACGAACCAAGGCACACGCACCCAACCATATTTGTTCAACAGCAAATGGATAATAGAATCGTAATTATATGTTTTCATCTTTCCTCCTTTGTATGTGAGGGTGCAAGTTCTGTGTTAGCATATGCTTGCCCCCCTCGTTTGTAGGCCTTGAACACGGAGCCTTAGCTCGGGGACTTTCGCCTATTATAGGATCAACAACCCAGCTGGGTGAAGGCTTATTAATATCCTTACATATCGCAGATCCATATATTATATATAGTCCCATTTAGTTAGGATGTCAAGAGGTAATGTAATTTTTTTTACCAGCAGGTAGCTCCTGAGCCCCCCAGCTCATACTACTAGTACATCTTCTAATTCAGTGTCAGGCAATGGAGAATGGAGAAAGAGTGGCGAGCCGAGGACATCAGCTCGCCGATTCGTTTTTGTGTTTGGCTAACAAAAACAAAGAAGGAATAGTTCTGCATTACCATCTTCAGGGACTGGTGTCAAGTCAGGAACTCACCTGGGGCTGCAGCTCCGGCTCCTATACTAATGGAGAAGGTGTGTGGGGTTAGTGGCAATGGACAATGGAGAATCACCCGGCAGCCAGGAAGACAGCAGCGCCAGCACCTGCTCCCAGTCCACGGGCCTGGGACGGGCCGGAATGGAAATCAATGGAGGCACACGGTCCACGGTATGCGGACTACGGACAATGGAACCTGAGAATAATCTAATGGTCTTCGAGCGAGGGTCTCTGGCAAGAACAAACACGGGCGCACC
>Ga0209348_1001148_pt1 | contig 13061 bp, 22 predicted proteins | sample ETNvirenome_2_30_FD_184065 | JGI IMG/M metagenome (GOLD analysis project Ga0209348, IMG submission 184065) | Marine viral communities from the Pacific Ocean - ETNP_2_30 (SPAdes) (version 2) | ecosystem: Environmental > Aquatic > Marine > Oceanic | place: Pacific Ocean | collected 2013-06-22 | reverse complement strand
TATGACATCAGATAACCCAGGATAGAATATGAGTGGAGGAGGAAGTTTTACATCAGACCAGTCGGTTGTTCATGCTACAAGCACAACACAAATGGTGCCTACAACAAGAAGAGCTAGATTGACTTCGATACAAGGAAAAGGAAATAGTGCAAGTGGTTCAATTATTTTTAAAAGTGGGGGAGCTGCAGGCACAACGGTTGCTACTTATCTTTTTGGTGAAGAAGGTTTAGATATGTATTTACCAGGTTCTGGTATTTTGTTTGCAGAAGGTATTCATGCAACAATATCTGGCACGGGTGGTGTAACAATTACATTTACGTAAAATGTATAAAAAGTTAGAAGCTTTTAATAGAGGTGGTGATGTGATGCCAGCTCGTAATAAAAAAAATTTCAGGGCTACTAAAAAAGGTGCTGGAATGACAGAAGCTGGAGTTGCTGCTTATAGAAGAGCAAATCCAGGATCAAAATTGCGAACAGCCGTTACAGGCAAAGTAAAAAAAGGATCAAAAGCCGCTGCAAGAAGAAAGTCATACTGCGCAAGATCTGCAGGACAAATGAAGAAGTTTCCGAAAGCTGCAAGAGATCCAAATTCAAGGCTTAGACAAGCTAGAAGGAGATGGAAATGTTAAAAAAAATTTGGAATAAAATTAAAGAATTTTCTAAGAGATTACTTTTTTGGACTAGGTAATGAACTTAGTAGATTTATTAAAAAAAAATATTGTCATGGTTCCTGTAGTGGCATCTGTTTTAGTTGGTACTTTTACAGGTGTTCGTTACGTTGTTAATCTTACAGATAGTATTAATGGCTCAGAACAAGAGATAATAAATTTACAGAGAGATTTAAAACAAGCTCAAAAAAATATATCAGAAATAAATACAAGATTGTCCTCAGCTGAAGCAACATGGCAGATGGCAGAAAATTTATATAGGCAGTTAGCGGATGAGGTTAGAGAACATGCTTATGATATAAAAGATTTAAGTAGATAGGATTTATGAATCATGGAGAACGCCAGGATGAATTATTTTTTTACGGCAATATTAATAGTTTTAATTTGTGTAATGGCAATCTTTGTGGAGCCTGCTTATCCTAGAAATGAGTATCTCAATGATGGTACTAATACTTGCAGTACTGGCGATCTTAGCTTATCAATCGAACAAAGAGACTCAGAAAATAGGTATAGACACAATAATCCTGACAACAATTACAACAGCCCTAGTGATGATCAATCAATAAGACTGACCTGGAGAAAGTATCTGGGTTCTGCCTGCACAAAAGAATTTAGACAAGTACAAACAGAAAACGCACAACTTAAGCAACAGTTGGAATTAATGAAAATGTGTGGAAAAGTAAACAATAACCCAACTATTCAACGTAATCCTAACTTCGCATTGCTAGTACAAAAATGTTCTGGTATAATCATACCTGAGAACAAAAAGCCTGAAGGTAGTCATTGGGACGATCTGAAAGATAATTACAAAAGAGAAAATCCTGATTTAAAACTGATGGGCGATAAGTTTATAGGACCAAATGAGTAATAAACCTTTAAAAATTTCTGAGCAGGCCGCTGTGCAAATGCCGATGAAAACGGTAGCCTCTTTGATCATGATGGTTGCAATTGGCACTTGGGCATACTTTGGTCTTCATGAAACACTCAATCAGCATTCAACAAAAATAGAATTGATGCAAAAAGATTTAGAAGCTAATTCAGAATTTAGAATTAAATATCCAAGAGGTGAGTTAGGTCAATCAAGTGGGGAGGCGGAGCTCTTCATGTTAGTGGAACATATCGCAGGATTATTAGAGGACATAGATTCAGAGGTAAAAAGCATGAGAAACAATGCAGTTAATATAGAATTTTTACAAGAAAGAACAAAGAAACTTACAGAAGATGTAGAAAAATTAATTAGAAACGGAAATGGTCATTAATGATTGAATTAGTTTTTGCTCTTTTATTAATACAAGACCATAAAATTATAGAGCATCGTTATCACGAGTCTTTATCAAGCTGTATGAAGGCCAGACGTTATGCTATGAAAGACCGTAGCCCAACAGATAGAGTTGTATTTAAATGTCTGCAATCTAAGGCAAACATAGAAGTATATATGGGAGAGAAGAAGATTACTTCATTAATATTAGAATGATAAATTTTATAAAAAAGCTCTTGGGGTTTGATATACTTGAAAAAAGAATTAGAATATTAGAAAGAAAAAATTATTGGAGAGAAAAATATAAACATGGCTTACCTCAACGCAAACATTCCTCCAATATATTGTAAATTAAGAAAGGAGTATCTTTATGACCTTAAGAAACATCATGGAGAAAGTGAAGATTGTGTTATCTTCGGTCTTACGTCAATTTCAGGACGTGCCATCTTATTTAACATCATGTTACCAAATGGTGCATGCTATTGGCGTTTGCCTATCTCAGCGTTCTTCCAAAAATCACATGATCGAGCCGATGTGCCGAATATGCAGACGCACGAGTTGGAATTGTGGAACTGTTTTAGTTATTGGCCTAGTGTTCATTGCTTTGACTGGTTGGATGGTGTAAACGGAAAATTTTTAGGACTAGATAAAAAATTTTATCATGGCAAATATTTATTCACCATTGACTGGGGTCATCCAGAAACTAACATCTTGGATACTGAGCATTCTGAAATACCTCAAGAACATAAGTGTGCGCATATACTGGCTCTTGATAACGGGAATTTTGCAGCTCAGCCTAATAATCGTCTTCTTTGGCACATTAACAGTTATACTACTGATGACAGCTGGCCAGACTACAGTGTTCAAACCACTTATTGGGATGCGGAAGATAACAACATGGTTACAGAAGACAGCGATAAAATGTTCTACCAAATGGAGGAAAAAAAATGAATCTTAGTCGTAATTTTACTTTATCAGAGCTTATTAAATCAGATACCGCTATACGTAAGGGCATAAATAATAATCCTAATGCAGAGCAAATAGAAAAACTAAAATTATTGTGTGAAAATATACTTCAACCAGTGCGAGATCATTTTGGCAGAGTAAAAGTGACTAGCGGGTTCCGTTCAGTAGAGCTTTGCCAAGCTATAAATAGTTCAGTTAATAGCCAACATGCAAAAGCTGAGGCTTGTGATTTCGAATGTGTAGGAGTTGATAATGCTGAATTGGCTGATTGGATTCACAAGAACCTTTCGTATGATCAGCTAATCCTTGAGTTCTACACTCCAGGCGAACCTAATAGTGGATGGATACATTGTTCCTGGATACAAGATCAACCACGAGCATCTTACTTATGGGCCTATAAAAGTGAAGGAAAAACTAAATATAAACCAGTTCTTGGTAAAGCAAAAGACCTCATCTAATCCTATTGCCAAAAAACTAAGGTCTAGAACTTACAAACCAAAAGTGATACAATCCAAGAAGTTGTATAACCGTAAAAAGGAGAAACATGGCCATCAAACACAGGATTAAATTCAAAGCAGCAATGGGTAGAGCAGCGTTTAGCGAGACTACATCAAAAGCTCCAGGCACCAAAATGAAAGAAGAACCATATATTGGAAGTTATATAACTTCTCAAATAGATGGAAAATACATGAGCAATAAAAGTTACGAAAAATATTATGGTAACTTATTGAAAGGATTTAAAAATAAATAATGTATAGAAAAATGTTACTTGGAGGATTACTTACAAAAGGTTTAAAAGCAGCTGTCAAATCAAAACCTTATCAACAGTTTAGAAAAAAAGCTATGAAGGATACAGCCGCATTATACAAAAAGGCACCTCAAATGGATCCAAGTAGAGCTTCATTTAAAGATAAAAAATTTATGAGAGGTTTACAAAAATTAGACACTCAAAGAGCAAAAGGTCAAAAACTTGTAGATATGACACAATTTGTTATTCTTAGTGCAAGAAAAGCTGGTAAGAAACCGATTGTAAGAGAAATGAGAAAAACAAGAAGAGGGTTAGCTAATTATGCAAAAAGTTTAAATACAAAAGCAAAAGCTATGATGAATAGAAAACTTAAAAAGAAAAAATTAAACTAATATGGCAACATCTGGAACTACAGCATTTGATTTAAACATAGATGAAGTAATTGATGAAGGTTATGAAAGATGTGGCCTTTCAACTAATTCAGGTTATGATCTTAGATCCGCAAGAAGAAGCCTAAACTTACTTTTTGCTGAGTGGGGAAATAGAGGTATTCACCTTTGGAAAGTAAATTTAAACGAAATAACATTAGTTAATGGAACAAACGAATATACTACAGCTTCAAATGTAAATGATGTTTTAGAGGCATATGTATCTACAACTTCTGGACAAACAGCTAGTACTCAAGATGTTTCACTTACTAAAATTGATAGATCAGCTTTTGCTGCGATGCCAAATAAAGGTTCAACAGGTCAACCATCACAATATTATGTACAAAGACTAGATCCAGTACCAAAAATATTTTTATATATTACACCTGATGCAAGTACATATACACATTTAAAATATTATTCTATTAACAGAATTGAAGATGCTGGTTCTTATACTAATCAAGCTGATGTAGCTTACAGATTTTTACCATGCATGTGTGCAGGTCTTGCTTATTATTTAGCTATGAAAAAAGCACCACAACTAGTTCAACAAAACAAATTAGTATATGAAGACGAATTAAAAAGAGCTTTAGATGAAGATGGTCAAAGAGCATCAACGTTTATTGCACCACAAACATTTTATCCAACGGTAAGTTAATATGGCAAAGTACGCAACAGGTAAAAGATCTCAAGCAATATCAGATAGATCTGGTCAAGCATTTCCATATAATGAAATGGTCAAAGAATGGAACGGATCATTAGTGCATATATCTGAATTTGAACCTAAACAACCACAAATACAAAGAAGATATAATACAGCTGATGCAATTGCATTACAAAATACAAGACCACAAAGATTTCAACAACCACAAACAATGAAATCTTTAAATCCTACATTTGCACCAAATGATAATACCATTGTGGATTCAGGAGGAGCTACAGTGACAGTTGTAAATGTAAGTTTACCTGGAACATTTGATTTTGAAGTAGATAGAAATTTGTTTACAGGAAACGGTATAACAACAACAGTTGCATCAATGGTGCCACAAAATCCATCTGCAGAAAATAGAGAAAGACAGCTTAACATATCACTAGGGAGTGTAACAATTACAATATAATGGCAATTTCATATACAAATTTTTTAACACAAGTAAGAAGCTATTCAGAGGTAGATAGTAACGTTTTATCTGATACTTTAATAGATCAATTTATTAGAAATACAGAATTAGATATCGCAGGAAAAGTTGATTATGACGATACAAGAAAATACTCAACATCAAACTTTAATGCTAATAAAAGATTTTTGGTAATGCCATCAGACTTTTTAGTTATAAGATCATTACAAGTTTTTGCAGGATCTGCTTTAAGCACTGCAAGGACTTACATGGAAAAGAGAGACACTAGTTTTATATCAGAATTTAATGGCTCTGGAGCTACTGGTCAACCTAGGTTTTACGCAAATTGGGATGAAAATAATATTATTGTGGCACCTATACCTGATCAAGCATACGCAGTGCAATTAAATTATATTATTACACCTCCACATTTTGACAGTACAACCACAACATTTTTATCTCAGTATCAAGAAGGAATGCTATTACATGGAGTTCTTGTTGAAACTTTTGGCTTTTTAAAAGGGCCCATGGATATGTACAAATTGTATAAAGAGAGGTATAATGAAGCCTTACAGGCTTTTGCGATACAACAAATGGGTAGACGTAGAAGAGCTGAATATGATGATGGGGTACCAAGACAAAAAATTGCATCTCCATCACCAAACACAATATTATAAGGAGATTAATTATGGCAATAGCACAAGCAGTAGCAAACACATTTAAAAAAGAAATACTTGAAGGTATTCACGACTTAGAATCAGGTGGTGATGTTTTCAAACTTGCACTTTATACAAGTGCAGCAAACTTATCAGCAGCAACTACATCTTTCACTACAGGTAGTGAAGTTGCAAATACAGGTCAGTACGCGTCAGGTGGAGGAACGTTAACTGGACAATCAACTTCATTAGATACAGGTGTAGCAATCGTTGACTTTGCAGAATTATCATTTACTGGAGTAACACTTACAGCAAGAGGTGCATTAATTTACAATACATCTGAATCAAACAAAGCTGTAGCTGTTTTAGATTTTGGTGGAGATAAAACTGCGACTGCAGGAACTTTTACAATTCAGTTTCCTGCGTTTAATTCAACAGCAGCAATATTAAGAATTAGTTAAGGGAGGTTGCATGGCTCTTGTCATAGATGATAGAGTTAAAGAAACAAGCACCTCTACTGGAACTGGAACAGTTACCTTATTAGGTGCTTCACAAGACTTTATAGGATTTGTTGGAGGTATTGGTGCCAGCAATAGTACGTACTATTGCATCACAAATACTGGATCTGATGAATTTGAAGTCGGAACTGGCGTTGTTAATGCAGGAGTAACTTTAACAATTACAGTGGTGGACCCTGGCGGTGGCAATAAATATTATACGGATGGTAGTTTACAAACAACAATTAATTTAGCTGAGGGAGTTGTATATACATTTAATATGGATGCAGCTTCTAACGCAACACATCCTCTTAAACTTTCTACAACATCTGATGGGACACACAATAGTGGTACAAGTTATAATACAGGAGTTGTCTATAAGTTAGACGGTTCTGTTGTAACAGAATCTGCATATGTATCTGGATACGCTGCAGCCACTACAAGAAGATTAGAACTTACAGTTGCAGCATCAGCACCAACTCTTTACACGTATTGCTCATCTCACTCTGGTATGGGTTATGCACTTACAACTACTGGCACAGGGACTCTTTCAAGAGCAACAGTAATATCTTCCACTAATTCAAATAATTTAGTTAATTTTGGTGCAGGTACGAAAGAAGTTTTTTGCACAATTCCATCAACGAAAACTATTTCACCAGTTATGGAAGCAACAACATATGTTGTTACACATAATTCAACCTTATCTGAAGATCAAACTTTAGACTCAGGTGTATTAGCAGGACCAGTAACTATAACAGCAACACAAACAATAACAGGAACCTTGGTAATTATTTAATGAGCACAATAGAAGTAGATAAAATTCAACAACAATGCGGTACTACTTTAACAGTTGGTGGTGGAGCAAGCAAAACTGTAGTTGCTGATGCAACCACTGTTACATTAGGTAGATGTGGTGGAACTGTGGCGTTAGCTTCAGGTGCTAGTCAAACAGGTTTTGGTAGAACAGGGACTGTCGATTGGCAAACAACTCCAAAGACAGCTACCTTTACAGCAGCAAACGGAGAGGGGTATTTTATAAATCAAGGAAGTGCGATTACTGCAAATTTACCAGCAGGATCAGCAGGGGCAATAGTTGCTTTTTCTGATTACGCAAGAAATTTTGCAACTTATAATTTTACAATATCACCAAATGGATCAGAAAAAATTGGTGGTGTTGCGGCTGATTTGTCTTTAACGGTAAATGGTCAAGCTTTAACATTAGTTTATGTAGATGGCACAAAAGGTTGGGTTAATGTTCAAAACGCAGAAGACACAGAGACAGGATTATCTTTCATATCAGCAACAGGTGGAACAATTACTACTGTTTGTACTGATTTTAAAGTTCATACTTTTACAGGTCCTGGAACTTTTTGCGTATCAAGTATTTCAAATATAGCAGCTAATAATACTGTGGGTTATCAAGTAGTTGCAGGTGGTGGTGGAGGTACTTTTAGTCCTAGTATGAGAGCTGGAGGTGGTGGAGCAGGTGGTTTTAGAGAAGGTAGAAATGCAACAGTAGATAATTTTACAGCATCGCCTTTAGTAGCGAATGCTCCAACAAATGCAGTAACAGTTACAGCAACAGCTTTTCCGATCACAGTTGGTAGTGGCGGAGCTGGTTCACCATCACCCGCAAATGGTTCAAATTCAATTTTTTCATCAGTTACATCCGCAGGTGGTGGTAGTGGTGGAGAAGGACAAAAACCTTCAACTCCACAAATGATTGGTGGTAATGGTGGTTCAGGTGGTGGCGGAGGTGCAGGTTGTGGTTGTGGAAATTTTAGTACTGCAGGAACTGGTAATACACCTCCTGTAAGTCCATCTCAAGGTAATAATGGAGGTGGTGCATCACACACCACTGGTCAATTTGCAGGTGGTGGAGGCGGTGGTGGAGCTAGTGCAGTTGGAGGAACAGCATCATCTTCTCCAAGTCCAGCACCATTTTCTTCAGCAGGAACAGGTGGAGCCGGTGTTTCATCTTCAATTACAGGTTCATCTGTCGCAAAAGCTGGCGGAGGTGGCGGTGGCGGTGTTGGGTGTACTCAACCAACTATAGCTGGAGGAACTGGTGGTGGAGGAGCTGGACAAAGTGGTGGCGGTGGATCAGGATTAGCAGGCACAGCGAACACTGGCGGTGGCGGTGGAGGCGGTGGATTTGCAGGTGGTTCAGGTGTAGTAATAATAAGGTATAAATTTCAATAATTATGAGTGAAATAAAAGTAAATAAAATTAGTCCAAGATCAGGAACAGATGTACAAGTAGGAGATTCTGGTGATACAGTATCTGTTGCAGGTAACATCGTAAAAACAAATGCACTTCAAGCATCGGATGGTGGTAACATTATAAATCAATGCGGAACAACCATTACACTTGGTGCTTCTGGAGATTCAATAGCTCTTGCATCAGGTGCAAGTCAAACAGGTTTTGGAAGAACGGGGACTGTTGATTGGCAGACAGGTTCAATTAAGACATCAACTTTTACAGCAGCAAACGGAGAAGGCTATTTTGCTGATACATCTTCTGGTGCATTCACAATGAACTTACCAGCAGGAACTGCAGGTAACATTGTATCTGTTGTAGATTATACAAATACTTTTCAAACAAACTCTTTAACAATTTCACCAAATGGTTCTCAAAAAATAGGTGGAGTTGCATCTTCTCAAGCTTTAAGTACAGAAGGTCAATCAGTAACTTTTGTTTATGTAGATGACACTGAAGGTTGGAAAAACGTTCAAGATTCAACAAGTAATGTAGTAGGTAACCCTGAAATACAAGCAACTGGTGGAACAGTAACCACATCAGGTAATTGTAAAATTCACACATTCACAGGCCCAGGAACTTTTCAAGTAACATCTATTTCAACAACTCCAGCTAATAATACTGTAGGTTATTTAGTTGTAGCAGGTGGTGGTGCTGGTGGTGGTGGCTATGGTGGTGGTGCTGGTGCTGGTGGATTTAGAGAGGGTAGAACAAATTCTGTTACTCCCTATACTGATTCACCTTTAGGTGCTGCTGGTCATACAATTACAGCACAATCTTATCCAATTACAGTTGGTGCTGGAGGAGCATCTTCTGGTAATAATGGAAGTAATTCGGTTTTTTCAAGTTTTACATCTGCAGGTGGAGGTTATGGTAGAAATGGTAACGCTACATCTTGTGTTGGATCTGGCGGATCCGGTGGTGGTGGCGGAGGCGGTGGTTGTGGTGCAGACGGTGTAGGAAACACTCCACCAGTATCTCCAGCTCAAGGAACTCCAGGTGGTGTAGGAAGTGGAAGTGGGCCACAACCTGAAGGTTCTGCAGCACCAAACTTTGGTCGTGGAGGCGGTGGTGGTGCTACTGATCCAGGAAGCAATGGTTCCAATGTTGAAGGTGGTCAAGGTGGAGATGGCGCAACAACACATATAACTGGTTCGCCAGTAACATACGCTGGTGGTGGTGGCGGAGGAGTATACAACGGTCCAAGACCTGCTTCTGCAGGAGGTCCAGGCGGCGGCGGTGGCGGAGCTGCCGGAAGTTCAAATTCTCCTGGTGGACCTGGAAATATTGGAGGAGCTGGAACAGCTAACACTGGAGGAGGCGGTGGCGGTGGTTCATATTATAATCCTGATATGTCAGGTACGGGTGGTGCTGGCGGATCAGGTATAGTAGTAATAAGGTATAAATATCAATAATTATGAGTAGTAAAATAAAAGTAGATACAATAGCAGATCAGGGTAATAACAACATGCTTGTTAAGTGTGGAAGCACACTTACGATTGGGGCTTGTGGTAACACTGTTGCACTTGCAGCAGGCGCGTCTCAATCAGGTTTTGGTAGATCTGGATCTGTTAGTTGGCAAACATCAATTAAAACAGCAAATTTTACAGCTGCATCAGGAGAAGGATATTTTTGTGATACAAGCAGTGGAGCATTTACGTTAACATTACCAAGTTCTCCTTCAGTTGGAGATATAGTAGCTTTAAAAGATTATGCATCTACTTTTGACACACAAAATTTAACTATAGGTAGAGGTGGATCAAATATGAATGGCTCTGCTTCTGATGCTGTTAGAAGCACTGAAAATGAAAGTTTAACTTTAGTCTATGCTGATGCTACAAAAGGTTGGTTAGCAGTAGAAGAAGGAACAGGATTTATAGGTACAACTTTTTTAAATGCTTCAGGTGGAACTGAAACAACATCGGGTAATTGTAAAATTCATACATTCACAGGTCCAGGAACTTTTACTGTAAGTTCAGTAAGTAATGTGTCTGCTAACAACGAAATGTCTTATTTAGTTGTAGCTGGTGGTGGAACTGGTGGTGAAAGAAATAGTAATAACTATTATGGTGGTGGTGGAGGAGCAGGAGGATTTAGAGAATCAAAAAGTCCAATAACACCATATACGGCTAGTCCTTTAGACGGAAGACCGAGTGCACCAAATATAGTAACAGTTACAGCACAAGGTTATCCAATCACAGTTGGTGGTGGAGGAGCTAAAGGTGGTGGCTCTGGAACTTGTGGTAGTAGTTCAACTTTTTCAACAATTACATCAGCAGGTGGAGGACATGGTGGTTGGGCTTTAGGTCCAACAAATAAAATATGTGGAGTATCAGGTGGTTCTGGTGGTGGGATCCCAGGTTGGTATCCTGGTTGTGCAGGAAGTGGAAACACTCCGCCAACAACTCCCCCTCAAGGAAATGCTGGAAATAAACCTTCAGCACCTTCTCCAGCAGTTTCTGCTGGTGGTGGAGGTGGTGCTACACAAGCAGGTCAGGCAGCACCTAATAATTCAACAGGTGGAACTGGTGGTGCAGGAGCAACAACATCTATTACAGCAAGTCCAGTGGTTTATGCTGGTGGCGGAGGTGGAGCTGGTTGGACAGCGTGTGGTGGACCAGGTGGAACTGGTGGCGGAGGAAAAGGAGCTAGTAAAGGACCACCTCCTGCTAGTGGAGTTCCTGGCGTTGATGGCACAGCAAATACCGGTGGTGGCGGTGGCGGTGGAGGTGCTGATTATGTGCCTACATCTGGAGGTAATGGTGGAGCTGCGTCTGGAGGTTCAGGAATAGTAATAATAAGATATAAATTCCAGTAGTTGAATGAACAAAATTTATAATATATAATAGGAGATAATTATGGCACATTTTGCAAAACTAGGAGCTAACGGAAAAGTTATTCAAGTGTTAACTATGGATAACGATAAGATGTTAAATGCTGATGGTGTTGAAGATGAAACAGTAGGTCAACAGTGGTTAGAACAACATAACAACTGGCCTGCACAGATGTGGATTCAAACATCTTACAATACAGCAGGTAACACACATTCATCTGGTGACAACTCAAAAGCATTTAGAGGAAACTATGCAGGTATAGGTTATACTTGGGACGAGGATGACAATATCTTCTGGCCTAAAAAACCTTATACATCTTGGGTAAAAGATACTACAACTGCAAGTTGGAAATCACCAATTGGTGATGCTCCTGCATTGACAGCAGATCAACAAGCACAAAACGAAGCAAATACGCATAGATGGGATTATGTCTGGAACGAATCTGGACAATCATGGGATCTAACTAATTTATTGGCAGAATAATATTTTTATGGCATAAGGTCTTATGCACAAGAAAGTATTAAGTGAACAGGCATTATTTTATGGTGATGTGGCAATGCCTAAAAATTGGGACATTGACCGAAATAAATTATCAGGCGATATATTACAATCAGTAATTCAGAACAAAGATTTTCCCTTCTCACGAACATTTGATATGTTGAATACTTACTTGAGAGATCATATAAATTTAGACTATGGTTTTACTTTAATTAACAAAGATACCTTTGGTAACATTTTTAAGCCAGGAGAAACATCACAACCTTTTATAAATGTTGATCCAGTAGATTTACGTAACTCTCCAGATTATACATTACTCTATGGTGTAAAAGTTAAGGACTGTATGATAAGAATACACTATGAAGACAATAGACGTAAAGGTAGGTCTTGGGATATAGAACTCAAAAATAATATGTTCATTATGTTTCCTTCTACTAACTTGTATTACATAACTAATAATCAAAAGGATAGTTTAAATTTTGTACAAACTATATTGTATGAATATATCTAATTACTATTGGTATTTTAGTGGTGTGCTTACACCAAAATTTTGTGATGATGTAATAGCTTATGCTAATCAACAAAAAGAAGTTATGGCTAGAACAGGTGGCTATGGTGATAAAAAATTAAATAAGGAAGAAGTTAAAAATTTACAAAGAAAAAGAAAATCAGATTTAGTATGGCTTAATGATACTTGGATATATAAAGAATTACATCCATATGTACATAGAGCAAATGCAATGGCTGGTTGGAACTTTGATTGGGAGAGATCTGAGTCTTGTCAATTTACAAAATATAAACACAACCAATATTATGATTGGCATTGTGATAGTTGGGATAAACCTTATGAAAAAGAAGGACCCGACAAAGGTAAGATTAGAAAACTATCTATGACTTGTCAATTAACAGATGGTTCAGAATACAAAGGTGGTGAATTAGAATTTGATTTTAGGAACTATGATCCACATATGAGAGATGAATCAAAACACAGAATACAATGTAAAGAGATATTACCAAAAGGATCTATTATTGTATTTCCTAGTTTTGTGTGGCATAGAGTTAAACCAGTAACATCAGGCACAAGATATAGTCTTGTGGTATGGCATTTAGGGAGGCCTTTTAAATAATGTTTAT
>Ga0209348_1001147_pt1 | contig 13068 bp, 32 predicted proteins | sample ETNvirenome_2_30_FD_184065 | JGI IMG/M metagenome (GOLD analysis project Ga0209348, IMG submission 184065) | Marine viral communities from the Pacific Ocean - ETNP_2_30 (SPAdes) (version 2) | ecosystem: Environmental > Aquatic > Marine > Oceanic | place: Pacific Ocean | collected 2013-06-22 | reverse complement strand
AACCTACCTTTTGACCGAACTGAAAAAACAAACTCTCCATCATTTACTAAAAACTTTTTAAAGAATCATCCTCATCCAATAGTTAAACATATTGCTAGAGCTCGTGAAATAAACAAAGCTCATACTACGTTCATTGATACCATATTAAAACATGAACATAAAGGAAGAATACATGCTGAGATAAATCAGCTTAGATCCGATCAGGGTGGTACAGTAACAGGTAGATTCAGTTACAATAACCCAAACCTACAGCAAATACCAGCACGTAACAAGGAACTTGGACCACTGATTAGATCTTTATTTATACCAGAACAAGGTTGTAAATGGGGTGTATTTGATTACTCACAACAAGAACCAAGACTTGTTGTGCACTACGCAGCATTACAGAATCTCTATGGAGTAGGCGACGTATTGGATGCATATCAAGATACTGATGTGGACTTTCACCAGATTGTTGCTGAAATGGCAGAGATACCAAGAGAACAAGCTAAGACTATAAACCTTGGATTATTTTATGGTATGGGTAAAAATAAATTACAGGCAGAACTTGGGGTTAGTAAAGAGAAAGCGGAGAGTTTATTTAAACAGTATCACTCACGTGTACCATTCGTAAAACAATTAATGGACAATGTTATGCAACGTGCACAGGGTAGAGGTAAGATAAGAACTTTGTTAGGTAGACTATGTAGATTTCATCTATGGGAACCAAACCAGTTTGGTATACATAAACCCTTGACACACGATGCAGCACTCTCGGAACATGGACCAGGGATTAGAAGAGCTTTTACTTACAAAGCTTTGAATAGATTAATACAAGGTTCAGCAGCAGACATGACAAAAAAAGCAATGATAGAACTACATAAGGAGGGTATTACACCACATATACAAGTGCATGATGAGCTTGATATATCTGTAGACAACAATGCTGATAAGATAAAAGAGATAATGGAATCAGCAGTAGATTTAGAAGTTCCCAATAAGGTAGACTATGAATCTGGGCCTAATTGGGGTACAATAAAATGAGGTTAAATTATGGCTTACTTAAATGCAAACATACCACCAATCTATGCTCAAATAAGGAGAGAATATTTATATGATTGTAAAAAACATCATGGAGAAGTTGAAGACTGTATTGTCTTTGGTCTTAGCTGTATTACAGGTCGCGCTATCTTATGGCATGCTATTATGGAAAACGGTGCAGTCTATTATCGTCTCCCAATTACGGCTTTTATTCAACGTGATTATGAACCCTCAACTGTTCCCATTAAAAGACTTGATGAACTGGAGCTTTGGAATTCTTTTAGTTATTATCCTGCTGTTAATTGTTGGGATATTTTAAGTGATCAACACGGAAAATATATAGGTAAAGATAAAAAATGGCACGAAGGTAAATATTTATTTACCGTTGACTTTGCACACCCAGAGTCTAATATACTTGACACGGAACATTCCGAGATACCGCACGAACACAAGTGCGCTCACATAATTGCATTAGACGATGGCAATTTTGCAGCACAACCAAACAATAGATGCATATGGGACCTACCTTCTTTTACAGTGAAGGATAATATTCCTGATTGGAAGGTACAAACAAATGAATGGAATGTAGAAGATACAGGTCAATGGAAAACAGAAGACACTGATAAATTCTTTTACGAAATAGAGGAGAAGAAAAATGATTAAAAAAATTAAAGCTAAGATAAAAAGCTGGATAGATTGGTATGTAAGTTGGCTTTTTAGTTGGCAAGATAAAAACAAAAAATGAGTAAAAACACATTAAATATATCAGAAGAAGCAGCCGTTCAAATGCCAATGAAGACGGTTGCCTCTCTGATTATAATCGTCGCCCTCGGCACCATGGGCTATTTTCAGATTGTTGAGAGGTTAAACATAGCTGACACTAGATTACAATTAATGGAAAAAGATTTAGAGGAGAATACAGAATTTAGAATTAAATGGCCACGGGGCCAACTTGGATCGTTGCCCGCCGATTCTGAGCAATACATGATGCTGGAGGATCTTTATAAGACTACGGATAAGTTAAATGCACATATAGAATCTATGGCATTAAACAAAGTTAATATAGAATTTTTAGCAAAACAAATGGATAAAGTTTTAGAAGATATTGAAAAATTAAAAGACGCTAACAGAGAAATGAAATATACAAATGGCAGCCAAAACTAAAAATAAATTATCAAGATTTGAATGGATAAAAAAGAACATAGTAATTGTTCCTGTTGTAGCTGCAATACTAGCTGGAACATTTACATCAGTTAGATATGTATTAAGTTTAACCGATACCATAGAGGCCAATAAAAGAACCATTGTTAATTTACAAAGAGACGTAACAGTAGCTGAAGATAAGTTAACAGAAGTTGCTACAAGATTATCTGCAGCTGAAGCAACGTGGGATATGGCAGAAAATTTATATAGACAATTAGCAGACCAGGTAAGAGAACATGCGTACGATATTAAAGATCTTAATCGTTAGTTTTTTGTTGTGTACAACAGCTGAAGCTCGTAATGAATATTTAAATGATGGCACAAACTCATGTGATCAAGGTAGTTGGGAAGCATATACAGAAGTAAGACAAAACGAATATAAGACAGGATCTAGTGCAGAATCACAGAATCAAGTTATTGGTTTGAGATGGCGAAAATCTATTGGACCTGTATGTGATGAAGAGTTTGCAAAAGAACAAAGATTAAAACAAAAATTAAAAACACAATTAGAACTCGTTAAAGAATGTAAAAGAGTGCCTAGAATAAAACCTGTTCCTGTTGAGTTTGCTGAATTAATTAATATGTGTATGAAGTTAGGGGTTATATCTTCTGCTTCTTTTGATGGTAGAGATTTTGATCCAAAGATAAGCTATTGGACAGAATTAAAAGAGAAATACATGAAAGAAAACCCTGATATTATTACACTAGATAACTATGAGGATAAAAAATGATAGAGACTGTAGTGGCCCTGCTGATGTTTTGGGACGGAGAGATCAAGGAACACCGTATCCAGGAAAACATGGCTGCGTGCCTTCGCGCCCGACGTGTAGCAGAGAGGGACTTTAATCCAAACATATCTTACAAATGTATACGTAGTGAAGCAGAAACAGAAATCTACATGGGTGAAAAAAGTATTAAGAAACTTCATCTTAAATGAACAAACTCAATAAAAAAAGAAACCCAGTAGCAAAGCAGCTTAGACATTTTAAGAGAAAAGTGATAAAGAATAAAAAGATATATGACAGAAAAAAAATCAATAAAAATTCACACTGAAATAGTTAATGGTGTATGCCCAACATGCGAAGAGTATACAATGTTGGTAAGCCTAACTAGAGAATACTTTAGATGCATTACATGCGGTGCAGATCTTGAACAACATGTAAATGGATGCATAAGTTACATACCAAGATTAGAAAAAACAACACTACAATCTGTAGTTGACGGATACTTTAACAATGGCAAAGAAAAGTAGATTTGGCGTAAATACATATATAGAAAGATCAAAACCTAAGATTGGTAGACATAAAAAACGTATGAACAAATCTGAAAAACGTAGCTATAAAAAATACCGAGGACAAGGTCGTTGACAAACGTCAAATAATATCCTATATTATATTGGTGCTGGGCATCACCATTAATAACTGCCCACAACATACAGGAGAAACAAATGGATAAAATGTTAGAAAAATCAAATGTTCTAGCTCAACTATTAACTATATCAGATACAAAACTTTTTCTTCAAGAAAAAGAAATTAAGTTGAGAGAAAAATTAGAAAAGTTAAATGATAAGATAGAAGATGAAAGAAAAAATAATAACACTTAAACCAAAAGGCATATCACAGAAACAATGGTCTAATCTATTATTAGAATTAAATCTTGTAAAAAAAGCGTGGAGACCGTATGGTGTTGATATACAAATAAATGCACCTGGTTTAAAAAATATTTTAAAGTGGGGTACAAAATCTTACGATGCAAAAGAGTAAAGGGGTTTATGGCAAAGACGCTGATAATATTAGTTTTATTATTCGACGGAACTCTCGTTCAAGAAAGATACGAACTAACAAGAGAGATGCCAATACACGAGTGTCTGATGTATGGCGACGATCATAGAGAAGCTATTGCGGAATATAAAGAATTTAAAGATGCACTTAAAAATGGATGGTATTTAAAAGATGGGCGTGGAACTGTTCAAGGCCATATGTGTGAGTAGTCTACTACTCTTACCTGCTGTACTTTTACTTTGGAGCTGGAACCAAGAAACACCTACTCTAAAGAGGGAAAAACAAGAGTAGGTTAAAGATGGGAAAATTAATCCGTAACACAATTTTACCTTATTGTCAAACAGCGTCGGTTGGTGTGCAAGTAAACTTAATATATATCTGATGTTTATTAACTTCTGTGGGACCGATTTCTTCCATTTTTATTTTAGCTTCTTCATAGCCCGCCATCATACAATCATAAGTAGAGTTAAAAGATGTAGGCCACGGGTATGGGTCTAAACACGCACCGTGAGTGTAACTACATATGATCAGAGTTAATAAAATTTTCATTGACAATCCTACAATTTATCCTATATTAACCCACAATATGAAAGGAACCAATCATGACAGATATGAGTAAATATAAAAATGTTTCTTTAACTAAAGAAACATACAGGGTTTTAGAAGCGTTATCAAAGGTATTATTGCCCGATGCAAAGTTGTCCGTATCAAAAACTATTGAAGCAATAGCAAATGAGAAAGCAAAAAAGTATAATGGGAAAATTAAAACCAAATAATTTGAAGAAAAAAATTTGTGACAATTGTCACGGCAATGGTTATGTAAGAGTTGCTGTAGGTAATACGTCAATAGATTTTAGAGATAACAGTCAGGTACACCAATGTTGGGTATGTGACTCGGAAGGAGAAGTATATGAGGAGAGGACTGATCTTATTGATGACAATCCTTTTTCTAACAAGTTGCACTAAGATAGAATTTGATAGCTTTGATCCTGCAACTTCATTATTTAAATGGACGGTAACAAATGAAAGAGACTGATGCAGCTTACATAGCGGGATTGTTTGATGGCGAGGGTAGTGTAGATTTTAAAAGACGGAAAGAAAGAAGAGGAAAGTACATAACAAATGCAATGCAAATAACAATGCGTATTGAAATGACAAACCAATCTATATTAAGATGGGTTCAAGAAACATTGAAAGTAGGCACAGTTAGAAAAAGAAATAGATCACCAAGTGTCAAAGCACACTGGAAAGATAGATGGACATATACGCTAAGATTTAGACAAGCATATAAAGTTGCTTGTTTGATATGGCCCTATGCTCATGTTAAGTTAGATAAAATACAACAAATAATAGATCACTATAATGGTAAAATATTTGATGATAAGGTAGTAGATCTTAAATCTTATAAAAAGTTGATGAATTTAGAATGAAAGTAAAAAAAGAAGATTACGAAGATATATATGACTGTATTGTAACTGGTCAAGTACCTGTAGAAGTTATTAATGAATACTTCCAAGACAAAGGTTTTCACGAATATTATAAGGAGAGATCAAGATGACAGATAAAAAAGACGATAAGATAAAAGTAGAAGTATCTACGTATAACTGGGGACCGTGTGTAGTAAAGGTAAAAATATTAGATGACTTTAAAAAAATATTGTTAGAAGAAGCTAAAAAGAATGAAGAAGACTATGCATCTAAACTAGCAGGACAAATTAGATCTGAGACAGGTTACAGTGAAGAATCAAGAAATAAAATCATACCACACTTATCTCCCTATCTTGGAATATATGATGTAGCGTATCAAAGATACCAGAATAGAGAATATGAGTTTGGTAAACCTGAGTATGCTTTGACTGCTTTGTGGTGTAATTATCAGCGTCAACATGAGTTTAACCCACCGCACGATCATGATGGTAAACTATCATTTGTAATCTATCTATCAATACCTGACCCACTGAAGAAAGAGAATAAAGAATATAAGGGAAGATCATGTGGACCTGGAGGTATACAGTTTATGTATGGTGAAGGAATTAGGGATTGTATAACTTATATGTCATACTTTCCTGAAGAAGGAGATATGTTTATCTTTCCTGCGTGGTTGAAACACTGGGTAAGTCCTTTTAATACTGATTGCGTTAGAGTATCTGTGAGCGGCAATGTACACGACTCAGCGCCCTTGAACCAAATTAAAAAGGGTAATTTAAAAAAAGAAAATAGTGAGGATGAAGAGTATTTAAAAGAATTGGAGAAGAAACTATGATGAAATTGTATAAGGAGTTTTTAAGATTAAAGATAATAAATAATAAAGTTACACTAGGGGACATGAAAAAATTATATGAAAGCTAAAATATTTGAATATAATCCTAACACCGATGTCATACGTTGGCGGTACGAGGACGAGTCTCACGATGACTTTGGTTGGCCTCATTATGGTCGGATACTAAAGACTAAAAAAGATAGTTGGTTAAAAGGTTATAAAAAATGGAAGAAGGATAATAAGTGACTGTGGGATTTGGTGTAGGTATGTTTGCTTATAATATGATCTGTTTGTTGATAGGTCTTACGATAGCTTATTACGTAATAAATAATCATGATGAGTGATAAGGATTTAAATGAATACCATAGCATTGGTAAACCGATAAGGTGGAGTAGTAAATACTCCTATGTTGATGCAACAAGGCACGATGACCACGGAACACGGACCTATGATGTAAATGGTGCTAGACTTCCTTCCGTAACTACGATATTAGGGGCGACCAAAGATCAACAATTTTTAAAAGATTGGAAGGCCAAAGTTGGAGAAAAAGAAGCAGATAGAATCAAGAATTTATCTAGTAAGCGAGGGACTAGCATGCACAAATTCATCGAGCACTATGTACAAGGAACTGGCTACGATGATCTTACAGGGATCGGACAAGAGGCGAAAACCATGGCCCAAAAAATTATTGACGTGGGTCTTACACCAGTTGAAGAAATATACGGCTCGGAAGTCACGTTGTATTACCCTGGGCTTTACGCTGGGTCTACTGACTTGGTTTGCAATCACAACAATATGGAAACTATTGTAGACTTTAAGCAAGCGAACCGAGCAAAGAGAGAAGAGTGGATTGACGATTACAAACTGCAAATAGCAGCATATGCCATGGCCCATGACTATGTGCACAAATCAAACATAGAACAGGGTATAATTATGATATGCACCCCTGACCTATATTACCAAGAGTTCAAGGTTTCTGGGGCTGATTTACGATCATGGAAGCACAAGTTTCTCAAACGATTAGATATGTATCATGAGTTAAAGTTTGACGAAAAAGAGGCAGTCGACATAAATTTGCCACAATTAGAAAAGGAGATGAAAAATGAACGATAAAATGTTTACAGCTCTGATGAAAAAATACGATGCAGAGATAGAGGATGCACTGTACAGAATAGATGCACTCAACGAACATAACCTAATCATACCAGAACATACAGATATCTTGGGTGAAGTTGACAAAATGTTACAAAAGATTTCAAGCGCTGAGGATAGATTGGCAGCATTGAGGCGACATTATGGCAAGAATGTGGCAGATAGGCAGGGTTAGCCTGTATATAAGGGATCTAAAAAGTTTAAAAATTTTTTTCAAAAAAAGTAGCAAGTGAAAAGTGTCTTTTTGTCGTTTTGGTCTAGAAGTATTGATTTTATTGACTTTAGGGTAGACAAATTAGGTGACAAATCATGTTTAGGTAGACAAATTATTTTGTCACTATACAGAAAGGCCTTCCGCGAAACGTTTTGTTTTTGTCTCATTAACTTAAAACTTTCTAGATCCCTTATATAAAACTGATATAAGGGGGTATGCCTAGGAAAAGAAGAAAAGCTGTTGCCTCAATAACTCCCGACATACCTTATCCAAAAGTCCGAGTGGAGTGGATCGACTGCGTGAGCGATTCGGGCTGGGCTACTGACAAGGAGTTTGACAGGATGAAGTTAGCAAGACCTGTTAACGAAGGTTGGTTGTATTCTAAAGATAAAAAATCAATTAAGTTATTTGCTTCTTACGACAGAGAAGATGACGGTAGTTTTACTTTTGGGGATCGGACGATGATTCCTCGTCAGTGGGTGAAAAAGATTCAGAAGATTTAGTTTTATCTGGTGCTGCAATTAAAGCGTAGTCTTCCTCTGTTTGTTTAATTTCTCTATCTAACTCTTCTTTGGTCATGTCTTCAAGTTTTCCAGTTTTAATTAAAGACCTATTTATGTACAGTCCTTCAACCTGACCCCTAGATTTTTCAGCATTGTGAGCGGCAGACATGTTACCTTTTTTAATAGCTAATTCTTTAATTCTATCTAATTGTGCTAAGTGGTTTAGCTTAGTCACCTTATGCTTTTCAAGCATTTCTCCCTCTAAATGTTCTATATATTTAACGACCGACGGGTGTATTTTAGGGTTTGTTAATTCATAACCACTTCTATTGTTTCTATTAGAGCTATACCCTGCCATTTTTGCAGCCTCTGATTTACTCAAAGGTTTCCCTGTTTCAGGATCCCCGTATACAAAGAGTTGTGCAAATCTTTTTTGCATAGACGTCAATGATCTCTTTATTGCCATATTGACAATTTAAGGTAACATAGTTATAAAGTCAAGGTATGAAAGATGACAGAAGCGACCTAGACTTAACAAAACAAATCGAACAACTCCAACTAACCATTAAGATGTATCAGTCCATATTACGTGATGCACAAAAACAAATTTATCATTGGAAAACTTTTTGGTACGAAAGTCAAAGCAAGGAAAACTTGTTGCAAGGTTACAAAAAAGTGATAGAGAAGTTATCCAACAAGTTAAGACAAAAAGATTTATGAGAGTACAAGACTTGCAATTATTTCTAAGTCAATTTACAAAAGGTTCTGACGCAATTAAGAATGCACAGATATACGTAGAAAGAGATGGAAAGTTGTATCAGATTAGACGAATGGAAGTGCATGAGCACAATGTTCCAATCGTCGGTCAGCCAGGTCAAACTGCGCACAGATTAGTTTTAAAAACACAAAAACCTTCAAGTCTTATCTTGCCCGATAAACTACAAAAAGACTATTAATGAATGACGGTGTTACCCCCAAAAACATATGGGACCAGAGCAAAAATTATATGAAAAACTTAAAAGGGTATCTAAGGATATCATCTGGACTAGAATTGAAAACCAAAGCCTATTTGGGACTCCTGATTTATTGGGCTATAATATTAATAGCACCTTTTTCACAGTAGAACTTAAAGTTGCAAGTGGCAACAAAGCTCGCCTGTCCCCTCATCAAATTTCATTTCATATCCTACATCCCAAAAACTCTTTCGTGCTTGTGGGGTGGAAGGGTAAACACCTGTTGTTTGAAGGCAAGCAAACGCCTGCGCTTGTAGATTCTCCGTTGTCATCGCTTGTTCCTATTGTTGATTCGCTTGAAGATTGTGTGAAGTATTTGTCTAGCTTGTAGGTTTACTCTCTTCCCTTATAATTCCAATGTCTGTTTTTCTTAGTTTTTTTCCAAGACATCAAAGTATAAATAACTTTTTTAGGTTCTAAATTACTCTTACCAAAAGCACGACTTGGTTTATAACACATATATTTTTTACCAGTAGATACCCAATGATAATAACTATTTTTGTTATACTTTGGTTGATATTTTTTTATTAATCTACTTTCCAACTCCCTTGCTTTTTTACCATTATCCATAGGAATGATTGAGTAATGGGTAAATTGTTTTTTTACTAATTGATTTCTATGACCCTCTCTAGTGTTCGTCCATTGACTATGTTCCCCTAATCTTTTACCTAAATTAAAAGTATATCCAATATAAACTATTTCATCATTATCATATAAAAAATAAACACAATATCCTACGTGAGTATGTTGCTTGTATGGAATGAGCTTCATAGATTATTCTTCATCTGCAACTAAAAAACCATCTGCGAGTATTTGATCCTCAACGTATTTTCTCAGTTCAGATTTGCTCTTTTTTGTTAAAAAATCTTTTTCACCAAAATGACCGTGTTGATCTTCAAAGTCATCAATCATACCTTTTATTAATTTATCATATAAAACATCAGCGTGATATATACAATAATCTAATTTTTCTTTTTCTTGCTTACGCTCATACGCCTGAGCCTTGTTCTTACTATCTCGATAGTCGTGTCCGTCATCTCGTTGTGTCATTTACCCCTCGCTTGTTGTTTATTTTCTACCCACACATTATGTCCTTCACCTGTGTATCTGCCCGCAATTTCAACGTGATTGATGTAAGTTCCTTTTTTACCACCTTCAACCCATTTTGTATTAGGGACATTCCAAACACCTTCATCTAAATTAAGTAACATTTCAGTATCGTGGTTAAAAAACAAAACTTGTTTTGTTTGTGGCATTTTTTTTAAATGTTTTATTAAATCTTTTACTTTCATATTATCCTCTCTGCTCGCTTGTCGCTTGTCGCTTGCCGCTTGTGCATTTCAAGTGAGGGGAAATGCACAAAAACCTAGAATTCATTTTTAAGGCTTGAATTCCAAACTTACCTATTCGCACAAAATTAAACATCTTGCACAAATCCCGTATTATCTTTTAACGCCCGCCCTTTAGCGTATAGACCTACAATAACATTTTTAGGGTCATTAAATCTTAAATCCGATTTATCCCCGTTAAAAACTTTATAATTTAAAAATCTTTTTGGAAGTTTTTTTGATCTAAAAACGGCGCTAATATTCCCGCCACGTTTTAGTATGTCAAGCGCTTGCGCCTTGTTATCCTCGTTTAATGAATAAGTTAAATGATAATTCTCTGGATATTCTTTTTTTACATACTTTAAAGCTCGCTTGTAAATTTTGGTATAATCATAAAATTTAACTTTAGGGAATTCATTATATAAGCCGTGAATATTCCAATCAATGTCGCTTGTTCCGTTTAATCTTATAGCGGGTTTAAAACCTTTTTTCTTACATCTTAAAATATGTCTTTTTATTTCTATTCTTATTTGATCTAAAAATGTTTCACGTTCTAAAAAATACCACTTCGTCTTATTAATACGACCTTGTTGAACTGAATTCATTTGACCCCGACCCGCCGTGTTTAAACAACTTGCCATACAACCTTCACTCGCAAGCGGGCAAACATTAAAACCGCTTGTCCGTTGTGGTGCTAAATATAGAATTGCGGTCATATATTTATATTTTTGACCTTTAATTGTTTTGGCGTTGTTATCTATATTTAATAACTTTTTAGATTTATATAATTTCATACTTTCTTTTTTTATGGGCTATATACATTTAAAGATTTTATATTTCCTACTTAAAGGATTGCTCATAGTATATAGCCCACTTTTAAGGACAATAAATTAAACAATTAATTGTCATATCCTATATAATCCCTATTGACTATATTGTCAATAGTGATATAAAAAAAATATAAAGACATAAACAATAAATGAAAGTGAGGACATAATGAGTAAAGACACACATAAACAAGTTATTTTTTCAGATAAGAAAATAAAAGTATATGAAAAAATAATAAAAGAGGAAACAGCGGAAAAAAAGCGTGAATTAAATAGAGCGCTTGACAATAAAGTTGATGAAGTTTTTGACAAAAAATATCAATTATTTTTAAAAGATATTAAAGTCAAAAAAGATTTGGAAGCTTTGAAAAAAGCGACTGTTGAACTAAAAAATTTTGAGCGTTCAATAGAAAATAAATTAGAAGCTTTAAAGGACGCTGTTAAATCTCAAGCTAAAAAGGTTCAAGTTATTTGTGAGCGTCAAGCTAAAATTAATGACTTTGATGAATATTTTGGCTATAATGAGGACTTTGACGACTTTAACAAAAAATTAGAAAAAATTTGCCGTAATGAGTTGATAAAACAGTTTAGAAAATCAACTGTTGAGGGTAAAGAATTAGACGCTATAGATGGCAAAGTCAAAAATCTATTATTAACTTTGAGTTATCCTAATTTAATGGCAAAAGCGGTTGATTTAAATGAAGCATTAAAAAATGGTTCATCTATGTTAACTATTGCCTTAAATCCCAACACTTTAAAAAGAATAGAAAATTAACACTTGACTAGGGGGCTATATCCTATATAGTCCCCTATATAAAGACATAAACAAACAAATGGAGGACAATATGACAGACATGTTTTTAGAGGTTGCAAAATCAATTCAAGATAGCGGTATTTCATCTAAGCGTTATGGGCGTTTATTTGCATTGAGAGATTTAATGACTGAAATAAATACAATGAAAGATAATCTTGATTTTACAAGCTATATTAAGATTAAAACATTAATAGAGGGTTCTATTAATAAGGTTAAGCAGGATATAAAAAACAATGAGCAGTTTCCTGACCCTTATTTAGATAAAATGTAATTATGATAATTGACTTAACATTAATCATAGGCGGTTATTTACTATGTTATCTATTAATAAAGTAATAGAAAAAAGACTTTTAACTAAAAAAGACTTTTTAAGACTGGCTAAAAATATGTATCCAATGTTAAGATCTAAAGGGCATTACATAACCGATAAACATATTAAACAAAGTATGGAGGATTTTAAAAAAATGAAAGTATCTGAATTAAGAGAAATTTTTCAAAAAACTCATATAATAGACTGTCAATTAAAAAATTATCGCGGTCATTGTTTTAGTTGTTTAACGTCTTTACGACACGATTATACTAGTAAACTTGATAAAAATTACTGTATAGATTGCCTTTAATGATACCACTATCACGGAATAAAAAAACCACATAAAATATATATTTTTTTAATTTTGACCCCGTGTCTTGTCCGTGATGCTTGCCAAAAGCCGTTGTCCGTGCGCCACGTTCAAAACTTTTTGACGCCTAATCGCTTGTCCGTTGTCCGTGGATCATTGACCGCTTGTGCGTTATTAAATGAAAATTCTAGCCTGTGCCTTGAAAAATAAAATAAAAATAAAATCTTATCCGTAGGTTTTAAAGCTTTTAACCTACGGATGATGAGCCGTGAACAATGGCGCACGGCTCAGGGAATTTTAAGCGGATCTTAACCACCATTTATCAAGTTCAAGA
>Ga0209348_1001146_pt1 | contig 13070 bp, 7 predicted proteins | sample ETNvirenome_2_30_FD_184065 | JGI IMG/M metagenome (GOLD analysis project Ga0209348, IMG submission 184065) | Marine viral communities from the Pacific Ocean - ETNP_2_30 (SPAdes) (version 2) | ecosystem: Environmental > Aquatic > Marine > Oceanic | place: Pacific Ocean | collected 2013-06-22 | reverse complement strand
GTCTTGCGTTATCAGGGTCTAGCATTTAGCTGGATAGGCTTTGACGAACTGACACAATGGGCCACACCATATGCATGGAACTACATGCGAAGTCGTCTACGGTCCACTGCACCTGACTTGCCTATCTTTATGAGAGGCACTACTAACCCCGGTGGGCGAGGACATCAGTGGGTTAAGAAAATGTTTATTGACCCCGCACCATACAACAGGTCTTTTGATGCAACCGATATTGAAACAGGAGAGGTACTCAAGTATCCCGCTGGACATAGCAAGGCAGGAAAATCTTTATTTAAGAGACGCTTTATCCCGGCAAGACTTTCTGATAACCCATACCTTTCGCAAGCAGGAGACTATGAGGCCATGCTCCTCTCGCTTCCTGAACAGCAGCGTAGGCAGCTTCTTGAAGGTGATTGGGACATCAAAGAAGGTGCAGCGTTTACTGAGTTTAATCGGGCTGTACATGTTGTGGAGCCTTTCCATCTCCCTAACAACTGGGTCAAGTTTCGTGCATGTGACTATGGTTACGGGAGTTATTCTGGTGTTCTTTGGTTTGCTGTTGCGCCTGATGAACAGCTTATCGTATATAGAGAACTATACGTCAGTAAGGTCTTGGCCACAGACTTGGCTGATATGATACTGGACTTAGAGGCTGAAGATGGGAACATTAAGTATGGTGTTTTGGATAGCAGTCTTTGGCATAGGCGTGGCGATACTGGCCCTTCTCTTGCGGAGCAAATGATTAGCAAAGGGTGCCGTTGGCGTCCATCTGATCGGAGCCGGGGTAGCCGGGTAGCTGGTAAAAACGAAATACACCGTCGCCTACAGATAGATGAATTTACAGAGGAGCCTAGACTTGTATTCTTTGATAGCTGCACAAATGTCGTATCACAGTTACCGTCCATCCCCTTGGACAAGAAAAATCCAGAAGACGTTGATACGAAGTCTGAAGATCACCTTTACGACGCGCTACGGTATGGGATTATGTCCAGACCCCGGTTTTCTATTTTCGACTACGACCCGCATGGCAGACCATCAACAGGTATGCCGGTAGCTGACTCCACGTTTGGATACTAAAGGAAAAACACATGGAAGAAGATGAAATCATGATTGAAGATGACGCTATTGCTCTGGAGGACACGGATGACTCCGTAGCTGCAGACAGTGACGTTGCTGGCATCATTCCGTTTATCATGGAGCGGTACCGCCGCGCTGAAGATTATCGTTATCAAGATGAAGAGCGTTGGCTTAGAGCGTATCGAAACTATCGGGGTTTATATGGTCCTGATGTACAGTTTACAGAAGCAGAAAAGTCTCGTGTATTTATTAAAGTAACCAAGACTAAAACACTTGCCGCTTATGGTCAAATTGTTGACGTACTCTTTGCCAACAATAAATTTCCTCTAGCAATTGAACCCACAGAACTTCCTGAAGGCGTAGTGGCGGACGTACACTTTGATCCGCAAGAGCCAGAAGAAATGCAAAGCCCGTATGGTTTTGCAGGTGATGGTAATGATCTTCCCGCAGGTGCAACGGCTCAGTCGCTTGTAGAACAATTGGGGCCGCTTACAGAAAAGTTGCAGCCGGTAGAAGATAAGCTGAAAGAAGGGCCGGGTAAGACCCCAACCGCCATTGAGTTTAGCCCAGCTATGGTTGCGGCTAAGATGATGGAAAAGAAAATTCACGACCAGCTTGAAGAGTCCGGTGCTAACAAGAACCTGCGTAGCAGTTCGTTTGAGATGGCTCTGTTTGGCACGGGCATTATGAAAGGCCCGTTTGCTGTAGACAAAGAATACGCAAACTGGAATGACGACGGAGAATATGATCCGCTGTTCAAAACAGTGCCGCAGGTAGACCATGTGTCTGTGTGGAACTTCTACCCAGACCCTGACTCCAATAACATGGATGAGGCGCAATATGTAATTGAGCGTCACAAGCTGTCACGCTCCCAACTGCGTAATCTCAAGAAACGCCCATACTTCCGTGGTCAAGTCATTGACGAATGTATTATGATGGGTGAGAACTACGATAAGAAGTATTGGGAAGATGACCTGTCCGACTACGCACCGGAGCATGGCATTGACCGCTTTGAGGTGCTTGAGTATTGGGGCATGGTCGATACCGACATGCTGGAAGAGAATGGCGTAGACATTCCAGATGAACTGAAAGACTTTGACGAACTGCAAGCAAACGTATGGGTGCTGAATAACAAACTCATTCGCATGGTTCTCAATCCGTTCAAGCCAGCTAAGATTCCGTATGTAGCTGCATCGTATGAACTGAACCCTTACAGCTTCTTTGGTGTAGGCATTGCAGAGAACATGGACGACACGCAGACGTTGATGAATGGCTTCATGCGTATGGCTGTAGACAACGCTGTGCTGTCAGGCAACCTGATTGTAGAAGTAGATGAGACTAATCTGGTGCCGGGACAAGACCTGTCGCTGTATCCGGGCAAGGTGTTCCGCCGTCAGGGTGGCGCACCGGGTCAGGCTATTTTTGGTACAAAGTTTCCCAATGTTTCATCTGAAAATATGATGCTGTTTGACAAAGCGCGTGTGCTTGCTGATGAGTCCACTGGTCTGCCTTCCTTTGCTCATGGGCAGACGGGTGTTACTGGGGTAGGTCGCACAGCTTCTGGTATTTCTATGCTTATGGGTGCTGCCAGTGGTAGCATCAAGACTGTTATCAAGAACGTGGACGACTATCTTCTGCGTCCTCTTGGTGAAGGCTTCTTCCGCTTCAACATGCAGTTTGACTTTGACCCAGACATCAAGGGTGACTTGGAAGTCAAAGCACGTGGCACAGACAGCCTGATGAAGAATGAAGTGCGTAGCCAGCGGCTTATGCAGTTCCTGCAGATTGCAAGCAATCCTGCGCTTGCACCATTTGCGAAGTTCCAATATGTCATTCGTGAGATTGCAAAGTCTCTTGACCTTGACCCCGACAAAGTTACCAACAATATGAGTGAAGCTGCCCTGCAAGCAGAGATGATGAAGGAGTTCCAAGCACCGCTGCCCGAAGGGCAACAACCTGCGCCAGCAGGTGCGGATGCGATGGACACTTCCGGTGCAGGTGGTGGCAATATAGGTATGGGACAAGTTCCGGTGCCGGGTGAACAAGGATTTAGTGGAAATGCACAACCAACAAATATTGAGCAAACTCAAGCCGTGGGTCAACAACAACCGCCAGTGGGAAGCGTTCAGTAGTTATATTGATGCGTTGATAGAGCAGCAGCACAAGGCTCTAGAACAATCAGACAATAACATCCTCATGCACAGATCACAGGGTGCTATTGCTACATTGCGTAAACTTAAAACTCTTAGGGACGAAGTAAATAGTGCGTAACCTAGACGAACAAATGGATTTGTTTAATCCTCGCTCAAGTAACTTTGAGCCGATTGAACCTCTGCCTAAAAACCCTATTACGGGTGAGCCAGAACTGGCGGAGCCTTTTGATCCAGAGTTATTGGCAAAAGCCAAACGTGATGTACAAAAAGCACCTATTGATATTGCTGAAGGTGCTATTACTGCGCCAATAACTGCAGCAGGAGACATTGTTGATCTAGGGGCCATGCTTCCTGATCCAACACCAGAACAAGCCTTAATATCCCCCACGTATGCTGCTATTGAAGAAACATTTGATATATTATCAAGAGCCGGTATTAGTCGTGATAATGCGGTAAAACTTATCAATGAAAATACTCCTATAAATCTTGAAGGTAATGTTGGCGAGTTTGTAGGTGAAGCAGTTGGTGTTACAGCTACAGGTGTTGCGAAAGCTGCCACTGGTCTTGCTAAGATTGCATCCAAGTACGGAGATGAAGCAGGTAAATATCTAAGTGAAATTGGGGATGAACTTGGCGACATGTTCCGTGCAGCTACCCCCGGTGGCGATGACTTTGATGGCATGGCCCCTGCAACGGTTAGCACAGGCACAACCATTAAAACCAGCACGGACTTTGAACGCCCTAGTGTATTTAGAATTTTTGGCGGAACACAGGGACGCACAGCTAATACGCGAATTAAAAAAGCAGAAGAAGCTGAAAAGGTAGACTCTGACCCGGAGTATGTATTTAAGGAGTCTAGTGTTTTCCGCGGCGAAGATAAAAAAATTCGCTACGAAATAGCCACAAAAGATGTAGAACTTCTGCCCTATTTTAAGAAGCAGGGTAAAGTAGACGATCATCCTGAGATTAAAGACGACAAAGGCAACGTGGTACAAGAGCAAATGTATCAGGTCTTTGAAGACCCGTCTATGAAAACAAAAACTGTTCTTGCAGATGTTATTAAGTTCGATGAACTTTTCAAAGAATACCCACATCTTAAAGGTATGCAGGTTCGTCGTTTAGGAGATGAGGCTACACAAGACGGCACACGTGCCATGTACGATCCTTTTGATGGTGTTATCTTTGTATCAGACTTAGAAGAAGAAGAGTTTATATCTAGTCTTTTGCACGAAATACAACACGCCGTAGATCATTTTGAGGGTCGTCAGTACGGCGCAAGTCCTACAATGTTTAGGACAGATGCGATGCGGGAAGCAACCTCTAAGTTAGATCAATTAAGTGGTGAGCGAAACAACTTTTTTCATTTCATAACAAATAAAGAGACATCTGAAAATTTTGAAAAGTACACTCCAGATGAATTAGATACGCTGCGATCTAATGAGTTTCAGTTACTCATGTCGTCGGTATATTCTGATAGATATATAAATGATGAAGCATTTGACCACTTAAGAAAAGAATTTAATCCTATCATTGCAAAATTTGCAGATTGGGAAAAAAGAGATTTTCAAGAGTTAGTACAGCTACGTAACGAATACGACATACTAGAAAAACAAGCCAGCATTGACGAGAAAGAAGCGTTTCGTAAATACCGTAGCGCAGGTGGCGAAGTAGACGCACGTAACGTACAGATACGTAGATCAAAACCAGAGACACAGTTGAATGTGCTGCCAAGTGAAACGGCAGACATGCCTAAAGACTTAGACTTAGTAGATAAGTTTGGTAAGCCTGTTAGCTTACCGGAAAAGTCTCCGCTTCGTGTATTGTTTGACGAACTGCCTGAAACGGAACGTGCAATGCTTCCACCACAGCCAGATGCAAATCGACTGTACGGATATCATGGTACGGCCAGTGCGAGGGGGGCTGACGAACCTTTCTTTGATATTAACTTTGCTCGTACAAATGACCAGTTTCTTGGTGAGGGATTTTACTTTACTCTTGACCCGGAGATTGCATCTGAGTACGCAAGCATTCGGGGCATTGGTACAGTATCTAATACACCTGAGACTAGAGTTACGCCAAAAGATTTAAGATTTCTCGTAGCCGATACTAATGTTAAACCAGAGTACCGGCGTAATGTAGATTCTAAAAAACGGGATGCGTTTGGTAATCCCGTACCTACCGGCACTCTCTACAAAACTCCCGAAGGCCAATACTATAGCATGTCAGGTCTGCAAAAAGGAGAAGATATTTATGGTGAGCCAATCGCTAAAGGTCAGTCTATAAGTCGTTTTGATCTGTCCAATCTCAAGAAGCCATATGTAGTCCGTACAGAAAAGCAGCGCAAGGAACTTAAAGCCAAAATACCAGAACTAAAAGAACAAGGCTATGACTCTGTTCTGTTTGCTGACTTCAAAGACCGCTCCAAACAAATCATGGTCTTTCCAGAGCATATGGACAAGATTGATACATCTTCCATTGCAGGACGCAGTGCTAATGTAGCTACAGAAGCTGTGGACGAAACCGTAGACACAATGACTGCTGCGGGTGTTACTGCAGATGACGTAGCGGCATGGCGTAAAACAAACGAGACAAGTGAAGAGTTTCGCAAAAGTCTTAAAGGTAGAAGCGAAACACTAAAAGCCCTAGCTGCGGGAGTTAAAGACGGCGTTGTAACGAGAGCGGAATACCGGGAAGCAGCAGACGCAATTCGTCCTATCCGCAATGTGCAAGACGTTCCTCGCCCCGCTACGGCAAAAGAAATTGTTTCGGCTCTGGGGGGCAGAGAAGGTGGAAGGGGCATTTTGGGCCTCAACAGAAACATTCCTGATGGCGCAGAGATTGATGCAAGGTTGGATATCAATGCCTACACAAACTTTGACGTGTGGATTCCGACTCTTAAACATGAAGGCAAAACACTATACTCGCCCAGCGTTTCTCTTAAAGATGTAACATTTATTCAGCCGGATAGTCCTCCTGTTGGCAAGGCACTAAAAGTTGCAACCGGTGCAGAAAAAGCACCTTTTGCTGTAATGAAGGGTAAATACAATCAAATGTCTGATGATGCCGCATTTGAATATGCGCAGCAGATATTTGACAGTGATGAGTGGATACAAGTAGGGTATGACCCAACTCGTCGCGGATATTTTTATGATCGTGCAGACGGCGCACCTGTACTGTCAGCGGAAGAAGTAGTACAGATTGGCCATCTAGTATTGGCAAAGAAAGCCCAGAAGGGTAATCCAGAAGATTTTGCATTTAACAAAGGTGGAGTAGTACCTATGGACAGACAAATGGATATGTTCGCAGACGGTGGTCTGGAGCAGGACGGTGGGACTAATGACCCGGTATCAGGCAATGAAGTGCCACCCGGCTCTACGCAGGAAGAAGTGCGCGACGATATTCCGGCACAACTTAGTGAAGGCGAGTTTGTATTCCCGGCTGACGTAGTTCGATTTATTGGACTTAATAAGCTGATGCAGATGCGGCAGGAAGCTAAGATGGGCCTCAAGATGATGGAAGAGATGGGGCAGATGGGCAACAGCGAAGAAGCTACGATGCCAGATAATTTGCCTTTTGATATAAATGATCTTGACATGGACGACGAACCAGAGTATAATGTAGGTGGTTTCGTTCCGGGTACACAGCAGGATCAGCAGATGGGTATTGCAGGATACCAAGCTGCACCCATGCCTACTACCTCATATGCGACACAACCTGTTCAAGCTGCGTCACAACAGTTTGTACAGCCTGTAACTCGCCCAGCACAGGCATACGTACCTACACAGCAGGTGCCTACGCCTATGCCCACTTTTGGTGAAATCACCGGGCCGGGTGTTCCAGAGGTAGACTTTGAGTTTGCTACCTTCCGTAATGAAGCTGGTCAGGAAATTCAACTGCGCATTAAGAAGGGTAGTCAGGGTGAACTCCTTCCGGGTGAAGTATTGCCTGAAGGCTATAGTTGGGTTGATCCCACGGCAACAGCTACGGAAGAGGTGACGACGACACCCACAACGGTTGAAACGACAACAGTTAGAGAAGAGAGCGATGGAGATGAAGAACGTCAACGCCGTGAAGAAGAAATGTATGGTCCGGGTGGTGGGCGTGTAGGAGTAGATGGTAAGATTTATGGTGTATCTTTTGATATGCCTGAAGGATTTATGCCGGGCATGGGCGCAAGTATATCTACCGCTTTAAGTTTAGCAACAGGAGAGCCTTTGCCTGAAGGAGTAACAGTAAACTTTAAAAGAGGACAAGTAGAATTTTCAATGACTTCTGAAGAGTATAATGATTTTAAATCTACTGCTCGTAAATTTGGCTATAATTCAAAAGAGGCAAGTAAAAAACTAAACGAATTAGGTAGGGAAGAGGCAGAAAAAGAAGCAAAAATAGCAGAGCAAATAGAAAAGGCTAGAAGAGTAGAAGATAATATGGCAAGGGCCGCACAAAAAATAAAAGACGAAAAAGAAAGAGAAGCGGCTTTGCTTGAAGTTGCAAAAAGAAGGGAAGACAGATCAGTTTATGGAACAGGTGGTGATGACACTGGAACAAAAGGACAAGGATATTCTGTAGGCTCACAGACAGACAAAGGGTCTGGTGCAACAGACCGTGGTTTTGGTGGAACAGGAAGAGGAAGATCAGATGCACCGGGAATGGCTGCTGCAGATGTAAGGTCTGGTTCTAATTATGGCACTTCACCGCCAAAAGGACCAATGGGTTCTATTAGTGGTAGACCTCGTGCTAAAGGCGGCTTGATGGAATCACCTAAACCTAAACCCAAAAAGAAAATGAAGCGTGGTGGATTAGCTTCTAAAAAATAATCTACAATATGTTGGCTACTCATCCCCCACGCCCGACAGTGTGGCTACGGTGGCCCCAACAAGGAGAAGAAAATGGCAGAAGCCGAAATCATGGCTGAAGAAATGCAGTCACCAAAAAAAGTTGCGTTTGCAAATCGTAAATACACTAACGAAGAAAAACGCCGGATGGAAGAAGAAGAACTAGAGCAAATGCTCAAAGAACAAAAAGGTGAAGCAGAAAACACTTCTGAACCAGAAGAAGCGGAGCCTACAAACGCAGAAGAAAAAACATTTAAAAAACGTTATTCTGATTTGCGTAGGCATCAACAAAAACAAGCAGAAGAATTTAAGACAGAACTTGCAGAACTAAAAGCACAGCTTTCTGCTGCTACACAAAAGGAAATGAAGCTACCTAAGTCTGATGAAGACATTGAGCAGTGGGCAAAAGATTATCCTGATGTGGCAGCTATCGTTGAAACAATTGCAATGAAAAAAGCGCGCGAGCAGTCAACAGCTTTAGAAGAACGTCTTAAAGTAATTGATGAAATGCAACTGTCTGCAACTAAAGAGAAAGCAGAAGCAGCATTGATGCAAATGCATCCTGACTTTGATGAAATTCGGGACAGCGACAGTTTTCACGAGTGGGCTGAAGAACAGCCTAAGTGGGTGCAAGATGCGCTTTATGAAAACGACAACGACGCACGTTCTGCTGCTAGGGCGATTGACCTCTACAAAGCTGATATGGGTATTGGCAAGAAGAAACCCAAGTCAGACAAAGAAGCAGCCAAGTCTGTCTCTACAAAGAATAGTCGCAGTAAACCGCAAGAAAATGAAACCTCCTCGTACCTGAAAGAGTCGGAAGTACAGAAGATGTCACCGCAAGAGTACGAGGCAAGGTCGGACGAAATCATGGAAGCTATCCGTTCTGGTAAGTTTCTTTATGATGTATCTGGTTCAGCCAGATAAAAAAAGTGTTGACAAGTAGTTATTTTTTAGTATAACTATAGTCATCAAAGGTGTAAGTGGGTTCGCTACCCGCTTACCCTAGTACGCAAACATTCTCAGTCTTATGGATTACCTGACGAGCATGGCCCGTTGACAAGCTGGGCGGCCACCTAGCTACGAAACGCACCCATAGTGAATCAGCCTCTGATTAGTCTGGTAAGTTTGCATCTGTTGAAATGCCAATAATAGGAGATTATATCATGGCTTTTACTACCGCAGCCGGGTATGGTAATCTTCCTAACGGTAATTTTTCGCCCGTAATTTACTCCAAACAGGTGCAACTTGCTTTCCGCAAGGCCGCTGTTTGTGAGGCAATCACCAATAACGACTACTTTGGTGAGATTGCACAAATGGGTGATTCCGTTAAGATTATCAAGGAACCCGAAATCACTGTGAAGGCTTACGCACGTGGTACGACCATCACGCCGCAAGACCTTGACGACGAAGACTTCAGCCTGACCATTGACAAAGCTAACTACTTTGCATTCAAGGTTGATGACATTGAAGAGGCGCACAGCCACGTTAACTTCCAGTCTCTGGCAAGTGACCGTGCTGCTTACCGTCTTGCTGACCAGTTTGACCAAGACGTTCTTGGCTATCTGTGTGGCTTTAAGCAATCCGCAATTCATGGTAATGCAAACACCGCAAACGACGTTGTAAACGGCTCTGTAGCTGTTTCGACTGCCGGTTCGGACGAACTGCTTGCAAGCATGAAGCTGGATGGCAGCGACTTTAACGCTGGTTCCGGTGGCAACTCTATTGCCCTGACGCCACGTAGCGGCAACTCTGCAGCACCTACTGCTGCTGGTAACGCTAACCCGCTGTCAGTGATTGCTCGTATGGGCCGTAAACTCGACCAGCAGAACGTGGATACCACGGGCCGTTGGCTTGTAGTTGACCCAGTATTTGCAGAACTTCTGAAGGACGAGGACTCTCGTCTGTTCAACGCCGACTTCGGTGGCAATGGTCTGCAAAACGGTCAGATGGCTGGAACCATTCATGGTTTCACTATCCATGTGTCTAACAACCTGCCGTCGATTGGTTCTGGTCCTGCTACTGAAGCAGACACCAACTCAACCAACTACGGTGTGATTGTTGCTGGTCACTCGTCTGCTGTTGCAACTGCAGAGCAGATTAACAAGACCGAAACCTACCGTGACCCTGACAGCTTCGCTGACATTGTTCGTGGTATGCACCTGTATGGCCGCAAGATTCTTCGCCCTGAAGCACTTGTTAACGCCATCTATAATGTCCGCTAAAGGGAGATTAGATTATGGCTACAATTACTGCTACTCTTGCTCCTGCTATGGGTAACTCCCAGCGTGGACGCAATCCGTACATGGTTGAGCAGGTCGTTGACCTTACTGCCAACAGCATCAATCCAAACGGTGACGTAGTACAGTGTATCACTGTTCCTGCTAACACCAAGATTCTTGCTGCTGGTTTTCAGGTAACTTCCAGTGCAACTCAGAACACGGGTACTGATGCTACTGCCATCCTTGGCACTGGCGCAGACGACAACGAATACGTAACAGCGTTTGACATTGACGGTGCTGCTGATGGTGCTTATGCACCTAGCGTAACTGTCTCTGCTGACCTTGTTATCGGTACTGCGGACACTCTGGACCTGACCCTTGCTGGTTCAGGTGCATCGTTCACTGCCGGTGAAATTCGTGTCTTCGCCGTGATGATGGATGTAAGCGCACTTGGCGAAATGGAAGCTGCTGAAGTTTCCCGCGACCAAGCCTAAGTAACATGGGGGGCGGCATAAGTCGCCCTCCTAACTTTTAAGGATTTCAGATGGCATATACATATCTTGACATCACCAACGAGGTGCTTGCACGTTTCAATGAGGTTGCTCTTACTGCAGCCAATTTTGCAAACTCTCGTGGATTTCAAACACAGTGTAAGAACGCTGTGAACGATGCCATCAATTATATTTTTCAACGAGAGTTCGGGTGGTCATTTAGCCACGAACTTCAAACCGAAACTCTTGTGGCTGGCACCACACGTTATTCAATAGGTGCTACAATATACAACGTAGACTACGAGACCTTCCGTATTTCAAAAGACGACTCTCTTGGTGTAGCGGGTACAACCCTACGCATCATGGATTATAACCAGTATGTTGATACACATATCGACCAAGAGAGTACGAGTGATGTAGGTGCTGTGCCACTGTATGTATTCCGCACACCCGATAATAACTACGGTCTATATCCCTACCCAGATAAAGCATACACACTCAAGTATGATGCATATGTAAGACCGACTGCATTGTCTGCCGCTACGGATGCTCCCACAATTCCTGAACAGTTTCGTCAGGTAATCGTGGATGGTGCCACTGCCTATGGCTATCAGTATCGTGGTGAGGCACAACAATACGGCATAAACTTTGCCCGATTTGAAGAGGGCATCAAACACATGCAGAGTTTGTTTATTAACAGGAACTATAGCTACGTGCGTTCCACATATATTCCGCAATCACAACGGTACGGTACTTCGGTATTTCCAACAGGGGGCTAACACATGGCTGACGAATCTGGACTTAGCCCTTTTGTGTTTGCGTGTCAGGGCGGGTTGGTACTAGACCAGTCTACGTTTGCCATGCAGCCCGGAATGGCACTAGAACTGCAAAACTTTGAGCCAGACATTCGTGGTGGCTACAGGCGCATTTCTGGTTACGCCAAGTGGAATAGCAACATTGTTCCGCAGGATTCCTCTGCTTCTGAAAAAGTTTTGATGTCTGCGTACTTCAATGGCAAGGTCATTGCGGCACGAGGCACTAAGATACACGAAGCTGGTACGACGGGTAGCTGGACACAGATTGATACAGGCCGTACCAGTGCAGGTAAGTACACACACTTCCGTTACAATTTAGCTGGTACAGATTTTATTGTATGGGCTGATGGTGCCAACCACGCTACTAAATATGACGGCACTACGGTAACAGACTTGAATGCCACAGGCGCACCAAGCAATCCAAAGTTTGTGGTAGGTTTTAAGGACGCGCTGTTCTTTGCTGGTATGTCCAGTACACCACAAGAGTTAGTATTTACTGCACCGTTTACAGACGACGACTTTAGCACAGCTAACGGTGCTGGCAGCATTAGAGTAGACAGCGACATCACTGGACTGTTTCCGTTTCGTGACCAACTGTTTATCTTCTGTGAAGAACGCATCTTCCGCCTACAAGGTAACACAATTTCAGACTTTGTAGTGCAACCAGTAACACGAGAGATTGGATGTGTCAATGGATTTACCATCCAAGAATTTGGTGGAGACATCGTGTTCTTGGGTCCAGATGGACTTAGAACAGTTGCAGGTACTGAAAGAATTGGCGACGTTGAGTTGGGTACCATTAGTAGACCTGTACAACGGCGTTTCCAAGGTCTTACTGACGTTGATGAATTTGACAGCGTAGTTGTACCAGACAAGACGCAGTATCGTATTTTCTTTAGTAACGCTAACACAGTACGTTCCGCTACCACAGGTGTGATTACAGCAAGGCGGGGTGATGCATACGAGTTTGGTGATATTCGGGGTATCCGTCCTAGCTGCACCGACTTTATCGTAGCTGCTGGTGAAAGCATTGTATTGCATGGCGAGTATGACGGCTACGTCTATCGTCAGGAAAGTGGCAACGACTTCGACGGTAATACCATTACTGGCAAGTATCGTTCACCGGACTTGTCGATGGGTGACGCAGGTATCCGCAAGAACTTCCAACGTGTAATTATTAACTACGCACCGGAAGCTGCAGTGAACGCAGACTTGTTTGTACGATACGACTATGAGTCACCAGACGCAGCACGACCAGCGGCATATCCCTTTGATACGGCTACAGTGGTCGCAGTGTACGGTACATCGACTTACGGCACGGCAACATACGGTGGTCAGACAAACCCGTTGGTAAGACAGCCGATTGAAGGTTCTGGGTTTGCGATAGCACTACGTGTTAACGATAGAGGAACATCAGCACCATACTCACTGAAAGGTTTTCAGTTAGAATTTGACGCAGGAGCAAGACGCTAATGGCAGG
>Ga0209348_1001145_pt1 | contig 13101 bp, 15 predicted proteins | sample ETNvirenome_2_30_FD_184065 | JGI IMG/M metagenome (GOLD analysis project Ga0209348, IMG submission 184065) | Marine viral communities from the Pacific Ocean - ETNP_2_30 (SPAdes) (version 2) | ecosystem: Environmental > Aquatic > Marine > Oceanic | place: Pacific Ocean | collected 2013-06-22 | reverse complement strand
TTGAAATTGGCACCTCGTTTGGGCCGCTGCATGGCAAAATTTGGCGTATTGGCACCATGGGTTACAACGCCCGTAAAGATGCCGTATTACAAACATTGGCAAGCCTAGATGCCTGCTTACACGCCAATGGTTACAAAGGCCCTAAAGGCGAAGCCGCTATTGCCGCCCTTGCCCATTATAAATAAAAAAGGATTTAGCATGACGATTGCAAGCCCCCTCCATGAGCCATTATTAAACAGTGAGCTGGCTAATAAATTTGCCGAGCGCGCGTTATTGCGCTGTAAAACGCTCAGTGGCCTATCGCAAATGCAAGGTGGCATTCACCGTGTGTATTTATCTAAAGAGCACAAAGAGTGTAACCGTGTCACTGCTGAATGGATGGCTGAGGCGGGCATGCAATCGTGGCAAGACGAAGTCGGCAATTTATGGGGGCGCTTAGCATCATCTAATCCAAACGCTAAACGTTTAATTATTGGCTCACACCTAGACACCGTACCAAACGCCGGTGCATTTGATGGTATTTTAGGGGTATTACTAGGTATTGAAGTAGCCGCCCTTGCACACACGCTTAAGCTTGATTTACCATTTCATTTAGATGTAGTGGGCTTTTGTGATGAAGAAGGCACTCGCTTTGCCACCACGTTAATTGGCTCAAAAGCACTGGCGAACGAGTTTGACCCCCAGTGGTTAAATATACAAGATACAAACGGCATTAGTATGCGCCAAGCCATGCTTGATTTTGGCCTAACCCCTGATGATTACGCTAAAGCCGCCCTTAACAAAAACGAATTACTCGGTTATTGGGAAACCCACATAGAGCAAGGCCCAGTGCTTGAATCGGTAAACCAGGCGCTAGGCGTAGTAACCGCTATTGCTGGCGCCAAACGCGCTATGATCACCCTAACAGGCCAAAGCGGCCATGCAGGCACTACACCAATGAACTTACGCCAAGATTCGTTAGTTGGCTGCGCCGAGCTTACCCTTGCCATAGAGCAGCTAGCAAAAAACGCGAGTAATGGTGAAGTAGCCACCGTAGGGCAAATTCATGCTCGCCCAGGCGCTACAAATGTTATTGCCGGTAAAACGACTATAAGCCTAGATGCACGCGCACAAAATGATGCCGACCTAGCAGTATTACTTAATGCAATACATACCCGCGCCGATCAAATTGCTACATCGCGTAATTTAACGCTTGATTGGCAATGGACACATGCGGCCGACGCCGTAGCGTGCGACACTCAAATTCAGCAATTGTTTAGCAGTGCCTGTAAATTGAATAACCAAGCCTCGCCTTCACTTGCCTCTGGCGCTGGGCACGATGCCATGGCTATTGCCCCTATTTGCCCTGTAGGCATGCTATTTATACGCAGCCCTGGCGGGATAAGCCATCACCCCGCAGAAGCTGTTATTGATGAGGATGTAACAAAAGCCCTTAGCGTAATGTACAGCGCACTCATGCTGTATGTAAAAGAGTTAGAAAAGTAACTAACGGTTATTAAGCGCAGGGTAGGCTATGTGCTGTTAGCTTAGCCCTGCGTATTAAATGGGGCTGTGGTTATTAATTAAAGCCAGTATTTAAAATCGGTGTTTAAAACTTAATTAAGGCTTAAGCCAAGCTCATTTAAACTCGCTTCAAAGCGCTGCCATTTTCTATTTATTTTACGCTTAGCCGATGAGCTCACGTAATTACTAATAGGAAAAAACTCAGTATTACCAATATCATCAACAACAACACACCGCTCAATGGTGCCGTTATTATTAACACACGCTATATTGCGTGGTTTTATTTCTTTGGTGATCACTAAATTGTGCAATAAATAATCTTTTAAATTTAATAGTGGCTCGGCTAAGGCTTCACTATTTGGCTGATTTAAATAATATTCTAGCGTTTTAGCCGGCTGATTATTTGCATCAATCACTAAATCAAACACATACCCTGTGCCAATATTGGTGTGTACCGTACCATGGTATCGCGCTAACAACTGCCACTGAATATTTCGGTTACTAAGTCGCTTATAATAAGCCAGCTCTTGGTCTTGCTCCTGCGAAAACCCTTCATGGCTTACTTTTATACATAAATTATGTGCCTCAGGGTGCCTGTAACACGTTCTATGCGCCCCTTTACCTACAATTAAATCGTCGTTCAATGAGATCAAACCAATTTTCGTCCTAACGTAAATTTACAAATACCAATTCGCTTAATTAAGTAACCTATTTGGAGGATTGGTATAAAACGAGGTAAATAACACGCCTTAAATTGCACGCTTAGTATTTACATCTATTAATGCAGCTTTTAATACTATGTCAGTAATAAAGTAGGTACATTCGTTAAATAAGCCGGCCATTTTAACTATAAATTAGGGTTTATCAAGGTAAATTAGCTACAGTTTGGATGTATTAAAAGCTAAGGTAGATTTGCTTTTGCATTATTATTAAAACGAATATCAGGCTATTGAGCTAAGGAAGAAGAACAAAAAATTTAGATTTGTTCGCGGTAGTTAACCAAGTCTTACAAATAAATATTTAGATAGTAGAAGCCCCGTTTTTACTATCTAAATACTCTGGTATATAGCTAAACCGACTTTGTATATTTGTATTCGCATGATACAACAGCTGCACATAAGCCACTAAAAGCTAAAATACAAACTGCAGAAACGGCACCCCAAATTGACATTATCATCACAGGTAAACCGGCATTTGGTGCAGACATAACTATTCCATTCCCTAAATCTTTAGGTGCGCCAAGGTTAGAAAAAACACCAAATAAACCAATGCAAATAGCTATAAAAAACAGTATGTAACTCAAAAACCCAAGTACTCTAGAAGCGATAAGCAGGCCCTTAAGGTTTTCTGTTTTAATTGTTGAGTACGGGTAAAGTTTCATATTCATCCTTAATTTAATTACTTTTATTATTGTTCTGAGCGAATGTTTATTATTCACACAAGCAAACTTAAAAACAAGTAGGAGCAACTTAAAATAGCTAAATTCACCAAGTAGTTAGCCTAGCATATTAAATTTATAACTAAGCATTAGATGTATCTTGAAATAAGAGAATTGCTTTAGCTAACCTTCGCTAAAAACATTTATTTTGCAGTTATTCGGGTGGCTACATAAAACTAATTATAGGGCCACCCGTTTTAATTTTTATAGTTACTCAATCGTTACCTTTGCATCACTTACCCATGTTTCGGTTATCGCCTCTTCGTTTTTATCAACCAAATACGCGCGTATGCTTACGGGGTCGTTATTGCTCTGTTTGTAATCAAATGCTAATCGCCATTGGTTGGTACCCACTATTGGGTAAGCACCAATTGGCTCCAGTATTTCGCCGTTACTGGCTTCAACAATAGGCTTTATGCCACTTTCTCTATCTAGGCCTTTAAATACTGGGCCTTCAAAATCAATCACCATTTTGTTTACGCCCTCAGGAATAGGCTGGCCAGGAATTCCGCCCTGCCCTTGGCGAGTATTAACAACACTTGCTAGGTTTTTTGATTTTGGATCGAGTGGACGCCACTCAATATCATAAGAAAAGGTAAACTCATCGCCTTTACGTACCTCTTTTTCAGGCACCCAATAAGCAACAATGTTATCAAACGTTTCATCTTTAGTTGGGATTTCGATTAGCTGCACAGCGCCTCTCCCCCAATCACCCGTAGGCTTGATCCACGCTGATGAACGCTTATTGTAAAACACGCCGTCGTCTTGGAAGTTATTAAAGTCACGATCTCTTTGGATTAAACCAAAGCCTTTAGGGTTTTCATCAATAAAGCTATTGGTCGACACCGACTGCGGATTATTTAACGGTCGCCAAATATACTGGCCCGACCCAGTATGAATCGCTAAGCCATCGCTGTCGTGAATTTCTGGGCGCCAGTCTTTCGCTACCGTTTTATCTTTTTCTGAGTACCAATACATACTGGTTAGCGGCGCTATACCTAAGCGCTCTACATCGGCGCGCATATACAAATTAGCACTTACAGAGGTAACATGCCCTTTGGCCTCTTTGTTGTCTTTACTCAAACCAAACCGATAAGCACCTGTAACAGAGGGCCCCTCAAGTAATGCCCACACAGACATGCTCTCACCTTTATTTTCTGCAGGGCCTAGCCAAAATGCCGAAAAGCGTGGAAATTCTTCTGGCTCACTCATACCGGTATTAATTGCAATACCGCGAGCCGACAACCCATATTGCCCCTGAGGGCCATCAGTTCTAAAATAAGACGCCCCCAAAAACGATATCCAATCTGGTTTTATATCAGGGCGCATAATTCTAAAGCCTGCAAACCCAAACCCTTCTGGCAGGTCGTGGGCAGGGCTATCGTCAGGCATATCAAAAAGTGCATTATTAAAAGGCAGTTCTTTAACGTTGTTTTTATCATCTCTGATGAAAATACTTACCGGTTCAGGAAAATATCGCCCAGGGTAAAATAATTGCACCGGTGCCTTTTTGCCATTTGGGTAGAGGGTTTCATCTTCTTTAAAGCGTATTTTCCAATGTTCGTCATAGGTAATTTTATCAATAAGCTCAGGTGCTGGCACTTCCACAGGCGTATAGGGCTTTTTGGCAGAGGCTTTTGCCATTGCTTTTAAATCTTCAAAAGTAAACTTAGCACTTGCTTGTGCTTGCGCCGCGTGTAACGACACAGAGGAGGCAATAATAGCGGCAATAAATAACTTTAACTTCATAAAAAGTATCTCTAATAAAGGGAGTCTAAAAATAAGCGCCCACTACAAGCGCCTAACTTAAAATGCTTGTAAAGATATTACACACCGCAATATGAACTCGCGTTTACTAAAATAACGTTATTTGGCGAAGCTTTTATGCTTAGCTGTGTTTGGGGGAGGTTGTGTTTGAATAGTTGTGTTTGAATAGTTGCGTTTGAATAGCTGTATTTAATAAATGCGGCTGATATAGCTTTTACTTAGTTAAAGCCAGTTAGTGCTTTAAAATCGAAATGCTGATCTGTGCGTCGCTGCTACGCTTAGTATAAATACCTGATTAATGCAGGCTTGTGAACAAGAACTGAGAAGTCGAGTAGCATATTCAATCCTTTTTTAGCTTATAACACCCACTTAAAAGTGTTAAGCGTGAGGAATTGCCATTACATTGGTTTGCTATGTATTAAAGGCCACCACATAAGTCTAAAAAATTCCCTGTCGAAAACGATGACTTTGCTGATGAAAGCCAATAAATAGCTTCAGCCACCTCCTCAGGTTCACCTCCACGCTTAAGAGGAATAAGCTCCTTTAACCTTTCTACTCTTTCAGGTTCACCACCATCAGCGTGCATTTGCGTATTAATTAGCCCAGGACGCACACAATTAACTCTAATTCCTTCACAGGCAACCTCTAGTGATAAACCTTTAGTGAGTGTATCTATAGCCCCTTTTGAGGCAGCATAATCAATATATTCATTCGGTGAACCTGAACGAGATGCCCCCGATGAAACGTTTACAATAACACCACCTTTTCCGCCATGGCGTGTAGACATACGCTTTATGGCCTCTCGACAGCATAAAAAGTAACTAGTCACGTTGTTTGCTAAAATAGTATTAATTCTTTCAGCTGTTAAATCCTCCAAACGCGACTGCTTACGTAAAATACCAGCGTTATTAACAAGTACTGATAAAGGACCTAGCTCGGCATCAATTTTTTTAAACAGCCTTAGCACATCATTCTCAACCGAAACATCTGCTTGGACTGTAATACAACGATTACCCGCAGCCCTAATATCGCTTGCGACAGCTTCGGCCGAAGCTAGATTAGACTTGTAATTGATGCAAACCGCATACCCTTTTGATGCAAATAATTTAGATGTAGCAGCACCAATACCTCGACCTCCGCCCGTTATTAAAACCACTTTTAAATTATTCATTAGACATCCTTAAATAGTAATGCTGAAGGAATATAGAATGCATTACTAAACAATAAGTAGTTGGCATAAATTAGCAATACTTAGCAAGAAGCTGCATTTTGTGCACAAGTTTTCTTTATCCCTAACTCTTCGTGAAAATTCATTGTGACATTAAAAGTCAGTACAAAAATAATAATTCCAGCTGTACTCATAAGTCTCCAGAGCAACTAACGAGCTTGTAAATTAACTCGTTTTAAATTTATTTTTATTAATGAATCAACCATAGCCGAGTTCCTATTTTGGTTCAATCAGTTATAGATATTGCACATAAAATATAAAAAGAGAATTTGCGGCTGTTTTAATGGACGTTTTAGAGGGAATTATAGGTGCTTGATTGGCGTATTTTGGTATAAAGGGCTCCCCTTTTTTTAATGCATCATGTTTTTCAGCTTTCTCATTTATGAACAAGGCAATACAGTTGTGGCAGCAGAAAATAAAGGCGTTCATATTCGTTTTATCCTGTAAGGCCAACTTTTTCATGTCTCTTTGACCGTATTATTCCGCTTTTTATTTAAATGAAAACAGACTTAATAAACCCGAGCCGTTTACTTTTTTATAAAGTTTTTTGTCGCCTATCGGGCTATCTCTTATTACTTTTATATCGTCAGTGTAGTTCAGCTTTTTAAATGATTCATTTTCATGAATTTAACCTAACTTAATGTTATAAATAATAATTTACGTAAAGGTTAGAATGGGTGTCACCCTAACTCCTTAAGGCTTATAGCGCTTGCCTAACCGACGCGAAATAGCAGGCTAAAATTAGCGTCAAAGGAGCGCAAGCCTGCTGTATTACGTCACTTGGTTTAGGCACTTGTTAGCCCGAAAAACCTAGCTTCCAAGCTAAATACGCAACAAACAAACCTAGTAAAATTGTTGATACAACTTTAAAAGAAAGACTGTCATGCCAAGGCCGCTCGTCGCATTTCTGTTGGAGCTGTTGAACCAAATTCTTTACGTGAGGTGGTAAATTTCCATCATTTTTATGTCTGGCTTTAGCAAACAACTCAAAATAACTTAGATAAACTTTTATTTGTTTAGAGTTTGAACAGGTAGAGGCTAAATCGATCACTTTATGTAAGTCAGTAAATTTTTCTGCATCCATTTCTTCTAACTTCATTTCAACTCCATAGCTAATTGAGTGGCTAACGCCGCTCTAACCTACTAAAAATAGTTGGCAAAAATTTTGTGAGTCACGAACAAAGCCAACTGTTTATTGCCCGAGTTTACAACTTTTCTAGCTTCGACCTGATAGTTGCTCAATACTTAAGTTTGAACATATTTCTGACGTTGTATCATATTCAAAGCTTGCATCTATATATAACCTAAAGGTAAAAGAAAGGTTTACTGTACCCTCATCAATTTCAATATTATAAAGTGCCTTTATATTCTCAATATCATCTACGTGCTGCTTAAATTCAACTAAGTCGATAGTTACTACTAGATCAACCGTTCTCATCTCATAAGAACAACTTATATAAACGCTTGAGTCTGATAATTCACTAACGTAATTTACTCCAGGATCTTCTAGCCCTTCAAAAATATCTGACTTAATATCAATAACTTCAGTAAGCTTTTCTCCAAAAACTCTAGAGCCCAATAGATTACTAAGTACAGAATTAGACATAGAGTTTAAGTAACTTTCAGTTTCTTCGATTAGGAAATACTCTTCATCATCTAGGATTTCATATTTATTTACTGCATTCGCTATTTGATCTACATTTTCTTTATTAAAATCAAAAACTTTAAGATAAGGCTTAATGTTTGCCCCAATTTCCAAAGCTATAATATCCTTCTGAAGATCTCCATTCAAAACTAAATCAGAACCTTTTTTTTCAAAAAAGTCACTTTTATTATCCGTAATAAACGCCACATCACCTGTTATTGAATTGTCTTTTAGGTATTTTAGAAAAGACAACCAAATCAAAGTATCTCTATAACCTTTTTCACCATCTGTAAATGGTTTCGTTACATTTAGAGCTCGCTGGACGACTTCTTTCTGCGATATTCCCACATAGTCAATATTTTCTATTGAATGTACTTTGCCTTCTAAGATCGTCTTAATATCGTACTCGGATGTGGAAATATCTTCTATTGCCACCCCAATACTTCCACTATTTAACTTATGTAAGCGTTTAAAGTGCTTTTTAATTTCCGACTTAGATGCAACAACCTCCCTGTTTCTGAGGTTATTGACCTCTTGCACTACCAATTCAGATAAGAGCAAGTCTAAGTTTTCATTATTTAAGTAGTGAAACAAGAGCTTAAAATTAACATTACCTACAAACCAATTATTAAAAAAAGCATTCGTATCAATAAAAACATTCATAATAGATTTCACTTTGATTGAGTGACCACTGAAAAAGCTAACGTCCTGTTAACGGGCAAAATTTAGTTGGCTAGAATAAGCGACGAAGAAGCACAAACCAACTGTTTTTTGTCCTTGTTTAACAGCTTGTGAGGGTTACTTAAATCTTACAGTTTTTATATGCATCTTTGTAGTTAGATGAGTTTCTAACCACAAAGTCAAGTTGGATAGTAGTTGCAACAGGTTGTCTATTTGAATTTGTTGATGTTGGAACCCATTTCCATTTTTCAATAGCCCTTGTAGCCTGAATATCAAATACACCTTCAGGAAACGCTTTTATTATTTTAGGGTTAATTGCATTACCACTTGAATCAATAATTAGCGAGAATTCAACGCAACCCGATATTCTTTTGGTGTTAGCCTGTTGGGGGTATTTGGGAGCAATCTTTTTTTTAACTACCCAGTAATCAAGTACAGCTTCTTTATTACCAATTAAATCTAAATGCTCGTTAGAAGAATTTTTTTTTGTAGTTGAGCATCCACTCAAAAGTAAAACTCCAATTGCGAATAAAAATGATACTTTCACGAACTCTCCTTGTAACCCTAACAGTTTATTGAACACCACTTTGGGGGTTTATAACGCCCCAAAACGGCGCATATTACATTGCTCAATAATTCCACTAAATAACTGTAATGTAAACAAGCAATTAGACAGTAGTGAAAAAGCCTTTGTTATGTTGCCCAAAAACGACTTTTAATAATGTTATTGGACAAAGTCAAAATAGTTGTTTATATGCACAGTTTACTCTAAAGGTAAATTTTGCCTTTGTGCATTTAGCACGTATGAGTTAAAGCATTGGCGAGATAAGCGAGCCTTAACATAATGATGAAACAGGCCCGCTGGAGTGTTTATGATAAAACGAATTGGTTAGTGATTTACTTTACATCAAAGTTCACATGATCAAAGTAAGGATTACTCTTACGCGCTTTAAGTAGACTAATTGTAGTGAGCACAATAAGCTTTAGCTCGCCACTTACATTAATGGCAATGCACTCTTGTTTGAGTGCATTGCGTTTTGTATCAGTTGCTACACCACATACACCATCGCCATTTTTTAATATAAGCTCAATGCGTAAATGGTGCATACAGGCAATTTCGATGCAATCGTAATGGTTGCAACTGATCATAACGTCCTCTTGATATATTATTTAGCTGGCTTAAGTAGCATTAAAGTGGCAATAACAATTAGGTTGCCTACATACCATAAATCTTTAATTACAAATTGCCCTAAACGCTCTAATAATGTGCTTGAGCTAAATGCACCGGTTGCGGTTATTAAAAATGTTTGGGTCATTAAAAATACACTTAAACACGCAAAGCCACTAACAATAATAAGCTTTTTATTGTTAAATAAAATGCCCGCACCAAGTAGTACTGCAAATAATACATCAAACCCACCAATGATATTTGATGCGCCTTGTACGCTAAATACCGTGTATAACCACGACATAAACGGTGAGGTTTCTACTAGGCCTACAATAGCTTTGGCTTCAAACTCATAAAATTTCATGCCGCCAATCCACAGTAAAACCATAGCAACCGGTATAAAGTTTAAAAGTACGTGTTGTTTGTCTGTTAGTTTATTTTTATAAAACAAAAATAAATACAAAGGGATGATAGCAAAGTATTTAATTATGCCTTGCCCACTGCCAATAACTGGAAAGCCGCCTAACTGTGCCATCCAGCGGTTACTGGCAAATAAGGTAAGTAAAGGCACTATGCTAACAACTAACGCGAGTATAAGTGCAGGCATCGGCTTTATTAATTTTAAATGCGCAGCTAAGGTTGCTGCTGCCAACGCAATCATCGCGGTGCCTGTGAGCAAACCTAATGTATTGTTACTGAGTAAGGTATCAAGTTCATAAAAACTAAAGGTAGCTGAGAGTGTGTTTGGGTTTGCACCTAAAGCAAACGATACACCAAGTAATGCAAAGCTGAGTGTAAGTAAAAAGGTGAGTGCGTTATTTGTGTGTGTTATGTTCATTATGTGCCCATTAAATCTGTAATGGCTAATAAAGACCTAATTTTTACAGAAAGTGATTCAACTAAAGTTAAATTTTTTAAATACAAGGAAGGACATTTTGGTTTTTACGTTTACAAAAGCCACGCCCGAAAAGAGGTTTAACCTGAGCTTTGGTTAAGAGATTTAGATATAGTTGGTTAGTAATGTTACTGGGTCTGTTTTCTCTAGCTAGAAATTTTAAGTGAAAACAAGGCGAATTTGCGCGTCAATAGCTAGCCTATTGCAAGTAAATTCAACGCAGTTAGCGCTAAAGATAGCTGCTTGAGATAGATTTATTAGCCAAGGCTCAGGTTATTAATTATGTCTTAGAAAACTTACTATGGTAGAGCACCTTGAGGTGGCCGGCTTGTTTTTAACTGAGCAACAGCATAATGAAAGGGTTGACGAGCAATACGATTGCTCTCATCTCATACAGTTTAATGGTGATACTATAGGTACGCTAAAGTACAAAATATCGGGTAGCCACATTGAAATAATGCAATTACAAATACACCCCAACCATCAAAATAAAGGCTACGGCAGAGGCGTTATTGAGCAAGTAATTAAAACTGCAAAGTTAAAGCCTATCAAACTAACAGTACTTAAAAACAACCCTGCTAAAGCACTTTATACTCGACTAGGCTTTAAGATCACTGGGGAAGATAACTATGAGTACCATATGCAAACTCAGCCAATTAATAACTCACGCCTTAAAACCTAATCACTTTGATTTTTAAAATCTTTTTTTCTGAAAATGGTTAGGTGCCAGCCCCATTTAAGCGAGCCTAGCCTTAAAAATACCGTAGAAAACAATGAGCCTAAAATACACCAAATATAATCAATACTTAAAGTAAACAACGCTGCATATACAAGTCCGCCAATTAAACAGGCTGAGGCATAAGGTTCGTTTCGCATAACCGAGGGCAACTCACGACAAATTACATCGCGTATAAGCCCGCCAAAAATACCGGTTGTTACACCCATAGTAATGGCGATTAACATACCTGTGCCGCTAATCAGCGCTTTTTCGATCCCCATAATATTAAACAAACCCATGCCTATGGCATCGACGAATAAAAAATAAGAGTTATTTACATGAGGCAAGTAACGTACAAATAATATTGTGGCCACAATGGCTGCGTAAGTTGAGTATAAATATTCGGGCGTAGCAATCCAAAATACAGGCTTATTTAGCAAAATATCTCTGAGAGTACCGCCGCCAAGCGCAGTGACAGTAGCCACCACAACCACCCCAAAACCACTTATGTTTTTTTCGTAGCCTAGCAGTGCTCCTGCAACCGAAAAAAAAGCCACTCCGAGCAGCCCCAACACCATAAAGTATTCAGCAGTCATGTGCATTCCCTTTTAAATTTTATACTTTGGTGTATCAATTTATATGCCAGATGTAATTAGCAAAAGCCAAAAGCGAGGATTAAAAGTACATTTAAAAACAATGGGTTAATAAATTTTTGATGAAATTAATGATGGGTTATTGTGATATGCGGTATTTTAAAAAGGTAATTATTTTAAAAGTGAGTAGTTTTTACACATTATTTATTTTTAGCTGAGTCGCCTTTTTTAGTGCCCACCAGCACTAGGGTCTGTTGACCTTTCGAGGTTAAATTTGCAGCTGCCCTTCGGGTTCTGCCTAGGGACAATTTACTCTTTGTTGCTCGGTTTTTACTTAGCCCACTAGGTTACAAACCTCGCGCCGCGATTAAATTGCCCCTAGTTTGAACAAATTTAATCGGCAAAGGTCAACAATTTCAACCGAATGGCATTGTTCTTTTTTCATATAATGCCATTGTAAAAATACCCTCAATAGGACAAACGCAAATAAGTATAAAAATTGATGCAGCAAAGGTTGTTCAATAAATACCTCTACCCAAAATATAATAATAACGGCGATGAACGTATTACACCCAAGCGTCCAAAGTAGTTTTGCGCTGGGTGCTTTTTTGTACCTTGTCAGTTTTTTCATAAATCCCTTTAAAGTATTATCCTTCGCTGAGCATTGCTCATGCTAAATATTACTTACTTTTGTTCCCGCTAAATGATCATGTAAACAGCGTTTATCTTTTCCAAATATAAATGATGGATTAACAAAACCAGCAATAAACTGACCTACCGAAGGGACCAGTGATAACAGCTGCATAGGTAACATGCGTTTAAAGTAAATAGTTATAAAACTTGCTTGTGTGCCGTCTAGGTTTTCTATACGAATAGACATACAGTATTTACCAATAGTTTGTCCGTAGTGATACATAAGGTAGGCATGAAGCACTAACGTAGAAAACACACCGTAAACAAATAAAAATGCAGATAAACCCAGATTTGGTTGGCTTAAGTTATCAAAACCGATATACATTATTACAGGTATAAAACATGCTATACCTATTAAGCCGTCAATAATAGCAGCAACAAGCCTGTCCCCGCGTGATGCTTTTTCTCCCGCTATTTTTAGGTCGGCATTGTGTGCGGGATCTTGCGCTTCTCGGGTTTTTATAAGCTCGTCTATTTCTTTTGCGCGCTCAGGAAAACGTTCTCGGTCAATGACTTTTGCGCTGGAGTAAAGTTCATCTAATGTGTAGGTAGAAAAGTCTATTGGGGTGTCCATGCTTGGGGTATTCCTTTACGTAATTTAACCCAAAGTAGCATAGCTTTAGTAATTTATTCAATAATCTATGTCAAAAATTTAGCTCAACATTTAGCTTTTTGAGCATAAAAAATGGCGCTAAAAAGCGCCATTCAAAAAACAATTAAATTAAAGCGCTAGGCTTAAAATTTTCTTCGCTTTAGCTATGTCAATATCGCC
>Ga0209348_1001143_pt1 | contig 13143 bp, 19 predicted proteins | sample ETNvirenome_2_30_FD_184065 | JGI IMG/M metagenome (GOLD analysis project Ga0209348, IMG submission 184065) | Marine viral communities from the Pacific Ocean - ETNP_2_30 (SPAdes) (version 2) | ecosystem: Environmental > Aquatic > Marine > Oceanic | place: Pacific Ocean | collected 2013-06-22 | reverse complement strand
GGATGGACAGTAGGCCGTGTTGTTACGGGTAAAAAGATTTTACCCGACGAAGGTTTTGCTTTCGAGACAGAGGAGACCAAATATGTACCACCGGATCCATTAGAGGCAATCAAGTTAACGTATGAAGAACAGAAGTCTGGATACTTGAACAATGTAGATATAAAAGGCGTAGGGGAGGCTGCTCTCCGCACATCTGTATGGAACTCCCCCACAAGTGAAAAGATTGCGTTTTATCAAGCGGCGGTATTTTTGATGGTCGCAGCGCGTTGGGTTAAGTCTGGCGGTGATTCAGTGGGAGCATCTGCTCTTTACGATGATGCAACTGATATGTTTAGTTCTGCAAGTTCAGCCACAGACACCACCAATGTTGAAAGAATTGGTTCTCCTCTGAGACAGGCATGGGAAAGTATTTATATGGCGGATCCAATAGCGCATCCAAAGTTAGTTTCTGTATTGTCTAATGTGCAGAGTCACATGGACGCACATGGAATTAAGTATGATTTAAAATGGAAAGATGCCATGAAGGAGGCAGCCAAAGATAATGAACATGGAAAGTGTTTAGCTTATCCAACCTATTATAAAATCAAATTCATTCTCGGTGGTGATAAGCCAAGTTGCGTAAATGATAAACAACTGGTTCAACTAAAATTTATTAAATATGGATTGTACCTATCTTTAGGTCTTGTCGCGCTCAGTTATGTGAGACCATATCTTGGTGGATCCGATAGTGATGACGAGGATTAGAATGAGAAGTTTCATGGGAAGAAAAGGTGGAAACTACTCCGGTATGAGTATGGCACAGGCGTACAAAAAGAATCATTGGGGTATTGAACATGTCATGGAGAAAGAAGTGGATGACGATGATTTACCAGAACACTTAATTGAAAATGGCAGATTAGTAGAAATTCACTACAGGCCATCTATGAATCACAATCCAAAGCGAAAAGATAAAATATTTAAGTTAACGAAGAAACAAGCCAATCAAAGTCATTTGGCATTCGATCCAGATCATCCGAACGAAAGGTTGTACATGGTTTTATCACCTGAAACAATGAAAAAGGTCAAAAAGCAGTTTTGGCAAAACGCTTCATACGACAGCATACCACTCAATGATTTGGCGGAAGTTGTGGGTGGCAGACATGCGCGGGAAGATTACCCCGACATTGATGTCAAACCCGTAGGTATCATGACTGCTGTTGTGTACGCTACCGAAAAAAGAGGCGATGGATATTCATTTTATATTCACAAGATGGGTGAAGAGAGTGGCATACAACCTGCTTTAGGCGTTGACAACAAAGGTCGATTATGGATTGCAGGCGGAAACTATACCAATCCAGCGCCAGGCATAACTGATTAGGAGAAAACAATGACAAAAGTAGAAAAAGCAATAATCAAAAAGCTGATACAGAAATTTCAACAGACCAGTGCAACAGCGGGATACTGGAAAAAGGGGAGTGGTCGCTGCAAAGTAGCCACTGATCTTGACCAAGACTCCATACGTGAGGCCACTATACTACTGCAAGAAACATTGGATGATGCTGCAAAAGTCGCAGCTAAACTTGAGATCGATACGAAATCATTATGAAAACACTTGATGCACCATTAGAATTTGTTCGTAATACCCTACCTGGCAAATGGTCCGAGAGTAAGGTATCTATGTACGAAGATAAATTGCCTGACAGGTTCGCCGTCGTACCTGGTCGGAATAACTATCGGGGTGCAAAAATTTCGCATGAATCTCAAGTAAAGATGATGAAGAAACTGGGTGTAAAGCACATCATTAGCTTTTCCAGTAATTCATACGGAAATCAACAAGGAGAGGATTGCGGAGGCAACGCAAAACCATGTGAGCCCCAATGGGCTGCAAAATACGGTATGACGTGGGCGCAATATCCACTAAATAAAAGAACAGTTTTGACTCCAGAAGAGTGGAACACAATCCGAAATCTAATGGCTAAAGGTGGTGTATACTTCCACTGTTCACACGGTGTGGATCGTACGGGAGGAGTGGCTGCCCGATGGCGATTAGAACTCGAAAAGGATTTGACCCCAGATGAAGTATTCTATGATTATACCTACAAGTTTGGTGGAGCCTGGCGACATGCAGGGGATCCAAATTACAAACATAGGGCATTTGTCAAGGAAGGTCAGTTTGACCCTGCGCTTTTACGAAAAGTAAAGTGGAGCATCAATAAAGACAAGGTGTACATAGGTTTGGGAGTAACCGTTGCGTTGCCTCTGTTAGGTTATGCAATTTACTATTTAATGAGTGACGACTGACATGCAAAACTATCAAAAAGTATTAATGTCTTCTGTCGCAGGGATGGGAACAGGTATCGTCACAGCAAGGTCTTATTCTAAAGATAGAGCTTTGTATGGATTCATTGGTGGAGTTGTGGGAGCACTTATTGGGACGTATCTCTTTTCCTCGAAAAGGACATCTGACCAACTTACATTTGAACAACAAAGACAAGATGAGATAAAACAATCTACAGAAGCAATGCAAACAGGCGTTCCAAAAGGAAGACACATCTACTTCTTTCGCGGTGAGTGGGAAGATATTCCTTCAGCAGAGGAGTGGAACTCATTGAGCGACTTGCAGAAGGAAGAAGCTGCCCAGTATGCACTTTTACCTGCTGCCATCACTGTGAAAGAAGCAACTGAATGGGTAATGAGCAAAGCAGGTATCTTGTAATAGAGGAGTTAATATGTTGAAAAAAGTTATAATAATGGCAGGTTCAGGTGGGGTAGGATTCTTTGTAGCCAGATCTCAAACTGAATCAGTTCCCATTCAATTAGGTGGTGCTGGACTTGGGGCAGGCATTGGATACATGATCGATAAGTTCTTATTTAAGGACACTTCGAGTTCTACCGACGCATCGTCCACATCTCCACCTAAAAATACCCAATCTGCTTCGACTTCAACGACTACATCTTCGTCGGCAGCCAGTCCTTCAAAAGAGGTTTTATCTATTGATGGTAAAGCACTAACTTCAGTAGACTGGATGAACTACACGAGATTTGAGAAATCGGCAGTAGCGGGTGCGCTCGGCAAGTCCGTTGAAGAGGTCGAAGAGATATTAACCAACCAATAGCGGATTGCGAGAATGAAACTGGAGTTCAATATGGAATGGATAATTGGTGCAATAGCCGTAGTTGTGGGAGCCGGTGGTGGTAGTCTCACAACATGGTTTATGATGAAAAACAAAAAGCCAGAAGTTCAGATAGTCGAAACCAATAAAGTGGTGGAGAAAATGGTTGAGGTTGACAATAGTCTTACTGATCAGGATCTGTTGAAGATACCATGCAGTAAAGAATACATGGAAGCAAATGGAGAGGGCCTCTGTCGTGAGATGTTTTGTCGGATGAATACTCGATCTGGCAATCAAAGCAACGCTGCTACCGCGAAAGAATGTGAAGCCATCAGCAATACTATCAACAAGGCCTATGTCCAAAAGCATTGCTTAGAGATAAGTAAAGGTGATGACGAGAAGAACAAATCTTGTATTGAGTTCTTCGATCGGAGATTGTGATGTATTCGGGTAAACCAACAACTACAATTAATATAACCGACTGGACAGCAGTGCCACATATTCCACGTGGTGGCAAGTTACCTACTCTTAAAAGAGGCGCAACCGATCTTGTACCAGTACGGTTTGCTTGGCAACTTTTCTGGAATATGGGTGGCTATGATAAAAATCCAGACGGTGATGAAACACCTGCTGGACCCAACGCCACAAAATCGGAATTCATTTTCAGGACTGACAATGCTTATAATCCAGAAGATTGGTTAGAAGCACGTGCCGATGTGTTTGGTCCGAATCTGGAAGCAAGAGTCAAGTGGTTTCAAAAAGAAATGGAAATTCCCGTGACGGGGGTAATTGATCCACCTACTTGGAAAAAGTTAGGCGAGGTCAATGGTGTAGACATTGAAGGTACTGGTGAAGGATCACCTCGATCGATTTTTAGTACCTTAGGTCTGGACAAATCATTTAAAATTGCTGGTTACAATGCACAAGTTTGGCAACTTGTATTGGGATCAGTCGGTGTTTTTGCAGCATTTACAATATTAACAAGAGGTAAATAATGGGTAAAAAAGTAAGTTTTGTCACAAAAGATGGTGAGAGAGTATCTTTCATAGCAAGTAATAAAAAGAAGCGTCGTAAGAATCCAAAGCGTCCCCTGACAGCATGGACCAAATACGTCAAGGCTAATATGCGAGACACAATGGATGAATATGGTGTTTCCGCGCCAGAAGCAATGCAGATAATGTCTGAAGAGTTTCATGGTTAAAACGGGTGCTACAAAAGCCCCAGATACACAAGAAATACATTAATTTAAAAGGGAATATTCCTATCGGAGATTAAAATGGCTCTAAAAGTAAATAGAGGACGCCCAAAGTCAAGGGGCGCAATTAAGGCAAAGTTTAAGAAAAAGTATGGTGCTGATTGGTTCACCCAACCTGGCGTCATGAAAGAGTATAAAGCAGCAGTCAAAGGTCACTTAGATAAGAAGTGGTCAAGACCTGCAAAAAAATCATCTTCCAAGAGATCCCCAAGCAGCAGTATTAAAGGTGCTGGTCGCTTTGGCAAAATGTCTTTTGGTGAACTTGGTGCAGAACTTCGTCGATACGGCTATAAAGGAAAACTCACCAGCCCAAAATTGAAGACAGCAGAACAACGTATTGCAAAGCTCAAAGCAATGGTTGCAAAAGGTGCATCTGCAAAGTTGTTTGAAGGTGTGCGTATTGCCAAAGGCAGTCAATCTCGCAAAGCCTCAAAAGGCAGCAGCAAAAAAAGTTTGCGTAAGGATTTACGAGCAAAGTATCGTTCAAAACATGGTGACCAATGGTCCCAGAGCAAAAAACTCATGGATCAGTTTAAGGCAGAACTTAAAAGCATGAGATGAACATCGCGCATTGGATCATCATCTGCCTATCTCTACTCATAGCAGTAGAGGTGGGCCTGTTTTTAAATCGGGCGGAGTGGTAAAATGAAAGGTTACTTACAAGAAGTCGAGAATTCAAACCAAGAAGTGAACTCTGATTCTACATACTTCCGTACATTAGTATGGAACGGTGAAAAGTGGGAAACCTTACTTTTGACTGATTCTGAATTAGAGCGCATTCGCAAGCGATCAAAAAAGAATGAAGATATGTCTATGACTCCTTCAACAATGGACAAGTTCTGTAAATTGTTGGGGTGTTAGATGCCTCTTGTTTTTTCTTACGGATCAAATAATCCAAAGCAACTATCTGAACGTATAGGTAGGCGCATTAAAGGTACAGGTGCGTACCTTCCCAAATTCGGTCGTGTGTTTAGAGGTTGGTCAAATAACTGGGGTGGCGGTGTTGCGTCGGTCGTACCAGACAGTAGCCGTAATGTATATGGGTATGTGGCTGATGTAGATGCAGACGAGTTGTACTATTTGGATAGAAAGGAAGGCGTTTTAATGCGTCGGCCTAAATACGAGCGAATCTCTAAGATGGTTATGGTTCGTCAGCCAAACGGGTCATATAAAAGAAAGCGAGCTCAAATTTATGTTTCTTTATCGGACGAGTTCAACCCTCCTACCCGTGCTTATCTCAATGCGACCGCTAAAACCATTGATCAGTTTTGGCGTGGGAGAGGTGATAGCAGGATAACTTATCGTGATATACCTATACGTAATCCCAAAGGCGGATTTGGTCCGTATGGTTCATGCACTGATTGCGGATCAGCAATTCATGAATGTGAGTGCCCATCTGAAGCAGAGTTGGAAGAGTACGAACGTCAAAAGATGATATTGCTCCGAAGGAAAGCAGAGCAAAAACGCTATCGTCGCAATTCTGACGCATCTCGTCGCAAGGTACAACGAGAAATCGAACGTCTGTCCGAGTATGATAATCATCCTGATTTGGGTTACATCATGAAGAGATGGATTCTGGGGCCACGAGACATGTACTTCTTGGATTCATTGGTGGATGATCGTGCTTGGGACCCAACTTATGAATTTTATGACGTTTTACACGGGGCAAGAGAACGCCAATATCCGGGCTGGACAAGAGAAGAGTTGCAGGCTGTATATGATCATTTTGAGCCCTTAGAAGACATTGAGCATACACACATGGTAACTCACGAGCATTACGCTGGCGGTGCGCCGAGACATTCTCATTACCACAAAAATCCAAGACGCTATCGTCGAAATCGGGAAGCGTTGAATATGGATTATGGTCCTGTTTCCCGAGAAGGCCAGATGTTGAAAAGCCAATTGATGTCTATGCAAAGAGAAGCGAATAAACTTTATTCTATGCTTGAGGATGGAGACAACCTACCAGGTTGGGTAAATTCCAAAATATCAACAGCGTTGGATCGTTTGTCCACCTCCAGACGCTACATCGAAAGCAAATTGGCAAGAATGGGCTATGATTACTAATGACTACGCGTGCCAAGATCCAAAAATTGATCGATACTGCTCCATCGAGTTGGAAAACGATGTTCAAGCGGTATCGTCTTGGTACGAGACCCAGCGTAGATGATCTGATTCAAACGGTACTTGACTACACGCCAACCATGCGATCATCCGGTGAAAAAGGCGATGCCTTATATAAAGTGCCAGCACAAGTAAAAAAGGAGGCATGGAAAGGTTTGGTTCTTTCGCATGAAAACAACTACACCTCTGCTTCTGGCATCGGCTTGGTTAGAGCAATGCAATTGATAGTGCAACCCCGTTTGTGGGAACGATCAGTCAAGAGGATGCGATCCTATCTTACACGACACGAGGTGGACAAGAAAGGCCGCAACTTTGGTAATGACGCAGACCCCAGTCGTGGATACATGGCTTGGTTGAATTGGGGCGGTGATTCTGGTAAAAGGTGGGTTGATAATATGAAACAGAATCCGAGAGCCAATCGAAAAAAGAAGAAAGGCACAAGAGATAAAGAAGGTCGATTCATTCCAGAGAAGTACTTGGCTGGGTATAGAGGAAAAGCACGAGAGGCCAGAGTAAAAGAGCTTGGCAAAAGGCGAACAGAATATCAACGTGCAATATCCAAATATGGGGATGAGGATAATTTTCCAAAGTCTGTATTGAAAAAGTTGTATCGCCCATTCAAAACCGACAAAGGCCGCAAGGGAAAGAAAAGTTCATATACAGAAGTAGCTAAAGAGCGCGGATTCACTGGCTCAATTGCAAATAAGGCAAAGGTCGCATCTCAATATTATGGTGGATCTGTGGCTCAGAGTATATTGAAGGAAGTTCGAGCAAGAGGAATGGCTGCTTGGTCATCTGGTGGACACCGGCCTGGTCAAACTTCTCACTCTTGGGGAAATGCAAGAGTCAATAGTTTTTTAGTTGGCGGTAAGACCTTCTCTACATCAGATTCGGATTTAGCATCTAAACTACCGCGCAAGGTACAAAATGCAATCAAGCGTGAAGCGGTCTATAAAGCCAATCCAGACGGTGAGCAAATGTGTCTTTATTCTTGGATGGAAGCGGTCATGATGGCCAATTCCCATACAAGAAATGAAATTGGCATGAAGGCACAACGGGATGGTTTTGATCCTGTTGCGGCAATGGTTACTTTTGACATGTTGGCAGATTCGGGAGAAATTGTCCCCATTGGTGGCGGTCAATACCTTGATGCAGATATTGCGAGTTTAAGATCAAATCCCTCTGGCATGGGCTATAAGAATGTGATCAAAGGGCCAGTTGCAATGGAAACCGACATTGGTACAGTTGTTTTATACCGCAATCCAAAGTAGAAATCCCATCACTGCTCCAAGAAAGGTGAAGTTTGATCCAAGTCTAACCTCATGTTAGAATTAGATTGGAGGCAGTGATGGGAGTAAAAGTCAATAGAGCGTATTTTGTACTACCGGCAAGACAATTGCAACAAATGGCGGCACGTGGGAACGAATCTGCTCAGGAAGAATTGGAGCGGCGACAAAAAAAGCGCAAACGTAAGAAAAAGACAAAGAAATTTTAACGCACCTTATGGTAAGTGTTTCTTTTTTCAACATAGATAGATTGTATCCGTTGCGAAGTTTCGTACGTCTGGATCCAACTTCGGATGGCAGATCGAACCAAATCGGAAACAGATGTGTACTCACCTCTATCGGTGGTTTCTTCAGTGGCAATATCTTGTAAGCGAGCAAAGAGAGCTTTATGAACTCTCACACGCATTAGATGATGTAAGTTGCTAATATCATCATTGGTGTTATTCATTAGGAGACCTCAAGGGAACAGGTTGGGAGAATGTTCACTACCTTTTATAGATTAGTGGGTTACGAAAAAAAGTCTTGACAAAATAATAGTATGGAAAATTTGACATTTGAGCAACAACAAGTTGCACTTTTTTCTACATTTTTAAGTATTGTATCGGATTTGTAGCACAGGATGTAGCACAAGATAATGTTGTTTTCCTTGTCATATTGTTATAGATGTGGCAAGTTAGATTCAGACTATATGGAGATGCAATGGCAATCATATACCGCAGCAATCCCATGCCAACAAAAGGGGCTTTATTTGTGACCAATCCGCGACGAAAACCAGTTCTTCGTGTGAATCGACGCAAGTTTGCTCGTTTCTTGGCTTCAAAGATCGATGGTGATTCAAAGAAGTTCAAGAAGTATGACACAGATAAGTTCAAAAGGTCTGAAGAATATCGTGCACTACGCGCAAAATACTTACCCATGTATGAAAAGCAGAAGGATCGTCATGCAGAGGTTTTATCTCGCGCATCCCTTAAAATTATGTTGGGCCAGACAAAATCTGAAGCAAAGAAAAAGGCAGTCGCGCAACTTCGTAAATTAGGCATGACGCAAAAAGAAGCTGGCGATTATTTTGAAAAGAAATATCGTCCAATGAAAAATCAAAGTCGAGGATCCAAGTCATCGACTCAAACCAAAACCAATCCCAGAGGAAAAACGATGAGCACATCTGCAAGACGTTCTGCGGCTAACAAGAAGGCTAAGGCTTTGATCAAAAAGGGTCGTTTGCTTTCTTTTGCGAAATTCCGCAGCTTATATAAAGGTTGTGGCTATTCAGTAAAAACTGTTGCCCGCATGTACAAAAAATACAAAAATGAAGTTCTTCGAGGTAAGGCTGGAAAAGCACCAGGTAAAGGTCGTATTGGACCGAAGCATGGTCTTCGTCGCCTGAAGCGTAAGAAGGCTTCAGCCAAGCGCAAAGCTTCAACCAAAAAGAAGACTTCAGCAAAGAAAAAAGCTTCATCTAAAAAGAAGGGATCTTCACGGAAGAAGTTGTCTGCTTATCAGAAGTTCGTCAAAAGCAAGGCAGGAAAAGGTCTCTCTATGGCTAAGATTGCCGATATGTGGCGCAAGTCTGGAAAAGCAAAATCTTCTGCTAAAAAAGCTCGATCCTCATCAGCCAGAAAATCTTCTAAGCGCAAAGTTAGCAAGTGGACCGCGTTCCAAAAGAAGATGGGTGGACGTGGGTTGAGTAATTTACAACTCAAGCGTCTTTACAAGCGTTCAAAAGCAGAACAAGACCTTTTCTTAAAGCGTCGTCCTAAGTTCCGTAAACGTAAAGGTGAATCGACTGCTGCTGCAAAGCGTCGATACAAACAACGTACAGGTAGTTTGGTCACTCAAGGAAAACAAGGCAAGAGACGTCTAATAGGTCCTGTCCTTATGCGCTTAAACCCGAAGTCAGGTGTCTTACAGCCAATTCTTGGGTTGTTTGATATGGCTGAAGGTATTGTTGAAGCAGTACCAGTAGTCGGATCAAGTGTTGCTCCATTCACCAAGCCAATTCTTCTTGGTGCGAGTATGGGTGCATTGTCCTTCTATAGTTTGAAGAAATTTGGACCTGACCTTTATAAAGTTCCATACGTTGGAAATGTATTGGAAAAAGGTGCCTACACTGTCGGTGGTAGTGCAATCGCACTCATCTGCATGTTGGGAAGTCGTCTTGGATTGTTCGATTCAGATAACGCTTCTCTCGTAGCATCTGCTGCGGTATTGACTGGTGCAGCGATTGACGTACATGATCATTTAATGGGTGTTGCAATCATTCCTGAGATTTCTCAAATGCAATCTGAGTTAGATGAATTGATTTCACCACAAGAGGATCAAGAAGCAGAAGCCATTGCCAGTGATCTTCAAGATTCCGCCGATTTAGGCGCAATCAACCTTAGTGGTTATGGCGATGGTGGTGCATACATTATCGGATCCGGTAGTGCAGCACTTGGCGCTCTTAACTTAGGTGCAGTACATTTAGGCCATGCTGCTCATGCACCACAAGATTTCAGTATGTTAGAAGGACAAGCGATCATGCAAGGTCCTGATGCACTTAATGCTGTTGCTGCCCGACCTGGTATGGAAGGAAAGCGATGGGCATGGCTTGTAAAAATGATTGGATTCGATAATGTCCAAGAACTTGCAAAACTTCCACCGCGTAAACGAGTACTTGTAATCCGTAAATTAAAGCGAAATGCAAGTCAATACGCTCAACAACTCTTAGCCCCTGCACAAGAATCCATAATGGAGGATGTTGCAATGCCTATCGCTAACTCTGCTAATGGAGTTGGTGCTGTAGGTGCAGCGCATGGCATGGGATATGGAGCCTTAATGTTAGCTGGTAGCGGCTACTAAATTTAACCCTCATGGAGTACAAAATGAGTCAATATTCAAAGTACAATCCTACTGGAGCACAGATTCCTCCAGTACCTTTTTCACAACCTAAAGGTCTTTACCGTTTCGGTGAACAAACAATCTGGTCATCTGCTTACTTCGCTGGTGCTGCCACTCTTGCTTCTACTTCAAATCGACTGTTCTCAGTTGCTCAAGGTGGAATCGGACAGGGCTTTACTCAGGCTCTCTCAATCGCAGAAACCAACTTGAAAGAAGCTGGACGCGTTCCAAATGGCGTTGCTTACGACGTTTTCGGAATTTCTTGCCAAGTATTGCATTGCGATAACGCTGCTGATACTGGTGACTTCGATGTTCCTGTTGACAACCAAACTCTTATTGCTGATCTTGTTAACATCATCAACAACGGTGTTCTTCGTTGGTCATTCACTCAAACCACAATTGACATTGCACCTGTTTGCCTTGTCGGTGCTGGTGGTGGAGCTTTCGGTGCTGTTGCACAGAATGCTGCTGGAGCCAACAGTGGTAACATGAACAATGGAAATGGCCACATCTGGATGTATCGTAAGCATCCTGTAGCTCTTCCTGGTTCAACTACCTTTACTGTTCTTCTTGACTTCGGTTCTCGCGCTGCTCCAGTCTCAGCTACTGGTTTGGCTGTGCGCACAACCTTACTCGGTTACTACAAGAACATCATCGAAATCGGATAATATTTATATCCTTTTTTCGCAGGTGCGAATTACGGAGGCGGCGGTTTTTACGCCGCCTCTTTTTTTATTCGAGTGCCACAATCTGATTATCTGATCTCGATTATAATTCGCCCATGTTATAGTAATGACGAATAAGAGTAACACCAGCTATTAATTGAGGTTCAAAATGGCAAAATATGATCAATACGGGCGACCTATTCCACAAGGCTACGGATACGACAATAGTATGCAAGGTCAGCAAGGAGCACAAGGTGCGTACCAACAAGGCCAGTTCGCTGCACCTTCTAACGTGCAAGCCAAACTGTCAATGCCTTCTATTCAAGACTTAGGCGGTCAAGGGGCAGTACCCTGGATTCGCTTTCCTTATTACCCCACTGCACCTTTCTACAGTACCGATCCCCGCGTCGGAACTCAAACTCGCTTCTATGGCGCAACTTTGACATATACTGATACTGATTTTGCTGTCAATTCAGAGGCAACAAGAACAGTACAGTTTGATATTCCCTGCCGTCTGATTGCTCTGAATGGTAGTTCTATTGTTTACGATGCTGCGAATCAAGTCACAGGGTATTCTTCCGGAATCAATCCTCGCGATCAGTTCTTGTTCCGTTTAGAATACACGACAGGTGATCGTTTGCATACAGCGGCACGACTCGGATCAACCGTTTTGGGTAACTTTGAGAATCCAGGTGAGATTGGTGGCGTTGGTTATACAATTGATCAAGGTGCGAGTGTCATATTAGGCTTGACACCATTGGTTTCAAATATCCGAATAGACATCACACTTGTTTGTTTAGAAATCAGAGGCGCTTCTAACTTCGTACGGGGGTAACATGCCCTATAAATTACCTTATCCACTTCCTCAACAATTTGACAGGTCAAACCAATTTGCTAATCCAGGCCAGACATTGCCTGCGCCAAATGTAAGTGGTTTACCTGTCCCCTGTTGGTTTTCTGCTCCTACCAATGTGTATTGGCAGAATACGGCAGAGTACCCAAACGGTTTCGCACAATGGAACTCGCCCTTATTTGATCTAAGACCAAATCTGCGCGGTTTTACTCCGAATGGGTACACTGGTCAGAACTTCACTCAACAAAGGGCGACACCAGTATGGACAGGCGGTGGATCTGGTGCTGGTGGTAAATTATTTGTTCAAATCTCAAACTTGACAGATCAAGTGACGGGTTTGAACAATTTAGAAGTCTTATCTCAAGAATATGGACATATTTCTGATCCAGGTAAGGCTGTCACCCTGACACCACAAGAAGACATCACAACGGCAGTCAACTCAACAACGGATAGTGTCGTATTGACATTCATGCCGGTAGGTGAGGGCATGCCGATTAGGTTTTGGAAACTCCTGTTGTTTTTTCGTAAAACAGCAGCAGGCAGTGCCAATGCCCCATTTCAAATTGAGGCTGCGTATTATTAATGCCATTACTTACCCAATCAAATGTAGGTGGGGTCTCAGTAATCCCATCGAATGTTAATCTTAGGCGATCAGCCACCTTAGCTACGGCAGGTGGAGCCGAAGTGACACATGTGTCCCCAACATTATTCGTTAATGGGCTTCCGCAACTGCAATTATGGACACAGCAGGATGCGGCTTCGGCTGGTTTGTCCTGCACAGCCAAGTTGGAATTCTCTGTGCGTCAAGTTGGCGGAACTGAGGAATTTCTTACATTAGCTGAGTTTGCTATTCCCGCTGCCGGTGTGCCTGGCCTTTTCGCTTTTGTCATGCCATGTAACGCTATTCGTTTGTCATTGACTGGAGGACCGGGCTTTGGTCAAGATGTAACCGTTGACTACGTGTTGGCTGCATTTGGGCCATAGAAGGAGA
>Ga0209348_1001142_pt1 | contig 13144 bp, 7 predicted proteins | sample ETNvirenome_2_30_FD_184065 | JGI IMG/M metagenome (GOLD analysis project Ga0209348, IMG submission 184065) | Marine viral communities from the Pacific Ocean - ETNP_2_30 (SPAdes) (version 2) | ecosystem: Environmental > Aquatic > Marine > Oceanic | place: Pacific Ocean | collected 2013-06-22 | reverse complement strand
GTCACCAATAGCCAAGTGCGAAATCACGTTAGGGCTGTTGGTGAGGTGACTCATTTGCCAGGTTTCATACCTGCGCCCCCGGCGCGTATATCAGATCGCGGCCCCGAAGCCGTCCGTATCTGGACAGATCGTTGGTTGGAAAACAACGGCGATAACTTGTCCGAATACGATCTGGATCAGATAGCCCAGGGCGCTGAAATGTAGACAGTGACTGAATCATTAGGTCAAGTAAACGCCGCTGCATTTTTTGGTGATGCTGCGCTCTTCGGAGTGCTTCAAGCTGACACCGTTACGTTTGGCGCATCGTTTACTGTTCCATCGCTGACAACGGCAGAGCGAGATGCGCTGACGGCAGCTAATGGGATGCTGATCTACAACAGTACGCTGAACAAGTTTCAAGGGTATGAAAACGGTGCGTGGGTCGATATGAGAGCCGCCGTACTGGGATGACAAACATTGAGATTTTGCAGGTAGCGTTACGGCGCGTTGGGCTAAACACAAATAGCTCTACGTTTAAAAATAGTGCGCGTGACTATCTGAATTTGGTTGGCAAAGATATTCAAAGCCGTGAGCAGTGGAACTGGCTATTTAAGTCAGCTACGTTTTCTACTGTTGCTAGTACGCGAACGTACTCTTTAGAAACGGATGTGCTGACTCCGTTATCGTTTCGCAATATTACGGAAAACCATGTCATCATTGTCCAAAGCACACAGGACATTGATGCAGCTGACCCAGACTCTAGCACAGACGGTGATCCTCGATTTGTTGCCATCAACGGCATAGATACCAACGGTGCTATACAGGTAACATTGTATCCCACGCCAGACGGCGTAGACAGCATTGGGTATCGCTACTACAGACAAATCCCAGATTTTGTAGAGTCAGAAGACAACAACTCCATCAATCAATACTACCCTCAAGTTATACAGCCAGCACTGATCTACGGCATCTCCTCGCTATTTAAGCAAGAGAAAGGTGATGACCAGGGCGCTGGTGTAGATCGCAATGAGATGGAGCGTGTGCTAGCAATTGCCTCCAGACAAAACCTCAGTGTGCAGGGCAACCGCAAGTTTCGTATGCGGCGTTCTGACGATACCGCAGTTGATAATTTTTCATTTTATCCAACTGAAGGGTCGCTAAACTGATGCCAATAGCTGCTGAATCCCTTCGCCTTGGCCCTTGGAGAGATGGGGTAAACTACAGTGTTCCAGCCGAGGATCTATCTCCGTCTGGCATCCATGATATGCAAAACTGCACTGTAGGATTAGCAGGTGAGGTATCTAAGCGCAAAGGGTTTGTAAAATTCAACAGCAGTGCAATGAATAGCGGTGCTACGGTTACAGCATTAGGGCAAGTTACACTGGCTGGCGCGGAAAAAGTGTTTGCTTTCTGCGGTAACAAATTCTTTGACGTTACAGGTGGCTCTGCTACAGACCGGACAGGCAGCACAACGATTACAGCCAACGATGACTACACATGGCAATGGGTGTTGGCAGGTGACACATTAGTCGCGGTAAACGGCCAAGATACTGATGCGATCAAATGGACGGGTGGAACCAACAACGCAGCTACGTTAGATGATGACTCGCGGTTTACGAAGCCCAAACACGTAGCATTCTGGGAAAACCGCCTGTGGGTAGGTAACACTAACACCGTGCCAGACCGAGTATGGCGCTCAGACCCCGGTGATATAGAAACATGGGGTGCGCTCAACTACCACGCTTTTGGCTATGATGTAACTGGGCTTGCGCCTTTTCAGAGTACGTTGTCAGTGCATACCGAGCAGGGCATACACACCCTCACGCCTACGGGCAACTCTACGATCCCATTCAGCCAACAGCAGCGCACACAGCGTGGGACGATTGCTAGCCGAACGATTGTAACGATTCCTGGTGAGCGTCAGTTGTTTGTGCGTGAGGACGGCATATATCAGTGGACAGGTGGCCCGGCTGTTGAGAAGATCAGCTTTGCGCTGGATGACGGCTATTGGCCCAACCTCAACAGTGCGCGATTGCCGTATTCGTTTGCATTGTTTTACCCAGCTGAAGAGCAGGTGTGGTTTTTTCTGCCCTTTGGGGCATCACAAACGCAGATGAACAGCGTGGTTATATACAGTAACCGTCTTAACTGCTGGTTTGGCCCCTACAACGGGTTTACGCGCAACGCTGCGGCTATGATCGACGAGTTACCCCATGCTGGTGATTTTGCTGGTCACATACAGAAACATGAAACAGGTGACAACGATGACGGCGCGGCTATCCAAGCATTTTTCGAGACTGCTAACTTGGCTCCTTTGGGCGATGCTGTTCAGTGTCGTTGGCTCTACAACCGCACACTGTTCGACAACACAGGCGATTTCGACCTGTCAATAACCCAGACCTCTGCGTCGATAGTCAGTAATGTCGAAACCATACAGATGGGTGATCTGGGCGCTACGTTGAACACTACGTTTACACTGGATGCAAGCGTTCTACAAAGCGATGTAACTGCACTGACTACAGACAGTGATCTGTTTGGATACGATCCGCGCACTAAGCTGCGGTTCAGCAATTTTAACGATGACGAGACGTTTACAATTCGCCGCACCAATCTGCAATACAAGCCGATTGGTTTGACGCGCAAACGCACAACAGGAATAGAGTAATGGCTGTAAGTTCATTCGCTGGTGGGTCAAATTACAGACGGCGTACGCCTACTAATAGCAGAAGGCGAGTATCGGCATCTGAGCGCCGTAGAAACTTTTTAAATCAACAATCGGCTACTAAACCGCCTGTAACAACAAAACCTGCTGCGCCTTACAACCCGTATGCAAGTGGTAGCAGTACGCCTCAGTTGCAAGATCCTATAACAAACGCAATTGCAAGTGGGTCTACTGGCGCAGGTTTTGATGACACTGTAACTCCAACGGGCGTAAATACGAATGCCCCCGGTGCGTTTCAAGAAGAAACTCAAGGTAAAACGGCCAGCGGCAGCCCTGTCCCATTTAACCAACCGCCTCCTCCTCCACCGCCGCCGCCTATGTCGGCAAGTGACTATGCTGCTCTATCAAGAGGTACACCTCCCGTATCACCTGCATTGAGAGGTACACCTCCCGTATCACCTGCTGAACGATCTTCAATGACAGCAAGTGATTATGCTGCTCTATCAAGAGGTACGGCTGGAACAAGCACTCCCAATAATACTTTTGATGATACAGTTACTCCTACTGGTAGGTCTACAGAAGTTCCAGTTGTAACGCCAAGAGACACACCTACGGTAGTCAATCCCTACGCAAGTGGGACAAGTACTCCGACCACTGAGACTGCACCAGCACCCTCCAACCCCTACGCAAGCGGAACGAGTACTCCGCAGGTTGAAACTCCTCGACCTACGGTGGTCAATCCTTATGCAAGTGGAACAAGTACCCCCAATAATACTTTTGATGATACTGTAACACCTACGGGTCAATCTACAGAAGTGGCTACATCCGCACCGCGAGATTTGCCGCCAATGGATGACACACCAACTTCTTCACCAGCACCCTCCAACCCTTACGCAAGTGGGACAAGCACTCCAACTACTGAGACTGCACCTTCACCAGCACCTTTCAACCCTTATGCAAGCGGAACAAGTACTCCACAGGTTGAGACTACACCTGCACCAACTCCTTCACCAGCACCTTTCAACCCCTACGCAAGTGGGACGAGTACTCCACAGGTCGAAACTCCTCGACCAACAATGACCGCTGATGAATACCAAAATATTCTACGAGGTGAGACACAAGATATTCGAGATGCCATAGTCACAGCGGATGATTATAACAGACTTCTTAGTGGTGCGGAAGATCGCATAACAAGCGCGATTAATGCAGATCGGATGACCGCTGACGACTACCAGAACATATTGCGTGGCGAAACTCAAGATATAAGAGATTCCATCGTTACAGCAGATGATTACAATAGGTTACTTAGTGGTCAAGGTGATCGAATTGTAGAAGCGGTAAATCAAGGTAGGATGACAGCAGACGACTACCAGAACATCTTGCGAGGTGAAACTCAAGATATAAGAGACTCAATAGTAACGGCAGACGATTACAATAGGTTGCTCAGTGGGACAGAAGATCGCATAACAAGTGCGATTAACCAAGACCGCATGACAGCAGACGATTATCAAAATATTCTACGGGGCGAAACACAATCTATACGGGAAGCGATAGACGCTGATAAAGTCACTGCTGACGATTATGCTCGTATACTTAGTGGAGAATTAACAGCGCGTGATGAAAGACAGGCTCAAGAACGTCAAGCAAGGGAAGCCGCTGAAGCACAAGAAAGAGCAGCCCAGCAAGCGGTAGAAGATCGTATGAACTTACAATTCAACAATAGGCTTTCCGAAACTTTAGGGAGTAGACAGCCTGTAAGACAAATAAGAACCGCAGATGATTACCGTAATGTAAGTACAGGTCAAGCACCATTTGAACCGTCTCAAATTCTTAGAAGGCCCGATGTAGTAACCTCAGTTGATACCGCAGATGATTACCAACGTATTTTAGGCGGTGAACGATTTGAAGGAGAGTTGCCAGATATTTCTAATTTGCAACAAAGAGCGCCATCCGACCCAGCCCTTGAAAGTCAGTTACGCGCACAGTTTGATATGCAAGCACAGCAAGGCGATGGCGGCTTGAGGACATTTGCTGCCTCGCCAGAGTTCAACCCGAACGCAGCTGGATTAGAAAACTTAGCTCGCAGACAGAACGCAGGGTTGGAAACATTTGCTGCCCGTGGATCGCGCTACAATAGGGGTGCAGAGCAGTTACGTAGACAGGCAGGGCAGAGACTTTCTGGGACGCTACAAGACCGCTTAGAACAAGCGTACATGGGCCGCATTGACGCTGCCAATGATCCTATCCTTGCCTCGCAGATTGCTGACCAGCAGTTACGTCAGCAAGAGGCACAGCAGGGTTTAGTTGAGCAGCTATCGCGCTACGGCGTATTACGGGGCGGTGGAGATACAGCCGCTGCACTGACGCGCATGGCAGAAGGTAACGAGCGTAACAGATTGGCGTTAGAAGCTGCTGCTGCTCAACGCAGACAGGTCGATCTACGAGATGCGTCAGCTTTTGACCAAGCACGATCTGCGATGAATATAGCACAGCGCGGTCAGTCATTAGAAGAACGCATTGGAGCAGATCGACTCTTAGATACCGCACTGGCCCGTGATGTAACTCGCGCTGGACAAACTGGGCAGTTTCAAGGAGTAGACACGCTGGCCGCACAAGAACAGCGTCAGCGGATGGGTCTTGCCGAACGCGCACAAGACTTGAGAGAACGCGCTGGAGAGCAAGACATTGCTACCAGCGAGTTAGGCCGTGATGTAACCAGAGCAGGTCTTACAGGCCAGTTTCAAGGACAAGATACTTTAGCGGCGCAGCTACAAGCGCAGCAAATGGATTTGGCTGATGCAGCTAATCGCCGTGCTGATATTGCACAACAGGCTGGTCTGACAGGTCAGATTGCTGGCGAAGGGTCTGCACCTGCCATTACCACACTCGCAGGTAGGGAGTTGGCACTACGCGAGGACTTAGCAAGAGCCGAAGACCTTCGCGCACAACAGGCCGCTGAGTCTGCTTTATTTGGGCAGGTAACTACTGGTACTGAAGCGCCAATAGAAACAATACAGGGCCAACGCGCATTGAGTGACTTAGAATCTGCGGCATTGGCGCGTGAGGCTACTGAAGCAGGTCTGACGGGTGAGTTTGACGGCGCTTTAACCACAGCCGAACGCGATGCTGACTTAGCTCGACGCATATCTGAGGCGGGTGTAACTGGCAGGTTTGGTGATCAAGACACTATCCAATCACAAGTCATTGAAAGCAGCTTGCAAAACGAAGCGTTGAACCGAGGATTGGCAAGAGCCGGGGCCACGGGCTTGTTCCGTGAAGAGGGTGACACTGGCGCTGGCACAGAGACGCTTGAAAGCCGCCTACGCACGGCTGGTCTGACGGGTGAACTTGACAATCAGCTAACATTAGGCGGTAGACAAGCCGAACAGGATCTCATTGGTAGCATATTGGCCGCATCTGACCCAGAGCTTGGAGGTCGCACTGATGCACTTGCTACGGCACTTACAGGAAGATTGGGCGCTGAAGAACAACAGCGTATGCAAGCGAGCTTTTTAGATGAGTTTGAAGCATTGGGAGATGATGCAGATTTTGATGACTTTTTCCAATTAGCTGAACGGTATGGGAATGTTCCAGTTGTTGCGGAGGCGTTGGAGGAAATTTTGATAAATCCACAGGCCGTACGCGAAAGATTAAGAGGAATGTCACCAGAGGAAAGATTTGAATATTTAAAAAGACTTAAAGAACAAGGATATGACTAATTACCCAAGGAGTATGTAATGGCAGCATTTCTCGCAGCAGCCGCACCATACATAGCATCAGCTGGTCTTAGCGTAGGCCAAGGCATCATGGCAAACCGTGCGGCCAAGCGCCAGCAAGAGCGCATGGACAAAGAGGCAGCACAGGCCAAGCTGCTACAGAGTTTCGGCGCAAACGCCCAGCCCACGCGAGGCGGTATGCAGGGGCCGGGTATGGCACAGCAGGTTATGTCCGATCCGTTGACGCAGCAACTGCTGACGAGTCTGATAACAAAGGGCGCAGGGATGTTTGGTAGGCCACCAATGACAGGCGGTGGTGGACAGATGCCGGGGTTTGACCCGAAAAATTCATACACGCCGCTACAGCAATAGGTAAACACGATGAATATGTTTAGTACGGGCAACCCCGAAGAAGACGAGCTATTGAGGCTACTGCGCCAGGGATTGATAACGCCAGAGCAACTCGAAGATATGAGTGCTGGGCAACAGGCTGCACAAGAGCTACGTGGAGGCGTAAGTGATACGCTTATTCCTATGGGTTCGCGGCGTGATACTACTGTAAAGGCGGCTGCAAGCCTACAGCCAGAAACCACAGCAACGGCACAAGCCCCTGCACAACGTGCTTCTACGCCTATGGCAAGTCGCAGTGAAGGCATGAAGGAGCGCAGTTTGACAGATATGCTCAAAGATAGAGCGTCTACTGCTGCGCCCATGCTTGACCAGCGCCGTGAAGGCATGGAAGAGCGCGGCTTAGAAGACCTACTAAAGGGCAGAGCATCTACTGCGACACCCATGCTTGATGAGCGGCGTGAAACCACGTTAAGAAGGCCAAGCTTACAGCCAGAAACTACTGCAACGGCTAAAGCCACCGTGCAACCCGACTTGCAACCAATGGCATCTCGTAGCGAAGACATGGAAGAACCGAGTTTAACAGGTGCTGTAGAAAGAGGGCTGTTACCTGGCGAAGAAGGATACGTTGAGCCAATAAGACCACCGAGTAGGATGTCGCAGGTTGCAGATTACCTCAAAGAAAACCCAGATGTAGCGGCTGCTGGCTTACAATCCATAGGGTCGCTAATTGCCAATATCGGCATGGCAAGAGGCCAAAAGAAAGCTGATGAGAAAACGCAACAGCGGACGGCCCGAGCAAACCTTATTGGAGCTATTACGAGCGGTAGGGCAAGGCCGCAGGTGCAAGCGGAAACTCCAGACGCTGGGTTCTTAGGCCAACTGGGAAGCGGTCTTGCTACGGCTGGCAAGTTAGGGTCTGACCTTATCAAGCAGCGCAACGTTATGGACTTGAAAGAAGGCGAGCTACAGAGAAAGGTTGCCGCTGATGCTGTAAGAGCCGCTAGAGTTGCCGCACAAAACAAGATGACAGACGCACAGATTGAGGCTCTTATAGCAGAGAACACAAGAGACTTGGATAGGCTACAAGCTGATCTTTATGAACGGGAGTTTAGAAGAAATTTAGACACTCAAAAACTAGAGTTACAAAAGGCAGAGCAAGATCGACGTTTTGAACTTGATAAGGAAAAGTTTGATAACAAAGTTTTGGGCGATGAGTTTTTACGCAATCTACAGCGCGAAGGTCAAGATATAGACGAAAGAAAAATAGCTTTAAAAGAAGCCTATTTTGGATTAGATGAAGCAGATAAAAAACAGGCTTGGGATTTAGCAATCAAACGATCCAACCTCGACGAAAAGAAATTTGTCTTAGATGAGAAGTTGTACGAGATCAAAAAAGAGGACGCTGAATTTAGAAGAGATGAAGCGATGAAGGAAGCTTCATCTAAAGCAAGGGCAGAGCTTAGAACAATAATAAGACGAGACTTAAACGGAGACATATTAAAGCGTTACGTTGATTCGCAAAATGGATTATTTCCAACTATTGACGGTTTGAATGCGGCCTATAGTAATTTTATTGATGATGCAAATGCTGCAAACATGAACGCAGTATTCCAGATGTATCAACGTCTATTTGATCCAGCAACTGTAAGAGAAGGTGACTTAGAGCTTCAGAAGCGTGGACAGGGCATGGTTCTTGATATAACAGCATCAGCAGAAAGGTTAGGTGGAGGAGGTTTTGTCCTAGCAAAAGAACAAATAGAAAATATGAAGGATGTTGCCGATCAATACATCGCAAGTGCGCGGAAAGAAGCAAATAGGCGCTTAAACAGCTATATAGACAATGAATCAATATTAGATCGCCAACAAGCAGACGCTTTGAGGGCTTATTATGCGCCAATATTTGGAGATCCCATGACGCAAGGTGGAGAGACGGGCGGTGGTCGCACAGGCACTGCTGGGGCTGATTTTGTCAGTGAAAATTATAGCGATGATGAGTAAATAAAAATGGCAGAAGAAAAGCAGTTTTTCAACACATACATTGAAGCTGGCGAGGCTCTCAAAAGGGATCATCCCAATAATAGAAAGCTCCAACTAAGAGACTCCGAGTCGTTAGGGATTGAATTTGAAGAAGCAAAAAGCGACAGGGTAGTAATCCGCGAACAGCGCAGAGGTGAACGTGCGCCTTTCCCGTACGGCAAGGATGAAGGGTTTAACGTCCTCAAGGCAGTTGGCAATATACCCCGAAGCTATGTTGAAGAAGCTGAAAATACTGCTCAAGCCTTACTTAGTCCTATACAGACAACAAAAGCACTCGCACGTACAGCAGCAGGGGCCGCAGAGACACTCGCCTTCCCAGGAGCAAAGCCTCCGATTAGCGCAGAAAATGTAGAAGCATTTGAGGGCGCTAAAGAAGACTTTCGGCAATCTATGTCGGATAGAGAAATTCAAGAAAATCCAGTTGCGGCAATGAGTAACGCTCTTCTTTTTCCTGGGCTTCTTGCAAAGGCTGGTAAAGCTGCTACGAGAGCAGCGGCGGCGAGGATGAGGGGGGCAGATAAAGTTCCAGAAGCAACCGATAAGCCATTTTACGAACAATATTTTGAAGAGTCAAATGAGCGCAGAAATTTAGGCGATACGCCATCTGAGGCTGATTTTAAGGCTGGTAAGGCCGCTAGTCCATTAGCCCCAACGAAGCGATTGGAGTTTCCCAAGCCCAATAAGGCAAAACGGGCTGAAGCACTTGATCGGATCGGTGATGTTCTTGAGCGCGTTGAATACGACATACAAGGCATTGACCCGACAACGGGTATTATGAAAGCACCTGGATTAATGGCGCGGTTGGGAGGAGGATTAGCAAAGAGTGTTGCTGACTTTACCATAAGGAAGCCAATAAAGCTTACTTACGAAGCCGTTGAGCGTACCATGCGCGATAATCCCTACTTGCAAGGGGCTGTGCAAGCGGCCAAGAACATAAGGCAACAAGCTGCGGATGCAGCCGCTGAAGCGCGTAAAGATCCTTTCAATAAAATAAAAGACTTTTATCAAAGAGGCCGAGAAAGAGTTCAAGGAGCAGCAGAGAGGGGCCAACAGCAAGCCGAGGCAACTATAGGACAGCGTGTTTCCGCTCCTGGACTATTTAGAGGTCTAGCGGAAAACGTCTTTGGGTTCACTTGGAATGTCGGCCCCAACTTGGTGCGCCAGATGTTTGACTATGCTGAGTCTGATGCTACGGCGAGAAACGCAATGCTTGAGGCTATCAGACAATCAGACGTAGTCGTAGATGGTCAGAAGATAAATGGCGATGCGGTAGTGGCTAAAGGGCTGATGAAGGATCTCAATGAGGCTGTGAAAGAGTATTATGACAATGCTGAAGAAGTTCATGCGAGAATGAGAGCGCCCCTTCAACTTGATAAAGTCTACGTTCCTATAACAGACTTCCGTCAACGCATTGTAGATAGTTTGCCAGGAAGCATCAAATTACAAAATGTAGATGGCGTTGGTAAATTTGAGTTTGACGAATTGTTTGGTGAGACAGGCAAAAATGCCGTTTCGCAGGTATTGAACGCAATCTATGACTCTAGATTAGGGAATGAGGCCATAAGCTTAGAGCGACTTGATAAAGTCAAGCAGCTGATCAGACAAGTCTTATACGAAGGGACGCTTGAGTCAAGCACAGATGCGGCAAAAGCGTTGCGCTCGATGTATGCGGCAACAAGGCAGTTTGTGGGAGAAATAGCTGACAATCCAGATGTTATGAATGCTTATTTTTCAGCGCGTAGAGCAGATGAAGTAGAGAAATTTTTAAGGGACAATGCAGTGACGGGTGGCGGTATGCAAGGCATGGTACCGAATAGCATACTTGGCAAGATTGCCGATGAGAATGTAGCGCCTGTTGTGGGCGTTGGGGCTGGCGAATACAGTGCGGCGATGCGCCAATACTTTGATCACCAAAACTTCATGGATCGTCTGAACGATGACTTGCGACTTACTGCTCCAGAGCGCAGAACGATGGCGCAAATTGACGATGACAACAGGCCCGTGTTAGATGACGCTGGAAACCCCGTTATGGAAGAAATCCTAACGCAGAAGGGCAAAGAAAGAGAAGTTCTTCGCTCAGTTTCTAACGTATTTGAAGATGACTCTGGGTTGGCTCTACAGACTCTCACAGAGCTTGCAGAAGCAACGAATAATCCTACGCTACTTGCCAAGGTTATTGGCTTTAACTTGCGCCCTCAGATTGCAGGTGGATTGGCTCCCAGGGGCGAAGTTGGGCAAGCTGGTAGAAGTGCAGCAGGTTCGATCTTGCATCCTATAGCGATGATTGGATTAGCATTGGAATTGCCTCCAACCATAGCCATGTTTAGCCCTAAATACGGTTCGCAGGTAATGATTAGAGCGTTTTCTCCGGAAGGTCAAGAAGTGGCCTCTCGTATGCGAAGAGTATACGAACAGTTTAAAGAAAATTCTGCAAGCTACATCAAAGATGAAATGCCAAATGACTTTGAAAGGTTTCGCAAATTTGCCGCAGAGAGCTTAGATGTTGACGTAGACAAAGTCACGCCAGCGCAAGCGGCAGAATACTTCGACGAGTTCATGGCATTCGATGAAGCGGTTCAAACGCTGCCAAGGAAAAGCGTATCGCGCTTACAGGATTTCTTACGGGTAGGCCGAGCCTATGAGTCTATGCAAGAGGCTGGAGAACGCGAAGACAAGAGGTTGGATTTACTTAAAAGATTGAGCAGGTCTGGTCAAGCTGTTCCAAGGAATTTACGAGGTGGCGGTATGCCACAACCAGCAAGATAGGAATAACTAATGGGAACCGTATCGAGAGTACACACATTTTCTAGCGGCGCGATCCTTACAGCCGCCCAGCTGAACAACGAGTTCGACAACTTGCTGACCAGCAGCGCCATCAACGGTGGGCTGGACGCAACGAATCTGGGCGTAACCGCTGGACAGGCTACAGCGTCGAAAGCGTTGGTCGTTGACTCGTCGCGCAACTTAGCCGATGGCACGGCTGGTAACCGCATCAACAACCTGGCGCTATCTGGCACACTAGAGTCTACAGGTCTAATTACAGCTACTGCGGGTATTACATCTGGGTCAAACATTGTATCCGACACCGACAGCACGGACGATCTGGGAACGACAGGCGTACGCTGGCGTAACCTGTATGTGGACGATGTAACTGTTACCAACAACGTATCTATCGGCGGCACATTGACGCTAACGGGTGGGCTGACTCTCAACGGCAATGTCGCTATCGGAGACAGCGCCTCAGATACGCTTACGGTCAACAGCACGATCACCAGTAACCTCATTTTCACTGACGCTACCTATGACATTGGCGCAAGTGGAGCTACACGCCCCCGTGACCTGCATCTAAGCCGCAATGCGCTTGTGGGTGGCACATTAGGCGTAACTGGCCTTATTACTGCAAATGGCGGTTTGAATAGTAACAATGTTGCGATTACAGGCGGTAGCATCAGCGGAATTGCTGATATTGCTGTAGCTGATGGCGGTACTGGTGCGTCAACGGAGTCTGCTGCGCGTACAAACCTTGGACTTGGCACTATAGCAACTCAAGATGCTAATAATGTGAGTATTACGGGTGGCTCAGTTACAGGAATGGGCGCAATAGGCGGCACTACAGGAACCTTCAGCGGTGATGTAGCAGTCGATACTGATACATTATTTGTTGATGTGTCAGAAGATAAAGTTGGGGTGAACGTAAATAATCCTGTATCAGCTTTGCATGTAAATGCAGAGGCTACATTTGGGCCAGACACAAACAATCGTGGAATCGTTAATTACGGCTCAAACGTATTAGCACTCAGCACTGTACAGGGCGGAACAACGTATTATGACACGGTTAAAATTACGGATGGTAATGTTGGGGTCGGGATATCGCCAACAGTAAAAATCCACGCATCACAGGGCGGCGAACCACCTGCTGAAGGGATGCTGATCCTTGAAGCTAACTCGTCCTCCCGTCAGCTACGCATACAACCGCCCACTAACGCAGACAATGGCTTCTTCGATGCGCGTGGCGGCAATATGACTTTCTTGGACGATGGCACTGAGATATGGCGTTATAACGCTTCTACGATCAGCACATCGTCTGGTATTAACGTTGGAATAGGAACGGCATCGCCAGCGTCTGGCGGCACAGACACTCAGAACGTGCATATCCATAATAGCACATCACACGGCACGTATTTCAAACTGTCAAATAATGCGACAGGCGCGACAGCCTCCGATGGTTTTGATTTGATTATGGGTACATCAAGCGATGCGTATGTTTTTAATCGTGAAAATGGGCCGATAATTTTCGGGACTAATGCTGCTGAGAAAATGCGTCTTACCAGTGCAGGGCGTGTCGGGATAAATACAGATGATACAAAAAACGCCATGCTGTATGTCGAACAGGATTCGG
>Ga0209348_1001141_pt1 | contig 13155 bp, 4 predicted proteins | sample ETNvirenome_2_30_FD_184065 | JGI IMG/M metagenome (GOLD analysis project Ga0209348, IMG submission 184065) | Marine viral communities from the Pacific Ocean - ETNP_2_30 (SPAdes) (version 2) | ecosystem: Environmental > Aquatic > Marine > Oceanic | place: Pacific Ocean | collected 2013-06-22 | reverse complement strand
CTAATAAAGAATAAAGTATATAAAGTAAGAAAGGACGATGGTAACATTGTCCTTTTTTATTAAATATGTGTAATAACCCGGGGGAAGTGAACCTGTATTATGGCATTAACAAACGATTTCAAAGTAAAAAATGGGCTGACTGTCACAGACAGTATATCAGCGGGTAGTTGTATTGAAGCAGATAGCTTTGAAAAGCATGGAGGTACATCCAGTCAATTCTTAAAAGCGGATGGTAGTGTTGATAGTACAGCATATGGTACTGTAGCTTGTATATGTACTACTGCAGCTGGTTTAGACAACGCTGTCTCTTTCGGTACAGTTGATTTATCACTTGATCTTAATGAACTAAGTACTTCAACTACAGATGGAGACGGAGACTTCTTTGTAGTAGTTGATAGTAGTGGTAATCAAAAGAAGCTTACTAAGGGTAATATTAATAACAGTGGGTTTAATAACGATGCTGGATTTGCAACTGGCACAGTCACTTGTGTGTTGGGTTGTACTGGTATAACAGTAACTAACGGGACTGGTAATGCCTGTGTAAGTGTTAATGCAGCTCAACCTGATATAACTTCTTTAGGTACACTTACTAGCTTAACGGTAGATGATATTACTTTAAATGGTTCGACTATTTCTGATAGTGGCGATTTTACATTAGATATTGGGGGAGATATTACAATAGATGCTGGAGGTGGTAATGTTTACATTAAAGACGATGGAACAACCATTGGTCAATTCTTTAATAGTAGTAGTGATTTTGTAATTAAATCTGAAGTAAACAATAAAGATTTAGTATTTAAAGGCAAAGATAATGGTGCCGATATTACTGCTCTTACCCTTGATATGTCAGATGCTGGTACTGCTACCTTTAACCATAATGTAAATTTACCTGACGGCGGTCAATTAAACATAGGTGCTAACGCAGATTTATATCTAACCCATGATGATAATAATGGTTATTTTTATAACAATAAAGGAGATTTATTTATAGATCAAACTGCTAGCGACAGTGATATTGTATTTAAAGGTACTGATGGTGGTTCAGATATAACTGCTCTTAGACTAGATATGTCAGATGGTGGTACAGCTATCTTTAACAATCATGTAAATACAAGTCTTGTTTATGGCACTACCGATTTAAACTTAGGGTATGCTGGGGGAACAAGTGGCATATTTATTAAAGGCAGCACCGCTCTAGCAGGTAACGTTGGTATAGGGACAACGCATCCAACCACAAAACTTCAGGTTGTTGGTGATTCATTAGTAACTGGTAATTCTACCATCTACGGTAACCTTTCTGTAACAGGAGACTTTACTTGCTTAGAGACAACAGTATCAACTACATCAGCATTATCAGTCACTAATACTGGCACAGGTCCTGCGCTGTATGTCTGCCAAGCTGGTGTCCAACCAGTAGCCCACTTTATTGATGCTAACGGAGGAGATGTTGTAATAGCTGATGATGGTAAGGTTGGTATTGGTACGTTTACCCCTTCTAGCCCTTTGCACATTAGTAGTGATGAAAATGTAGTAGCTAGATTTCATAGTACTGATGCAAACGCAACTTTATATTTATCTGATAACGGAACATCTAATTTTTCTACGTTTAAGCGAACTTCAGATAATTTAGCAATTTTAGAAAATGGCGGCAACGTTGGTATAGGTACATCGAGCCCAGCTGCGAAACTTGATGTTGTAGGAGGACATATAAGACTAGATGCAGGCCAGTCTCTTCAATGGGATAACACCCATGAGAGAATAGAACAGTCTGACGGCCATCTTGAGTTTTTCGTTAACAATGGAGAAGCAATGACTCTGGATACCAATGGGTTGGGTATAGGAACAACGAGTCCTTCGCAAAAACTCCACGTTAAGGGTATCGGGATGATTGAAGATGCGAGTAGCACATCTTTCGGAACACTTCAATTTGGAACTGATACTTCACGTTATTTAAGAGGTAACTCTGCTGAAATACAATTTGGCAGCACAATACAACAACTTCATTTCCAAAAGACAAACGCCCCCGCCCAAGTAGCTTCTAGCGCAGCAGATGGGGTAACAGCTATACAACTACTAGCGAGAAATGTCCACACCTCCGCCAATCTTTTAGAGGTTGTAAATGGTAATGGTCAGACAGCAGATTTCGTTATTGATTCTTCTGGCAACGTTGGTATAGGAGACACAACACCGTCTTATAAATTAGATGTAGCTGGTGATATAAATTCGCAAAGTGATATACTTTCTGGTGGAGTTGACTTAGCAGATATCTTTGCTACAGGTGCTAGTGCTGGTACAATAACAGGAGTTACTGCCGGTGATGGACTTATTGGCGGTGGTACAACAGGCTCAGTAACATTAAACGTATCAGCTGGTGACGGAGTTCAAGTAACTGCTAATTGCGTTAGTGCTGATTCTACTGTTGTTAGAACAAGCGGTGCACAGACAATTGCTGGGGTAAAGAACTTTAGTGGTAATATTTGCGTTGGTGATGAAATTAGACATGGTGGTGATTTTAATACAAGATTAATCTTCGGTACTGATACAATGCAAATTGAAGCGGGAGATTGTAGTCAAATATGTCTAACTACTGGAGGAACAGTTATAAATGAAGAGGGAAAAAGTATCGATTTCCGTGTTGAAGGTGATACAGATACTCATGCATTGTTTGTAGATGGCTCTACTGATAGAGTTGGTATAGGGACAACTAATCCCGCTAAAAAGTTACACGTATTAAATTCTACAAACGAAGCTCAAATACGTTTAGGTCAATCAGGTTCAGGTTCTTATGATTTAGGAGTTTATGCTAATGATACATTTTCAATAGGTAGAGATGCAGATACCCAAGAATTTAATATTGAAGGCGGTAACGTTGGTATAGGAACAGCGAGTCCAAAAGGCAAATTGCATGTTCTAGATGGCACTGCTGGTTCATACACTCCCAACTCTGAAGCAGATACGGTGGTTATTGAATCGTCAGAAGCGGGAGGTATATCACTTATTGGTACAGGTAGTGCAAGTGTAAGGAAACAAAAAATAGTATTTGGAACTACAGGAGACACTACTGGTGCAGTTGTAATGCACGATCCTAATAATGCTTTCATGGCTGTTGGTACTACAACTGCTAGCAATTACTTAAAATTCCTTACTGGTGATAGCACAGAAGCTATGCGTTTAGATGTTAACGGTAACGTTGGTATAGGAACAACAGCTCCGAGCCAAGCTCTTACTGTTTCTGGTAATATTAGCGCTAATGAAGCAGTTATTGGTGCTCAATTCGTAAAAAGTGGAGGTACTTCTTCGCAGTTCTTAAAAGCGGATGGTAGTGTTGATAGTACGTCATATGGTACAGGTTCTGTAACTAATGTAGCCGGGTGTGATGGTATAACAGTTAACAATGGTACTGGTAGTGCCTGTGTATGTGTTGATTCTACAGTTGTAAGAACAACAGGTGCTCAAGATATTGCAGGAGAAAAGACTTTTACAGATGATATTTGTGTAGCAAATAAAATTATACATGACGGTGATAGTAATACGTTTATACAGCTAGCCAATGATATAGCTGTAATAAGCACTGGAGGTGAAGAGCATATACGTGCTAATAACAGCGGAGTTGTAATTAACGAAAATGGCGAGTCTAATGATTTCCGTGTTGAATCTGATACAGATACTTATGCATTATTCGTGGATGGTTCTGCTGATAAGGTTGGTATAGGTACCGCAAATCCTTCTAAGAAGCTTCATGTTGCTGGGGATGGTTTGTTTACTAGCGGCTTAACTGTGCAGGGAGACTTAACAGTAACTGGGGACTTTACTTGCTTAGATACTACTATATCTGTTACCTCTGCATTATCAGTTCAAAATGCTGGAACCGGTCCAGCACTCATTGTCAACCAAACAGGTAGTAACGATATAGTAGACTTCCGTGATGATGGTACATCTGCTTTCTATATTGAAGATGGTGGTAACGTTGGTATTGGAACTACAAATCCAACAGTTAAGTTTGAAATTAGTGATGCAAATAATCCTAATCTAAGGCTTCAAAATACTTCATCAAATGCAGGTAATTCAGGAACTCTTGAATTTCGAGAAGCGGATACTAATTATGGAGCGTTTATAAAGTATGACGGCGATGCTAATTTTTTAAGAATTGGTACAAGAGATTCTGCCACTGATTATAATAGGATAAGTATAAATCGAGGCAACGGTAGAGTTGGTATCGGATGTACTACCCCAACACAAATGCTTGACGTTAATGGTAGCATAATCACTAACACTGGCAATTCAATATCCAATGGCGGTAAAATTATTATGCAATCTGATGGTACTCTTGATTGGGGTGCTTCTGCAAATTACGGTACTTTAACTTGGGATACAGGTTACGCTATAATGACAGGCCAATCTGGTAACGGTTTAAAATTTCTTACCAACAATAATGGTTTAGCTCTTATATTAGACACTTCTCAAAACGCAACCTTTGCAGGTCAAGTACAAACAGGTACAGATTTAATAGTAGGCGGAGGAGATATTACATTGGTTGGTACGGGTCGTATTCAAGGTATTGATACAGTAAGTTCAGGTACAGATGCTGCTAACAAGACATATGCCGATACTAAACTAGCATGCGCTGGTGGTACGATGACAGGTAATATTATACTTAATGATAATGTAGAGCTTAGACTTGGTACAAGCTCTGACTTTAAAGGATTTCATAATGGAACAACGACTTGCTTAAAAAATTACACTGGGCACCTTATTTTAGCTAATGAAGCTGCTGATAGTGATATTAGATTCTGCTCCGATAACGGTTCAGGTGGATTAACAGAATACTTTGAATTAGATGGAAGTGTCGCAGATGGATCTAATGTACTTACGAGATTCCCTGATCAATCTATTCTAGGTTTCGGTTCAGGTAATGGGTTCCAAGATGGAATGCAGATATACCATAACGGTTGTCATAGTTATATTAACAATTACGTCGGTGATTTAGAAATAGTTAATAGTACTGATGATGGTGATATCATCTTTAAATCAGATAATGGATCGGGTAGTGTAACGGAATACCTTACACTAGACGGTGGTTTAGGATATACCCGTTCTAGTCAACACTTACAAATGGCTGATGGTAAAGCGTTGTACTTAGGTAATGCAAACGATATGGGTGTATACCATAACAGTACAGATTCTTTTTTAGAAAATTCCACAGGACACATATGCATCGTAAACCATGCTAATGATAAGGATATTGTCTTTAAATCAGACGATGGTTCTGGTGGTACGCAAATATACATGATGCTTGATGGTAGTGAGGCTAGACTATCCACCAAGGTAAATAATAGATTTGATGACAACGCTAGATTAGAACTTGGTACAAGTGGTGATTTAGATTTATATCATAACGGAACAGACTCAATAATAACAAACGCTACTGGAGATTTATACATACAAAACTCTGCTGATGATAAAGATATTTACTTTCAATCAGATAATGGTTCTGGTGGAATGGCAACTTATATACAAGTTGACGGATCTGCTGGTTGTACAGTAGCATATTGTAACTTCCGCTTTAATGATTGTGTATGTGCTAATTTCGGTACTAGCAATGATCTTAAAATCTACCATGATGGTAGTAATAGTTATATAGCAGATACAAGTGGTACGGGTAGCTTAATTGTCAATACAGATGCCTTTTTATTAAAGAGTGCTAATAATGGTGAATTTATGATGACTGCCTATCAAGATGGTGCAGTTAATTTAATGCATAATAATAGTACTAGACTTAGTACAACAAATTGTGGTATTAGTGTATGTGGTAATGCTCTAGTTAGTGGTCATGTTTGCGCTACTACCAAATCATTCGTAGTAGATAATCCTACTACAGGCGGTCAGCTACGATACTCTGTTGTTGAGGGTAATGAGCATGGTGTTACTGTACGAGGTAGTACATGTAGTGGTACTATTGAATTACCAGATGAATGGGATTGGTTGGTTGAAGAAGATAGCGTTACAGCTCAGCTTACTCCTGTAGGAGGACCACACCAGCCATATATTGTATCGCAAGATAATAAGCAAGTAGTTGTTTGCTCTGATGGATGTTATAACTATAATATCTACGGCACACGTAAGGATGTTGAACCTCTAGAAGTTAATATATTATAATGGCTTTAGCTCACTCACCAAAAATAATAACTGAAAGTCTATCATATCTTTTTGATGCTAACGATGTCAAATCATCTGGTATCGGAACAGATACTTGGAAAAATAGAGCTAGTTCAAGTAATCTAACTAAATCCAATCTATCTGTAGGTAATGGTGTATTTTCTTTTAACGGAGCTTCGTCATATGCTGATTTAGGTAGTAGTTATACGCTAGATAAAGATAGTAGTTCTATAGGTGGCTGGTTTAAAATTATCGATTTTACTACCTTATCAGGTTCTCACACGCAGCAAGCTAGAATTTTTGTTACTAGCAAAGATAGAAATCATCTCGCTTTAATAGGATTTTGGAACGGTGGTTATGGGTTTGAAAATAATGTTAATAGCAGCCCATATGAAATAAATTCTACTAATACAGCTCCAATTGCTGCTCCAGATATAGCTCCGGGTAAGTGGTTTAACTTTTTTTTATGTTTTGATAATGGTACTGCATACAGTTATGTAAATGGTGAACTCATTACATCTGTATCTAGTCCAAATGATCTATCTGTAAGATATCTCGGTAGAAGTAGCAGTAATACTAATTACCCTGATGGTTTTTATGGTGATATAGCTAACTTCTCTATTTACGAAAAGGCTTTATCTAATACAGAAGTAGCTCAAAACTATAACGCAACAAAAAGTAGATTCGGATTATAATTATGGCTACAGCATATAACCCAAAAATAGTAACTGATAGTCTCATCTTTTGTATAGATGCTGCTAATCCTAGATGCTTTCAATCAGGTCAAACTACTGCTACAGATCTAGTACAAGGATTCAATTGCTCTGGCGCAAGCGGTACCCCTAGTAGTGGAACACATACTCCAAACACTTCTAACTTTCCTGCATATAGTTCTGCAAATGGTGGGGTGTTTGATTTTAGTGGAGGTAGAGGTATTAATATAGATGGTGATTTAGGTAGCACGGCAGCTAGTTCTATAAGTATGTGGTTCTATAAAAATAGTAGTGGTGGACAATATTTTGCTGATGGTAGAAACAATGGCGGTCAATGGTTTCTATCTAACTATCAAAGTGTTAATATAAACTGGCACGGTACACTACTTTATAATTTTAATCCTACTCATAATGCTGCAGACCCCAGCTTTATAAACAAATGGATTCATATGGTTGTTGTATCTGATAGTACAGGTTCTAAACTATATTTAAATGGCGAAGAAATATCTGCCTCGACTGAAAATAGTGCTGATGAAGATTTTGGTATAAACTATAGAATAGGTACTAGATATACTACAAGTAGTCAGTGGACTGGTTTAATGGGTCCAATACATTTCTATAATAAAAGATTAACAGCGGAAGAAGTATCACAAAACTATAACGCAACTAAATCAAGATTCGAAATATGAGCGCGCATGCTAACCCAAATTTAAATACAGAAGACATAGTATTACTTCTAGATGCTAATAATGCTAAAAGTATGTTAAGTGGTAATTCAACCGGTAAAGATATTGCTGGTAAATATACTTTGCAAAACTTAAATGCCGGTACTTTGAGTATTGGTTCTTATCAACCATCAGGAGGAGGACCATCAGTGCGCGCAGCAATATTTCCGAGCGGTCAGGGTAATTACCCCTTTATTAATGATGAAGGTCAGTACGATTTTAGAGGAGAAATATCTTGGATGACAGTAGCTTGTAAAGAGACAGATTCTAGCAGACAAAGTATATGGGCTGCAATTGAAGATATTAGCCCGTGGGATGGAATAGGGCCAATTAGTTATAGTCATGATAGTAATGGTAAACTAGCATGGTGGAGTGGGAATAGTTATGGTGGATGGTGGGATACCTCAATAACTACACCGGTTAACAAGTGGGTTTGGGCTGCTGGTACTTGGACAGGAACAACACAAAAAGTGTGGAGTAAATGGAGCGATTCTACTATGCAGACGGATAGTAGAACAGGTAATAGTTTCAATAATCCAACAGATCAATCTAATGGATTTTGCTTCGGTGATAATGGAACATCCGGGGACGATGGTGGAGGTGGTGCTTCTCATATTATAGATGGAGCGATAGCATTAGTAGTAATATGGAAAAAAGCTTTATCTGAAAAAGAAGTTCTGCTGAACTATAATGCTATAAAATCAAGATTCGGTCTATAGATTGCTTGATAGCAGACGTTCATGAATAAATATGTGTGATGAACGTCTTAACAACAGCAGCATCAGGTAGTATTTTATTCGATAGTGGTACAGCTGGTGGCTCTACACATACAGATTTATCAGCTGCCGTGGAATTATCATATGATGGTGCAGGTGGTATAGATATTACGAGTCATGTTCCAGGAGAAACTGATCGTTTAAATGTTAGAGGAGCGTCTGGTACTTTATTTTCGGTAAATGATGCACTAACAGGCACTGTATTCAGTGTTAATGATGCATCTGGATTACCTATTATTGAGGTTAATAGTGATGCTACTACAGATACAATTGCTATTGGTGAGTATGGTACTAATGCTCTCTTTGTAAGCGCTGGTAATGTTGGAGTTGGTACTGCTACACCAACTAAACCTTTAGATGTTGTTGGTAATATTGGAGTTACTGGTACTGTCGATGGCCGTGACCTTGCAGCAGATGGCTCTAAGTTAGATGGTATTTGCTGTGGTGCTGGTGCAGGTACTGTTACTAATGTTTTAGGTTGTACTGGTATAACAGTAACTAACGGAACTGGTAATGCCTGTGTAAATGTTAATAACGCTCTATCAAATGTAACATCTTTGGGTACATTAACAACTTTAACGGTAGATGATATTACTCTTAACGGCTCGACTATTTCTGATGCTGGTGATTTTACATTAGATGTTGGTGGAGATATTACATTAGATGCAGATGACGCCGGATCAGTTAAGTTTAAAGATGGTGGTACTGAATTTGGTAGAATCTATAATGCAAGTAGCAATTTATATATTAAATCAATCGTATCGAATAAAGATTTAGTCCTTATAGGGAACGATAATGGCAGTAGTGTAGAAGCTTTAAGACTAGATATGTCAGATGCTGGTTCAGCTATATTTAATAATTGGGTTTGTATAGGAGCCGGCTCATTAAAACTCGGTGGTACAGCAGTTACTTCAACAGCAACTGAACTTAACTTACTTGATGGATTTAGTAGTATACCAGGAGCATGCTGTACAGGTAATGTAGACACAACAGGCACTCCTGTTGATAACGATTTTGCTAAATTTACTGACGCAAATACAATCGAAGGTAGAAGTTGCTCTGAGGTTAGATCTGATCTCGGTATAGGTACTGCTGCTAGCTGCGCTGTTGGCTGCTTCTTACCTATAAATGGATGCGCTGCTAACTCTGCTCTTCTTGATAGTATTGATAGTTCGCAGTTCTTAAGAAGCGATACTGCTGATACTGCTTCTGGTACTATTAACTTTAGTAGTAATATTTGTGTAGGTGGTTGTATCATAGATTCAGGTAATGCTGATACATATATATGCCTACTGAATGATACGTTTAAATTCTATACTGGTTGGGGAGAGAATTTAAGGTTAGGTAGTCCGGATGGCAGTGCGGTCTTTAACGAGGGTAGTCAATCAATAGACTTCCGTGTTGAAAGTAATACTAATACACACATGTTGTTTGTTGACGGTGACCAGAACAAGGTTGGTATAGGTTGCAATGCACCATCACAAACATTAGCAGTTGCCGGTGATGGTCTCTTTACAAGTGATCTTACAGTGCAGGGAGACCTAACTGTTACAGGAGACTTTACTTGCTTAGAGACAACAGTATCATTAACATCTGCAATGGACATTACTAATACAGGTACTGGTCCAGCTCTTATAGTTAATCAGACAGGTAGTAATGATATAGTTAACTTTAAGGATGATGGTACATCTGTTTTCTATATTAAAGATGGTGGTAACGTTGGTATAGCTGATACTAACCCTGGACATGCGCTTGATGTTAATGGTAATATTAACACAAAAGGTGCATATTACATGGACGATGCAATTGTTATTAACAATACTAAATGCTTTGTAGGAGCTCAAGTCAGACCATCTACAGCTATTGCAGATGCATACATAGCAAGTGCTGCATGCTGGAATGCATGTGCTACTTCCACACAAGGCACTACAGCTGATAATGCATTACCAAAAGCTGGTGGTACGATGTCCGGTCATCTTAACATGGGTAATAATAATATTTGTGGTGTTAATGCAATACAAATAGCAGACCCAGGACCTAATGAAGGGGTTACTTGGTGTAACACTAAAATATTTGAATCACCAGACGATCTAACAACAAACACAGCTGGTAACCTTCAAATGGTATATGGTAGTACTAGAAGACTAACAGTTAATAATACAGGTATAGATGTAAATGGAAACATAAACGTTACTGGTGACTATAAGATGGATGATTCTACTATTATTAATACTTCATATCAGTTTACTGGTAATGGTATTGATATGGGTGATAATCATTGCATTAAATTAGGTGCTGGTGATGATTTAGTAATTAAACATAATAGTACAGACTCTTATATAGAGAACTATACTGGAGATTTACATTTGGCTAATTATGCTGATGACAAAGATATCATTTTCCATTCAGATAATGGTTCTGGTGGTATAACAGAATACTTAAGACTAGACGGTAGTTTAGGATACACTGTAGCGAGTAAGCATATACTTCTTAATGATAGTGTCAAATTAAGAGTAGGTAACAGCGCAGATTTAGAAATCTACCATGATGGTAGTAATAGTTATATAACTGAAAATGGAACTGGTGTGTTAGCAATACAAACAAATGGTTCAGAAATACAATTAAATTCAACAGGAGGAGAATATCTTGCTCGTTTTATTCCAGATAGTACAGTAAAGTTATATTATGATAATGCACAAAAGTTTCAAACAACAAGTACAGGTATTGAAGTTACAGGTAATATTACAGTTTCTGGTACTGTAGATGGTAGAGATGTTGCTGCAGATGGTACAAAGTTAGATGGAATAGCATGTGGAGCTACAGCAAACACAGGTGACATTACAGCTGTTACAGCTGGTACAGGACTTTGCGGAGGTGGTACTTCAGGTAGTGTAACTATATGTCACTGTGATACTTCTTCTCAATCCTCTGTTAACAATAGTAGTGGTACTGTAATACAAGACGTTACATTAGACGGATTTGGTCACGTAACTGGTCTAGGTAGTTGTAACATGGATAACCGTTACTATCTGAAATGTACTGTTGATAATTGTTTAGCTGGTAAGTTAAGTACATCAGGTTGCGCCGCTAACTCTGCTCTTCTTGATAGTCTTGATAGTTCACAATTCTTAAGAAGTGATACTGCTGATACTCTAACTTCCGTTTTAGAGGTTGATGAAGGTAACGGCGGTAACATTGTTTATGATTTAGCTGATAATGGTGTTTATATTCCTAAGCCAATTGGTGCTAATTACAATACGACGTCAAGTGCTCATACAGGAGCAATAGCGATTAAACTGCCAACTACATCATGGAATAAATCTGATATGATTAGCTTCCATGTAGATATTTATGATTATGCTGGCAGTTCAGAAGGTGAATCTATAAGTTTGTTTATTTTTGGTTACCAGTATTCTACCGGAACTTGGGTTAATGTCGGAGCACATATAGTTAGTGATAAAACCGATAGAGATTACACAGTTAGATTTGGTCATGATGGGACAAGGCATATAGTTTATATTGGCGAAACAACCAGTACATGGAACTATTTACAAATTAACGTAAGAGATTTCCAAGCTGGATATGCTGCTGATCATACATCTTATGATAGTGGTTGGGATGTTGATGTAAATGTTACATCAATTCCAAACGTTGGTGCGACCTCATCTGATAACTACCCAGTAGCGAAAAATCTTAAAGGACTAACTTCATCCATAACAGAGCTTAATTACTCTGATGGGGTTACTAGTAACATACAAAACCAGTTAAATGCTAAGCAAGCATCCGGTACATACAACACTATTATAGGAACCGATTCTGACGTTAATACCTGTAACTGTCAAGTTATTGATCAGTTGAATATGACAGATGGTGTGATTCAATCACACTCTACACGGGCACTAACACTTGCTGATCTTGGTTATTCAGGAGCTACAAATGCTAACTATATAACTAATAATAACCAGTTAACTAACGGTTGCAGTTATGGTAAAATAACTTGCGTCTGTGGTGGTACTAACTTAACTGGAAGTGGTTCGAGTGGTACTGTTACTCTTAACATGGCTACGGGAGGGGCTGGTGCTGGTACTTATGGTAGTACAAGTAACTCTTGCAAGATTGACTCTATCACTCTTGATGCATACGGAAGAGTTACTGCTGTTGCTTGTGGAGCTACATGCGTAGGAGATATAACAGGAGTTACAGCAGGTACCGGTATGACCGGCGGAGGTACTTCAGGAGCTGTAACATTAAACGTTATAGGTGGCGATGGTATTACCGCCAACGCAGATAATATTGTAGTTGACTCTACTGTTGTTAGAACTAGTGGTAATCAATCTATTGCAGGTGTTAAAACCTTTAGTTCTCAAATAGATGCTGATGCCGGTATTGATGTTTTTACCGGTGGTATTACAGGTAGTAATTACAATATAACAGGAGTTAATCAACTTACTATTAATGATCCAGGAGAAGGTATATTTTTTGGAGGTGGTACTAATAATGTAAATCTTTTTGCGATTGATGATGCTACAGACAATATAATGAACTTCTGCGGTGCATCTGAGCTCCGTGTTAATAATAGCAAGGTTTGGACAGCAGGTAACGATGGACCCGGTTCTGGCTTAAATGCTGATTGTCTTGATGACGCTCAACTATGTAGTACTGCTAGTACTAGTACAGTTGTTCAAAGAACGGGTAATGGTTATATATGCGCAAATTACTTCCACACGCAACCAAATGATGTTACTAGCGGTGTTACTAAGGTCTTAGTAGAAACTGGCAATGATG
>Ga0209348_1001140_pt1 | contig 13157 bp, 12 predicted proteins | sample ETNvirenome_2_30_FD_184065 | JGI IMG/M metagenome (GOLD analysis project Ga0209348, IMG submission 184065) | Marine viral communities from the Pacific Ocean - ETNP_2_30 (SPAdes) (version 2) | ecosystem: Environmental > Aquatic > Marine > Oceanic | place: Pacific Ocean | collected 2013-06-22 | reverse complement strand
TGCTCTCTTGTATTCTTTGGTCTAAGTTTATCTCCGTTAGGCATTATACTGTCCTCTTGCTTGCAATAACTTTTTCTTCTGGAGATAGTAAAGCTTCTTGTGTTCTTGTCAAGTTGGTATTTGGGTTGACAGCTCTAGCTGTTTGTATCACTGGCTGTGGCATATTTGGTAAAGGTGGTGCCTGTACCGTCAATGGATTTATAAATTTATCAGCTAATGTTTTAACAACTCCTGGTACTTTTCTTAATGTACGTTTTAAGAAACCTTCTTCTCTTATAGGATTACCTTCATCATCTAACATCATGTTTCCTTTTCTATCTAATTTATAATCAAATTTTTCTGGGTTATACTCATTACCTCTTTCAAAAAATTGTTTATCTTGAAAAGAATCTTTTACATTATCTAATTCATCAATTGGAAATACGTAGTCTTCATTTAATCTAAACTTAAATTTAATATCTTCTTTGTTATCTTTTCTAAGTTGTGAATCAATTGTATCTACTTTTGTTTGGAATCTAGCTTTCGAATAGTTGACAGGTGTAAAGTAACCATCTAATAAATTACTTCTTAGTTTTCTACTAACACCAGCTTTTTTCAAAATATCATTAATATCATCTTCACTTAAATCTAATAATTTTAAATCTTGTATTCTAATAAACATATCTTTTTGTATTCTAAATGCTTCTTCTTGCATTTGTCTAAAAGTTTTTACTTGATCCATTGGTGTGTTGTCTGCGTAATTATTTACGTTATAAAATTTTTCGTTTTCATCAACAGCTCTTAACATTCTGTTCATGTCAGATGCAAAGTATCTTAAATCTTTTTTAGTATCTATTCTAATAATTCTTGTACCTGCAAATAAAGCAAGCAATTCATCTTTAAGGTTTATTGGTTTACCACCTTTTGTTAAATCTTTTCCTATTGCACCTTCTATTTTATCTGCACTAACAAATACACCTGGTTTGACACCATCTAATATGTATGCAAATGATTTTGCAAACTTGTCTCCAATACTATCTGATGCGGAGTAAACTGTACCACCTTGATCTTTTTTACCATTTCTAACTGTTACATCTAACACTCTATCATAACCCAATGGTTCTGTAATAAATGGAGATAAGAAAGTCATAACAGGTCCGTCTTCTGCAAACATAACACTCATTACATAGTCATCTGTTTGTTGTGGATTTAATTTTTGTTCGTTGGCCTGGTTTAGTGCTGCTTCAAACGGAGCCCATAAACTATCGTATGGTGAGAAGTATGAAAAGTTGATTGCTGCAGACTCTCCATCTTTCCAACCTGTAACAGGTAAAAGGTTTGAGTTCCTATCCCATGGTGCAGCAGAAGATCTCTTGTATGCATCCCACTGTGCGTCTGTTGTATTTGTTACGAATTGTGCAAGTTGTACTAATCCAGTTCCTGTTGCGTAACTTGTCATAAATGCACCAAGTAATCTACGTAAACCCATCTGTCTTATTGCAGCGTTACTGCTTGATGTTTCTTTTAGTCCAATAGATACAATGTTTGCACCTGTTCTAAGTATCTCTGCAGGGAAAGATATGAAAGCACCTAGAGGTAATTTTCTTAAAGCTTGTATAGCTGGTGGTACTTTAGAATAAGTTGGATATGTATTTCTAATTAAGTATGCAGATATTTCATCTATGTGGTCATCAAAGTTTTTGATTGCACCTGTAATTGGATGGTTTGGTGTAAATGTTTCACCCATCTCATCATACCATCTTTTAACATCATCTATGTTTTTTAATGCACCGTTTAATTGTGATCTTGAATATTCATAACCAAAATGTTTCCACAAGTTATCACCACCTGCGTATAGTCTTGCAACTTTATCTGTTGGTGCCATTTTAATTAGTTTGTCAAACAATTTATCGGAAGTTCTAATTTGTTGATTTTTAATTTGATCCATGATTGCTTTTAACTCTGATGCTACAACGTTTTCATCCCATACACCAAGACGCACTAACTTTTCTACGTAGTTGTTAAATGCAACCTCATCTATATTCTTTTGTCCTGCTTTAAATATGTCATCTAATACTATCTTCATTGCATTAGTAACACTTGCTTGACCACCTATGTGTCCATTCATCAACGCAAAGAATGCAGCTGACGTTACGTTTCTAACTTGTGTTTGTGGTGAGTATAAAGTTTTACCAACCTGTACTAAAACTTTACCTTGCATAATTTCTCTGTAGATAGGAATGTTAATTAAGTTATCTAACACACCACCTGTACCTTGAAACATTTGTACAAAGTCAGGATCTGCATAGTATTTTAGTAGTTGTGATTTCATGTGTGGTCCAAGTCTAGGCATTTTACCTATAACCTGTGGTGTCAATACACCTTTGTTAATTGCTTCTTCTGCACTTTGAAATAGCCAACCATTCTTGATACCAGACTGAGCTATAAAGTCCGCAGCTTTTTTGTTTGCCATTGCAGATATCATTTCAGCTGTTGTACCACCCACTGTTGCTTTTAAATTTTTCTCTGGTCCTAACAATGTTTTAATTGCTTGAGGTAATTCTTCACCTGTTTTTAATAATTTGTAATCTTTGAATCTTAAAAGTTTTCCTATTTCTTTTAGTGATTGTAATGGACTTCTACCTTCTGCTTTACCTGCTCTAAGCACAGCTTCTACCATCATTTTACCAGATTCTTTGTAAGCTTTTTCTAAATCCATTTTTGGAAAATCAGCTTCAGCTCGTAGTCTCATGTCTTTGTTTTTTCGTACTACATTTTTAGTTACCCAATCTATTGCATTGTTATATATCTTTTCATCAGGCGCATAGTTTGGATTTGTAAACGTTGCAAAAGATCGTACTAAATAATCTTTGACTCTACTTACCTCTATCTTTTCTAAACTTTTTGTAACAGCATCCGCTTCTTTCTTTTTAGGTAAAGCTTTTTGAAACTCTTTCATTATGTTTTTTATTTCATTTTTTAAATCAACAGCTAATGCTTCAAATCCTTCTGGTAGATCTTCTTTTTTTAGTTGACCTCTTAAAAATTCTTCTACTTGATCTAAATAATGTTTTTGTAATGCAGGTGAACTAGTTGCTTCATCATAATTGTTTTGAAATTTTTTAGCTAAATCATATGCCTTTCTTTCTAAACCTTCCATGGTTCTATCTAGTTTTCTAGCTCTACCTTTTATAAACAACATAGACTTCTCTGATACACCTTCAATATCTTTGGGTGCCTTACCAAAAGATCTAAAGTAAGAAAGTATATTATCTAAACGTTTAATAACTCTTTTTTCTCTAGAAGGATTTGTTACAGAGTATAATCTCCATTGTTCAAATGGAGGTAGTTGTCTTACAATTTTACCTGAAAATGTAGATACAATACTAGGTGCTAATACTTTTGTTAACGCAAAGTCAGTTGCATTTCTTACTAGTTTAGAACTACCAGCTACAACTGGTTTGACAGCCTCTCTTGATCCAATATAACTTATGGGTCTAAATACAGCGGTATTAACTCCTTTAGTTCCTAATCTAGCTGCAGTTTTTACAAATGGTGCAAGACCATATTTGTATCCAAGTTGTAAACCTTTACCAACAAGAGGAAAACCACCACCTATCAACACACCTTCTTGTCCGTATTTTATTTTGTTTCTAAACTCAGCTGCTGCTTTTTCTTTACCTCTTAAATTTTTTGTAGATTCTGGTTCAAAGAAAAAAGATTGTCTACCAGGTTCTGATGCAAGAAAGTCTGTTGCACCTACAACAGTTGCACCTTCTAACATTCTATATGCTATTTTACTTACTTTTCTTTTGTTACCACCTTTAATACCATCGATTACTTTTTTAATTTGACCAGCTGTTTTAGTTCTGTTTAATACTTTTTGTATAATACCACCTGGTATTGCAAATTGTGTCATCAAACCAACAAGATCACCTCTCCAAGTTTCTGGTCTCTCTGGTTCTTTGTCCTTCATCATTTCATCAAATGCAGTTAAGAAATCTGTATCAAAAACATAATCTAAACCTGAGAATAATGTTGTGCCTACTCCAGCTACAAGATCAGTTGCTCCGCTTTCTACACCTTTTCTAACTTCATCAATGATTGATATGTAATCTTTTTCTTCACCATCTTTTAACAGGTCCATGGAATCCACAGGTTTGCCATATTTTTCAGACATAACTTTGTCTAAAAATAATTTTAAGTTCGGTGATCCTTGAACAATAAATCTAGCTAAACTCTTGTCTTCTTTTTGAAACAGGTTGAATGGTTTTAGATATCTAACTGGCGGTGTGGGTTCTGTTATACCTTCCAATGCTTTAAGAAAGGAACTTTGTACTTTATCAAGTTCACGAACCTTACCAGGTTCTGTTTTTTTAATTTCTTCTTGATCTCGTTTATCTTTTTTAAATCGCTCTAAAGCAGTGTCGGCCATGTTATGCCTCCTGCGGTAATACTAAATTAACATTGTATTTTTGGTTGAACATGTCCACGTCTTGTTGTGTTGCAATAGTTGCAAAGTCTTCTAAAGCTTCTGGACTAGCTGCTATTAATCTTACTATATCATCACCTATTTCCTGTGGTAATCTAGCTCTTAATGTATCAAAATCTATTTTTGGTCCTGTTGAATCTATTTGTTGTTGTGTTACTGCTTCTTCTGCAGATGGTTTTGTGCCTTCTGCATATCCTATTCTTCCACCATCTGCCTTAAACTCTGGAAACTTACCTGTTCTAAAGAATTCCATGTAGTAGCTATTCATATCCTCTAATAATCTAGGGTCATCATCACCTGTATATTTAGGATTTCCATTTACTTCTAAGTTTAATAAATTTTCTTTTATTTTTCTTAAAATTCTTTGAGTATAATCTGCATCATTTAATAAGGATGCTCTTACTTCATCATTTTTAGTTAAATTTTCTAATCTTAATTTTTTCTTATCTAACAATAATGAATCTTCAGGTGTAAATTTATCTGGTGTATTTTCTTTTTTGTTTTCTAATTTAAATATAAGATCCATTGTAGTTTCAATGTCATCAGCTATTTGTAACTTAACACCTTTTTTAGCAACTGCATCACCAGTTCCTTCCGCAGCAGATTCCGCAATATCAATGTTACCTTCTAATAATGTTTTGAATAGATCAGCTTCTGCGGCTTTCTTACTTAATCTTTGTTCGTCCAAATCTTTAAATAATTCTGCGGTTGGTTCTTTTGCTGCACCAGCTGCTGTAGATATCAAACCACTAAAACCTTTACCCATTGGTGGTGTTGATGCAAGATTTAAACCAAAATTAATTAAAAATCTTGATAGTCCTTCACCTTGTGGTCTTTCAAAGTATGGTTGATACGCTGCACGTACAGCTGGGTCCATAGCTTGTGTTTGACTTTGTTTTACCAAATCTGCCATGTTATATGGTAAAACTTGTCCTGCTGTGCTATAGTTTTGTCTTGGTGCATCTAAACCAGAAGTAATACCTTCGTTGGTAGAGCCACCCATTCTAAACATTGGTCTCTTTAATGTTCTGCTTATCATTAAACTATTCCTTTAAACGCAGCGTCTCCTCTTCCTAACGCTTGATAGATACCAGCTCCTGTTGAAGCTATACCTAATGCCGTTTGTATCGGTGTAGGATTAGGTATGTTAGTTTGTTGTATTTGACCAGGATAACCACCCATGATTCCAGTCACAATATTAGCAAACCTGTCTACTTGTTCTTGTGGTTGGAATGCAGCTTGTCTTACTCCTTCTCTAGTTGCATCTCTTTGAGCTTGTGCTAACCCTCGATCTAGCGCGCCCAGCTGACCTAAAGTTGAAACATCTGCTCTTTGTAATCCAGGCAATGCTGATGCTAATCCCATTTGATTTGCAAAATTTTGTTGTGCAGCTGCTTGTGCTTGTTGAAAACCTTGTTGTAATAATCCTGCTTGTAATGCAGCCCTGTTTCTATCAGAGCCTGTTCTAAATTCTGATTGTAATACACCTTCTCTTCCACCACCGAACGCACCAGAAGCTACTGCTTGGTCCCTGATCCGTTGTTCTTGCATTGCTGCTTGTCTGTCAAATTCTTGTAATGATGTATCAATAACTTGTTGTTGATACGGCGACATAAATTGTTGAAATGCTTGTGGACCCGTAGCTCCTTCCGCAGCTTGTACAAAACGTTCAAATGATCCAAGACCTGCTTGTGCTCTTGTTCTTGCGTCTTTTTCTAATTGACTTAAACCTTCAACAGTGGGTGCAAGTCCCGCTAAATTTTGTTGTCTTGTTGTAAATGCTCTTGCAGCATCTTGCCTTGCTTTGAAACCTGCAGCTGTCTCACCTGGTTGTTGTGTTAAACTTCCAACACCTTGTGTAACTATTGGTACACCTGTTTGAGCTACTACCTGTGTTGCTAAATCTTTTCCTAAATCTTCTACAAATGGTGCGGGTCTAGATACGGTTGTTTGTGTCGACATTATAATACTTCCTCTAATCTTTGTGATGTTTTAAACATTTCTCTAGCGCCTTCTAAGCCTTGCGATTCTTCTGATACTTCACCTCCGGCTTCGAGGTTTTTCATCATGTTATACATAACTTCTGCGCCTTTGTCTATATCTCCTTCACCAGCATTTCTTACAGCATCAGCCGTAAATACAAACTCATTTTTAGATAGTCTAGCAGGCACATCGTCAGCTCTTTCCATTCTACCCATGTCTACAAAACCACCTGTCTCTCTATAGTCTTTTTCTTTACCATCCATGTCTATCAATGGCATAGTCTTTTTAGCTACAGGTTCTGCATCTCCACCTTCTTGATAGCCTGTTCTCATTAGACCACCATCTGCAGCAAACGTGCTACCTTGAAATCTTGGTGCTAAAAAATTATATGGATTAGCTCTGATGTTAGCTATATCAATGCTAGGTCCTCTGTAAGGATCAAAGTTTTCTTCTTCTTCATCTCCTTGAAATATAAAAGGCGCTAATGTTGCAAGTGCAATACCACCTTTTAACGTTGGCATTAATCCTCCATAACCACTTGTTAAACCTAATTTACCAAATAAACCTTTTTGAGCTGCAAGTTCAGGAAAACCTCTTAACGCTTGTCCTTTTGCAGTTATACCAAATAAACCTCTAGAAATATTACCAGGATTAAACATACCTTTACTAAAAAATCCTTTTCCTGCACCAAATGATCCTCCCATTGCACCTAAACCATATAATAATGCTGCCTTACCTATTGGTGACTTTGCAACTTTTTTAACTGCTCTTGTTGCTTTCTTAACAAGTTTACCTACAAAATACATTTGTCTTCCCATTTCATCTATATTGCCATCAGCAGCACCACCTATAATATCAGTGTTCATAATACCACCACCCATTGCAGGAACTCTACCTCCATCTGCAAGACCCGTGAAATCAAACATAGAACCTTCAAATCTTGGTGCGAGTCCACCCATGTCTCTACCACCACCTGGTGATGTTTGCTCATCGTCTCCTTCACCTGGTTCTATAGGTTCTGGTATAATTGGAATTATCGGTTGGTCTGATTCGTCATCTCCACTCATAATAGGATTACCAGCAGCATCTATTTTTCCTGCTAATCTATCAGACATATAATCTTTGTAACCTTGTGCAGTTGGAGGATAATTTTTAGCTGCACCTCTTGATTTTAAACCTGTAAAATACTCTTTGTTTTTTTCTAAAGTAAATCTTCTAAAAGGTAATGTAGCGTTTAAACCTATTCCTAAAACTCCAGGAAAATTACTTCTACCTATTCCAACAGATTGTATTGATTCTAGATTAGCTCTTGATAAACCTGTTTTAGGATCTATGCCTCTTCCTTTTTCTATTTCTTGTTGTTCAATTAAATTTCTAATTTCACCCCTTTTCTGAGCGCCTTTTATATCCGAATCTCTTCCAACATTTTGTCCACCTTCAAATTGAGATCCTTTTGATCCTGGTGCCTCTTTTCCTTTGCCACCCCCAGAACCTCCTTGCCCTCCACGATAACCACCAACACCACGATATCCAGGTCTTTTATTACCTTTCATTGGTGGGTTTACTAATTGTTGATATTGCTGTGCGTTTGTAATGGCCATCGTTCTATTATACTATAATTTTGTATCTCCTCCAAGTGGTAAAGCTTCTACAGTTATCTTAACATCTCTTCTAATATCATCAGCTACAGTCTCTGTTTCAGGGTTTTGTACATCTTGCATAGCCTCTGCGTCTGAGTTATACTCTTGTCCTGTTTTCATGTTAGTTAATGTAACCTCTGATTTTGGTGTAATAACCTTTACTGGTTTACCGTTTATTATTTCTATTCTGTACGATGCTTCTGTTTCTATAAATGACATATTAATCCCTATTTATTTCCAATAATGATACAATCATATGCAGCCTATCGGCTGTTGCAACTTGTGCTTTTAATATTTCACTTTCCTGCAATATGATTGGTTGAGTTATTAATTCAACAGTTGCTTTTGCAGAAATAGCTTTATCTTTAAATATACTAAATACAGCACCAGATGCATTTGTTAATGTAACAGAAATGCTATCTGCGTTGTTAGAGTCTTCTGACACTATCATATTTTTTATAATAGCTCTAGAGCCAGCTGGCGCTGTATAAACTGTAGTATTATCAGTGGTAGTAAAATCTACCTTTGCATTTTTATATATATTAGCCACCTATAAACCAAGAGAATCTCTCTTGCTCCTGTTTTACTTCATCTAAAAATGTAGAATTTAATTGATCCTTCATTAATGTCAAAGCTCTGTTAATTTGTTTTTGATTTGATACATCATATTCTGTTTTTGGTTCTGGTATTCTTATATTTATCTTTGTCATTATCTACGTCCATCTCCTTGTACATCTAATCTTAACGTACCAAATCTCCATGATTCTGAAGAAGAATCATTTTCTATTTTAACATTTATAAATCTACCTCTAGCTCTAGTATCTTTTTTAATAGTGCTCGACGTAATTGTAAAAGGACTTAAAGTTGTTGTAGTATCAGATTGTTGAGGATATCTTTTAATACCTAAACTTACTTTTGCATTACCAATTAAAGTTTTAAAATCTGGTACAAACCTTCTCATTGCAAGAAATACTTCACCAGCTAATTTAAGTCCTATCTGTTGACCTTGTTGATTTCTTTGTCTTTGTTCTAAATCTATATCGTATGATTTTATAAATGATGTAACAGTTGTAGTTGATCCATCTTCGTTAACTTGATCTGTGCCAACCTCATGTTCGAAAAATTTAGTTTGACCTAAACCATCTTGACCTACAACAGCAGGAAATGTGCCATTGCTTGATGCATCATATTTAGTTGCAAAAGGTTTTGGATATACAATTGCATCAATCCAAGAAGTCCTTGCTTCAGTGCCCGTGTACCACACACCACCTTTCATAGGTTCACCATAATTAAAGACAACATACTTGTCATTATAATTAGCACCTGCGGATGGATAATACCAAATAACTTCTGTAAATAAATTATTGATACCAGCCACGACTTGTTGACCTTTTGTTGTATCAAAATTATCATAAACAAAATCTTCTACACTACATGGTAATGATTTAACTGTACCATCGAACATAAAAAAACCATTTGGTGATAACCAAAATGCAGCTCCGTCTACTTCAACAACTGCATTTTTACCTATCAATCCACAGTTTGTACCTACCTGTTCAAAACTAAATGTAAATGGTGCTCCTACAAATTTCATTGTGTACAATGCATTGTCCGTGAATACTAGAATTGTTTCTTTTGCTTTGATAGCACCAACTATTTTTGTACCATCCTGTAGTCTAAAGTCACCCGCAGTATTTATAGCAGTCGCTGCATAATCATTAATATCTTCTTGATCTGAGAATCTAATAAACATATCGTCTTGTGTTGTTGTATCTCCAATAGTTGTTTCAGTTCCAAAATGACATAAGTGTCTAGTTGTTGGTGATACTAAAGTTAATCTTGATGCAGTTGGATTTGATGATGTAGAAAAACCAGATGTAGATGTTGATGCTCTTGTAGTCAAAGGTGTTGCTGCACCTGCGTTCCATGTAAATGTTTTACCGTTTGCAATCGTTGCAATTAACACTTGACCAAAGTTATCTAGACTCCAAAGACCTGGTTCAAGAGTTACCTCTGATGCAAGAACTGCTTCACCCCAATCAGAAAAATTTGTAGCATCTGTGGCTGTTACTCCAGAATTGTGTGATGCATTAGTCGTACCATCTACATTTCTTACAATACCTTGTAAGTTGGGTGATGAAATAGATGCATAAGATATTAACTCACTTTCTACTAAAATTCTACCTGCAGCACTAAAGTTAGCTGTAGATACTAGTGTAACATTTGTTCCAGATCCACCTGTACCAAAAGAGTTTGCACTTAATGATCCATTTAACGTAGATGTTGCAGCTCCAGAAACTGATCCGTTCCATTGCGATATACCAAAACCATAACCATAAGATTGTGCAGCTGGACCCACTTTCTCATAAGGCTTAACTGCAATACTTCCACCTGTTGATACAGTTGCACCAGCGTTAGAACTTTGTGTAATTGTAAAAGTTGTTGGCGTTGGAACCGCTGTTACTTGAAATAATTTATCTTCAAAGTCAGATGCACTAAAACCTGTACCACCTGGTAATGTTACACTATCAAATAATACTATATCTCCAGGTTCTAAGTTATGTGATGTAGAAGTTGTTATTGTGCAAACAGGATTGTTGTTGACTGTTGCAATTGTAGAAGAACTTAATGTAGACTTTAAAGGTGTAATATCATGTAGTTGCCCTTCAAAATATAAAAGTAAAAATTTATCTGTTCCTAATGCAACGTACCTGTTTCCATTTAAATCAACAAATGCATGAAGTTTTCTTGCAACACCTGTAACGGATTCTGATACCAAAGAAGACCAACCACCTACTTTTTCTGGTAGACCATATCTAAATCTAACATTGTCAGAGTCTATCCATCTATTCTCTGCACCTGCAGTTGTGTCCTGTTTATCTATTCCAGGTAGAAAGCTATATTCAATAAGAGCCATGATCCGTGCTCCTTATGCCGTGTTAGTTTTGTAAGCCCAGCCTCTTGTTGCATCTACATACACTAACGTAAAAGCTTGACCATTAGTATTTAATGTTAGGTTTGATGTACCTGAATTTATTGGTTGACTATTTCTATTAACAATTAAACTGTTGTTTGCAAAAGTCCCTCTTGCATCAATAAACGTAACCTCTGATCCTACGGCTGGTGATGCAGGTAGAGTTACAGTAATCGGGTTAGCCGTTGTGTTTGCAAATATTTGATCACCATCTACTGCTGTGTATGCAGTAATTGTTGAAGAGTTTAAAGTTACATATCCTTTATTTCTAATTCCAAGACTAACATTAGTGCCATCAGAATATACTAAGGATTTAGATCCAATTGGTAATACAACTCCACTTCCTGATACAGTCTTAACTGTTATTGTATATAACGCAGATGTGCCTCTTGTTGTTGCATCTTCAAATATAATAATTCTTTCTGATCCATCTGGTATAGTTACATTTCTATTTGCACCTAGTGTACCAGTTAATTTAATATATAAATTTTTACCGTTTGATGTTGCACCATTGTCGAGTGCTAAAGCTAAATCTCCAGACGCTAATTGTGATGTAGATAAATAACCTGAAGATAATTGTTCTAGAATTTGTAAGTTTGTATTAGTGATTGTGCCCCAAAGACCAGCCTTTTCACCTGTTGCTATAAGTTCTAATTTTGAATTTGTTGAAAAACTTGATGCCATAATTCTCCTAATACGGGTCTATTGGTGTCCAGACCATTGTTGCTCCTGGGTTAATATCATTCCAAGTAATAATACCTGGATCTTTAATACTTAACGTCATTGGCGAACCAGTTGGTAACACGTTTGCCGCTGCTGATATTGTAACACTTCCAGTGCCAATGGTCAATTCATTCTTTGTAACACTTACGTTAGCTGCTGCTGTTACTGTAATATTACCTATACCTAAAGTAAATGGCGTAGCTGTAGGTGTTACATTAGCTGCTCCACTAATTGTTAATGAACCAAAACCTAAAGTTAATGGATTTTTTGTTGGTGATACAAGTGCTCCTGCTAACGCGGACGATTGACCAATTGCAAGAGTTAATTGATTAGCGGTTACATTAACCGTAACGTTAGGATTAAAGAACGATGTTGATATTGGAGCACCGGATATGGAAGTTAGTCCGAGCATCTACTATGCTCCTGTCAGTGCTTTTATCTCAGCGTCGGTTAATCCTAGATCTTTGAGTTTCTGTTTACCAGATGCTTTTTCTGTTTCTGTTTGAGCAGCTTCTTCTTCAGTAGTAGGTAACTCTGCCATCTTAGCTTCTATGTCAGCTTTAGGAATAGGTGTTGTTCCATTTAACCAAGTAATTTCATCCAAACTATTATTGCCAACATTTACTTCTGCATTAGGATTTATTTTTAATATTGCTCTAATTATTTCTCTATTTGTCATTATCCAGCCACCTCATATAAAATGCAAGTACTATCTAATATTGCATTATTATCGTTAAAATTCACAGCTGTTCCTGATGTAGCTTTCATTTGAAATTTTACTTTACAAACATCTGTTGATGATGGAGATGTTATAAATTGCATTTGTACTCTTTGTCTGCTTTGACAACCACTTCCTCCATAATCATAATTTCCCAACATACCTTGTTGTAGATTGCTATAACTTCCAGAGCCAATTTTTATATTAGTACTTAGTTCTCCTCTATTGTTTGCAGCGGCTTGTTCAAAAGTCATTAAAAGATTACCCATAATAATAATTTTTGAAGATGTTGCACTTGGAGTAATGCTAGTTTCCCAAGCAGTGCCACTAGCAGATTCAATATCTACCATAGAAGTTGATGTTGTAGAATGTGTATAATGATTTTCAGAACTAACAACTTGCAAAACCTTACCAGTAGTAATAGCTGCTGGTAGAGCTGTTATTGCTCCCAAAGATGCGTTAGCAATGTTACCTTGAGGTATTGTTCCTGATATTGCATTTGCTCCGCCTAGTCTAGTTATTGCCATAATTTATCCTATTCTATAATTTTGTATGCTCCTAATTTAGTCAAAAATCTATTACCACTATCATAACCTATATCTTTTGAGCTACCACTATTTTGATAAATAAAAAGTTCTAAGTAATCTG
>Ga0209348_1001139_pt1 | contig 13159 bp, 19 predicted proteins | sample ETNvirenome_2_30_FD_184065 | JGI IMG/M metagenome (GOLD analysis project Ga0209348, IMG submission 184065) | Marine viral communities from the Pacific Ocean - ETNP_2_30 (SPAdes) (version 2) | ecosystem: Environmental > Aquatic > Marine > Oceanic | place: Pacific Ocean | collected 2013-06-22 | reverse complement strand
GTCAATCTTTTCATTCAAGTATCTTTCAATATGATCAAAGAAGCAAGTTTTGGTTGTATTATCACGAAATACTTGACTAATTCTTTTTGGGCTGACCTTAGTGTCTGGTACAAATACAAATTGGGTTTTTGTCAAAGCGTGTGTTTTGAGATTTAGTGCATCTTGTTTTTCTGCTTGTTTGATTGCTCCTTTTGTAATCTTACCTTTTTTTGATTCTTTTGGTTTTGTCTTACGTAATTCAAAACGTCTTTCTTGTTTGGTGTTAATCAATTTGAACTTGCCACCACTATCAGATGTACCTTTTCCGTAGTTGAGTTGATTCCATATATAGGTTTCACTATCAACAATACCCAATAGTACACCTTCTAATTTCCACCATTTATTCAATGAAATCTCATTCAATAGACTAATATTCTTTTCAAATATTACTTGCCCATTTTGAATGATAATGAACTTACCAGAACCAAGTTCTTTGATGTTATTATCTTTGAAGAAGTTGTATACTACATAGCCGTCCATTTTATCTTCTTGACTAAGTACCTTTTGTACAATGGTTGGTTTGTACGTATCCTTTACCAATGCCTTTGTCTTATCTTTTATACGAACAACACCAATATTTTCTTTGGATGTAATATCAAAGTCTCCTAATATTTGATGTCTACCGATTTTCTTTTCGTTGTATAACTTGTTAGCATCAGCAATAGATATTAATGTGCTTTTTGCACCTTTCCTAAGAACCACAATCTTTTCTGGCAGTTCAAACTTATCAGACCAATTGTCTTCCTTTAGTAAACCTTTTTTAATAGCAGTTTGTAAGGTGATCTTCTTGCCAGTTGGCTTGAAAGTAATCTTGACAGATTTTTTTTCCATTTATATTATAACATTAGATATTAATTTTCCTTTAAGATGTTTTTTTCCGATTATATTCTAAAAAATTACAATCAATTTTTTACAATATGTTTGATTTAAAGACCCTTAATATTCAATCAAATGTTCAATTCTCTCAAACAATTCTATATCTTTTTTTTTCAATTTTTCCAAAATTAATTCTGGGTTATCACTTTCCTTAATATTTTTTAGCCAATATCTGATGCGTCCATTCATTTTTTTCTTTAAGTACCGTTCTCCATTCTCTTCTTTCATTCTGTTATAATGATTTGCACACCATTCTCTTCTTTGTTCTTGAAACACTGGGTCGTCCTTACGCTTTGCGAGGTATTTGTAGATGTTTGCTCTGATTTTTGAGTTATACATTATTCTGACTATACTATATAGGTGAGATATTTTTAAAGTGTTTTTAATTAAATTAAATTAATTTTCTCCTATACCACTTCCACCTCTTATTGCTTTCAGTTGGTCTTCGTCTTCAATGGCTTGAAGTAAATCATTTACTTTTCGCATTTGGTTTTTTACTAATTCTTCTGCTTTTACACTCTCTCTTGCATAAGTCATTCTGACCCTTGTTAGTCTTTTTATTTCCTCATTGAGTTGATACTGTTGGAGTTGTAAAGCAGTTATTTCTTTTTGTTTTTGTTGTTGTTCTTGGCGTTTACCTCTACCTACTTTCTTTGCCTTTTTCTCAATAAGTGTTTTCCCAAGATCATCACTTTGTGATTTCAATTGGTCTAATCTATTACTTTTTTCAAAATCATCATCTAAATCATTTAGTTTATTTCTATACTTAGTAAGCCATCCCTTTGCGGTAATATATGTTTTTTCAAGGACAGTTTTTTTGGACTCTGGTTTCTTTGCAAGTTCCTTTTCCTTTGCCAATAGTCTTTCCATAGTAGTAGACTCAATTAATGCTTCTCTTGCTTCTTCTTCTCGTGTAGGTGTATCAACAATTTCCCGACCCAATTCTGCCAGTTCATCATCAATTTGTCTTTCTAATAGTTCATCCATCTCTCTACCTTGTCTTTGTGTTAGATCATCAATCTCTCTGCCTCTGGCTTCTGCCCTTGCAGTTTCTTCAGCAGACTGTTCAGTATCAGTCTTCTTACCTCTCTTTAGTTTTATTACTCTTTTTGGTTTATCTGGTGGTGGTGCAAATACTTCTATAAATGGAGCCATTCTATCATCAATAAACTCTTTATTACTCTTAGTTAATTCATCTACAAAGTCAATCATTTTCATACTATCTTCTGCCTCTTTTCTTGCTAATATTTCTCTATCTCTGAATGCATCTTCTTCTATTACTTTGATTTCATCTTGTACTGCTTTCATTTGTTTACGTGTTTCAGATAACTGTTCAGTCAGTACTTTGTTTTCTTCTACAATAGCACCTAAATCACCTTGTGCTTGTATTATTGCATCTACCTTTTCTGGTGCATCTTCTGGTGGTTCACTCATTGCTATTTCTTCAGTCTGTTCCTTTTTTTCAAGATTGTCAGCAATTTTTGCCAACAAAGCAATTTCAATTTGTTTCAATGGATCAATTTTATTTTGCTGTGGTGTTATTAGTTTTGCATTTATGTTTGATAATGCAATTTTGTTCATCTGATAATATGATGCCAATTTTGGTTCTGCTCTTACACCACTATTGAAGCCTTGACTTCCAGCAAATATTCTCCTTCTGACGTCTTGCACTTTTGGAGGGGGTGCATCAACAAATAAAACAACACCCCGTCTTACAGCCCTTTTTGCTTTTTTAAACTTTGGTAATAAATCATCTTTTAACCTTCTTACATTAAAGAAAGTAGGTTCTGGCTCTCTATCCCTTATCATACCAAATACCATTTTATCTATACATTAATAATAGATAAAAAAGTCAATTATTTTAATCGTCATACTCGTCGCAGTATACTCCAAGTACAATACAGTAATTATCTAAATCTGCATCACCTCCACCAGTAGATGCTTGCACAATTGGGTTTGCAATATCATCTCCGTAAGTAAGTTCTAAGTCAAGTATACCCAACTTGAAAATCTGATTTGGAAAACAGATCAATGCACCCATTGGGTCGGAATAGTTATTGTTCATATTGTATAAATTATGAGTGCTACCATTTGCATCAGAAAAACCTACTCTTCCAAGTACACCTTCGTATACAAAACCACCGTTTTTACTAACTACAGCATTATTTGCAACAGCATTTTTTAGATTGATTCTGACATAACTGTCATTTGCAGAAGTAGTTTGGTCAGCATTTATAAATGCACTTTCCAAATGAACCTTAACTGGTTTGTCATAGGGAACCATTAAATTAACTCTGAACTGTGGCTGGGCAAAAGTAGAACCACTAACTCTGTCAGCATATCTTAACACAAGTCTCTGATATTTCATCTCTATACTATTCTATTAGATTTCTTTTTTCAACATTTTTAACCTTTCTAATCTGATAAGTTCTTTAATTGCAGTCTCTGTTTTGTCCTCAACTATTTTGTACTTTCTAAATGTTAATATTGCAGTGAAATTAGTTTGTAGTCCAATCAAAGTGTTATCCTCATTGGTAAGCCTAATTCTAAATCCTAATAATTTTTTTGCAGATACTCTACTAATAAACAATCTACCAGTATTGAAAAAAGTCAGATTAGAATATGGAGCAGATAATATCGGAAACTTTGCAACCAAATCAGTATTTTGTAAACCATCAGTATTGTTTTGAAAATTACCTTGTACCAATGTGCAATGCATAAAAATATTTTGTTCACCTTGAACATTGATAGGTAGATCACCAGTCAAAGAAATATTCTGACCATCAATAGTAAAATTATGTCTCTTTTTTGAGAAACCAATAATCTCAAAACAACTGTTGTCTACATTGGTATCCAGTGCTAAATCTGCTGGAACAGAGCCTTGAAATGTACTTGATATGGTAATACGTCCAGTATATTGACTAAATGATACGGTGAATGTTTCATTATGTGTGTGTCCGTTTGCAGTAGAAAACTCTGCTTGGAAATCGTTTTTTAATTCAGTATCAAGTGTCGCACTGGTTGGATTACCTTCTTGCAATGAATAGGCTTTTCCACTGGCTGAATAATAAATATTGAAATGTTTGTTAAAGTTTTGCACAGCATAGAAGTCTCTTCTTGCAGTTGCCTCTGTGATTTCCATCTCAATATATTCATCTTCACCAGCCTCCATCGTCTTATTTTTTATTGCTACATCAAAGTCATCGTGGCTCCTTCTATCAGATTTGGCACTATCTATAAATAAGATAAGTTTTTGCACTTCTTCTACCTTCATAATATAATAAGTTAGATATTTATTTTCTCAATTTAATGTATATAAAATGGAAGGTACAGAATTAGTTCTCTTGATGACTGCGTGTAGTGGTGCTTTAATATCTGTAATTGTTGCACTGCAAAAAAGTAAATGTACAAGAATCAAATGTTGTTGGGGTGGTATTGACTGCTTACGTGATATGAAAAATACTACTGAAAATAATTCCTCACCTAATAATAATTTAGAACAAGTATGAGTATTGAAGCGTTAATCGGTTTTATCGTGTCAGTAGCACTTGCTACAGCAAAGTTCAATGAATCATTTGACGATATTTGTAAAAAAAGAAAAGATAAGGACAAATACAAACCTAACAAAGTTGTTCTATAAATCCATAATCCAATGAACTCTGACGTGGATACATTTGTGTGATTTTATCCGTACGGTATCGTCCATAGTCTATCTTCATATTTTTGAGACTATAATATATTAGAGGTATTGTTTCATTATCCAAGGTATAATTTACTTTAAATGCAAACTTTTTTTTCTTGTACAATTTGTATGGTTCTACATCTTTTTTGAAAAGTAAGTATCCTAAATCGTGAAACTTCTTTAAGATCGTTTTGTAATACTCCTCAAAGTTAAAATCCCAGTTTTTCTGAAAACGAAATGTATGTATCAAAAAACGTATACTTTCTGTCAAAATAAAAGTACCATAATCATCTACAGTATTCATTTCATCTAACACTGAACAAGTATGCTTAGCCAGTTTTGCTAAACCATCTTTCAGATTTCTAATATCGTCAAACTCAAACAATATTAGACATTCTGTCAATCTATATTTTTTACAGATTTCTTCTGATTTGTCATCTGCAAACCTATACATATATATATTATATTGAGAAATAATTATTTTTCCTCGTCCTTGAATTGCTGTAATAATATCACTTCATCAAAGTTTTTTCTGATTGGATTTTCATTGTCTTGTGTATCAATATACATAAATGAATGTTTGACCTTAGTGCAATAATCATATATCTTCATAAACTGATCTTCACTGTTAAATAATCCAGCAACTTCCTCATAAATAGCCTTGACTTGATTCAAATCATTGGTTTTGAAAATAAAATGACAAGTACTGTTTCTCCTCCAAGCATTAGTGATACCTTTGAAGGTTTGTGTTGTAGCAATCATATTACATTGATGGTGTCTTGCTTTTATCAAAAAGTTCTCAAATGCTGGTGATTTCAATACCTTCATACCTTGACAATCATCAAAGTATACCAAAAAGTTTAGTTTGTCTCTGTCTATTGCCATCTCCATAGTAGAAGGGTCAAAACTACATTGATGCAACTTCATTAGTTCTACTGGTGTCATCTTGTCTGCATCATAATTATTCTTTACAAACTTCTTGTAAATATCTCTGATTTTCTTGTATTCTTTATGCTCTGCTATCATTCTCTCTAACTCTGTTTTTATTTCTTTGACCAGTTCTACATTTGGCTCATCAAATACTAAGACATTCTGTTTGTTTTCAAAAAACTCTGTAGCCTTTGGATCATTATGTATTGTAGGTGAAATGACAAAAATCTTGTCTAAATATGGATATTGTTTTGCTAACATATTGAGTACTGCAACTCCTTTCCCACTGCCACTACTGCCAGAAACATTCAGTCTATAGTATGCTTGTGGAAGTTTTGGGTACATAGGTGGTTTCTCGTCTTTCTTAACAAGAATGTTTTTGTTCTCCAATCCGTGCAACTTTCGGGTTCTCATATATATGATAGTTTAGAAAATAATTTCTATAGGATTTCTATAATTTTCTATAAATTACTATAAAAATCTAAAAATAAAATCTAATCTTAAGATATAGATGAGTGATTCTGAGAAAGTCAGTAAACCTAAGCGTGTTATGAGTGAAGCACAAAAAGAGAAACTTGCACTTGCAAGAGCGAAGGCAAATGAAATCCGTAGACAAAAAAAAGAAGAACGTCTTTTGGAAAAGGAAGTCAATGATTTAGAAAAGAAAGAAAAGATGGAGAATCTGAAGCAAAGGAAGGCTAAACTTACTAAAGCAAAAGTTGCACCAGAACCAGAGCCAGAAGAAGAAGAAGAACAGTCTTTGGTGGATGTATACGATGGCGGAGAGCATATTGAAGAGGTTGTTTACAAAAAGGTTCCCAAACAGAAACTACCATCTCATAAGCCAAAACCAAAGAAAAAGAAAAAGATTGTCTACTATGACGAGAGTTCATCTGAAGAAGAGCCAGAGATTGTATACAAAAAAAGACCGAAGGCAAAACAAATAAAGGAAGAAGTTAAGGCTGAGATCACAGACCCAAATAGTGTTGTACCACAAGTACCTCAGTTTTACAGAGGAAATTATTTATCAGATGAGATGATAAAACGTCAGTACAATAAAGAATTAGAGGAAGCAAGAGTATCTGAAATGTTGAAGTATATGAAACCTCAGTCAAATTGGACAAGATAAAATATATAGGCATTTTAAAATGAGTTATTATAGATTGATTACAAAACTGGGACATAAGACCCGAAAGATAAAACGCAATACTAAGACAAGAAAGATTAAAAGATTGAGGAAATAAATGTTTAATAAAGTATAGATGAAAGTTAAGGGTGTAGATTTAAGTAAATTAAAACCAAGACAGCAAGAGGCTATGAAAAAACATTCAGTACATCATACTGCAAAACATTTATCTGCAATGAAAAATATGATGTTAAAAGGCAAAACTTTTTCAGAGAGTCATAAGGAGGCACAAAAAAAGGTAGGTAAATAAAATCTTAAAAATATTCTCTACATATAAAGTATATATATGTGGAGTACATTAAAAACAATATGTTTGAATACACCAATTCTGAATGCAATATGTTTAGTTTTTTTTAACGGCATATTTGTGAAACATTACATTCAAAAGTATATGGAACAAAAGAAGATTGCAAGAGAAGATATGGTAAAAATATTACGTGAACTCAAAACGCCAGAAGAAGATATACAAAAATATTTAGCATATTTGTGAGAATTATTTTCTAATCTAATAGTATAGATATATGGGTAAAAAGTCAGCCTCACAAAGACGTTGGGAAGCAAATAAGACTATGCTTTCAGAACCAGAACACAGACCACCACAACCAGATGATGATGATCCTATTAAGGTCTTGAATAAAATGAAAAAGGAACAGTTGATTGAATACTACGCAAGTAAATATGGATTGTCTCCTTTTGTTTTATCTAACATTTGGGATTTTCTTGCAAGTCAATCTCCAAACAAACTTAAGCAACTAAAGAAAGGGAATATAAAAAGTACACTGAAACGAACTGAATATAAAAATGGTGATGTTTTGTGCAATGGTAAAGTTATCAGAAATGACTTTAAATTACACGATAATAAAGAAAAAGATGAACCAATGCCAGAAAAAGATATTGACAGAGAAGAAGTTGTTGTTGTATAAAAGTCGTATGTCAAAATTAACAGCAATTAATATATACTATAGAGGTATATATCAATGGGATTTTTCAGTGGAATAGGTAATTTCTTTTCTAATATCGGAAGAGGTATAGTTTCTGGAGTGAAAAAGGTTGGAGGATTTGTTAGCAATGTTGCTAAGAAAGTAGGTGATTTCGTATCAAACATAGACTTTGGAAAGGTAGGAGACATAGCCAGAAAGGTAGGTAGTGTAGCCAAAACTGTTGCTGGTTTAGGGATACCAGTCGTTTCTACCATTGCTGGAGGAATAGGGCGAGGGGCAGATTTAGTTTCTTCACTTGCAAGTAAGGGAGATAAAGTCCGAGAGGGCGTTGAGGTAGCCAAACAAGTAGGAAGTGCTTTAGAAAGACCAAGCCCCGAAGGTCTTGTTGGTGCTGGTAGACGTGCATTTGAGTTTGGTAGGAGTTTGAGAAGGTAATTTTTTTGAAGATTTATATATACTCTAATTTATAGTATACATAAATGGCTAAGTTTGGTACAAAAGAATATATTAAGGAAGCAAAAACTAAAGCAAAACGCATTGGATACGATGTAGAGATTTCTAAGAATAAACAAAAAAAATTGGATGTTTTCAAAAATGATAAGAAGGTGGCAAGCATTGGAGCAAGAGGTATGAATGATTTTATACAGACTGGTGATAAAGAAGCCAGAAAAAGGTATAAAAGCCGTCATCAGAAATATAGAAATATTAAGGGTACAAAATCGTATTTAGCAGATAAGATTTTATGGTAAAAATAACCGAAAATAAAAATCTATAGTAATAGTATAAAATGAGTGCCTTACCGTCAAGTTTTTCGTACTACGTCAATAAATTGGCTGGTGTAAATAGACGTAATGTCAAGATTACCCCTAACAATTCAACCACAATCAAACAGAATGAAAACGCTGTATTTGTGATGCCCACAGATTCTGTGGTTGATCTTACAAGTATATGTCTTCACTATAACTTTAAATATCAAAATGCCCCCGCAGTTGGTAATAATGCAAGGTGCAGATACGTCCCAGCCCCTCATCAGTTAGTAAGAAGTGCTGTTTACAGTATTAATAATACCGCCGTGAGTGGAACAGGGAACCAAAACTTTGCCCAAGTATATGAGGCATTACGTCTTGCCTCTGCTGGTAATGACCACACCAACTCAAGATTGGATGAGTACTCAGCCCCTCCTATTGCTAATTTAGTTGGTGCTGTTTCCAGTAAAACAGTCGGTACTGGAAATGAAAGATTGGCTTCTAACACAGTCTCCAGAAGATGCAAAATGACTGACTTTTTAGGACTACAAACCAGTCCAAATGCACCTAATTTTGATACTGCAATTTTTGGTGAAACTCGTCTTGAACTTACTTTCAATGGCAACGAAGTAGCACTTATCACTGGTGATTCTGCTTGTGCTTCTGCCGATGCTGACTGGGAGATTACTGATGCATATATGACAGTTGATGTAATTTCTTTTGCATCTCCAGAATACGATATGTTAATGAGTGCAATGCTCCAAGAAGGTTCTCTTCTGATGCCATTCAATGAGATCACCTCTCAGAAATCACTTATTGATGCATCAATCAGATTCAACGTTGCATCAAGTTCATTAGATATGGTGGGCTTTGCTCTTCTGAAATCAAATCACTCTTCTCTCACTAACTTGACCACTACATCTGGCAAGCAAGTAGATAGTGATTTCAATGAACTTTCTCCAAACCAAGTATCACTTACATACAGAAACAGTTCTTCACAACTTGCCTCTGCACAAAGCAATATGTCTGACAGTATTGATGCCACTTGGTATTATACGATAAATGGGCAAGTTTACCCCAGCCACGGAGCCACAAAATTGATTGACGCCCCATCTTACACTAAGGAGACTTATGCACACGGAAAGGATGATTACAATCAGTTGTTCTTGGGTGCTTGTACTGCACCTTCTACTGATATTGATGGTTCAGATGATGCCTCTTGCCCATCTGCTCTCAACTTGGAATATGCCAAACAGTACAAACGTGTCAATTTCCTTGACCGTAATTGCTATACAGCCGTAAAATTGTGCCTTGATACTCCCGCAAGTCAAAACGAGCGACACGCAATGAGTGGAATTAATACCTTAGGGACAAGTAGTCAGATTTCTTTGAACTTAGTTGGTTTCAACAACAGCACTGATTTTGCTTTGATGATTGGACAAGGTTCCAGTGTCATCCAAGTAGGTGCTGGACAGCAAATTGCTGTAATTAACTAAGGTCTTTTATGTTAAAAAATTGCTATAAAATAATGTTATGCTATTTTATAGAAATGATTTACTTTCGTAAGAATACTGGATATAATGCTATCACAAATCCAAGTGCTACTTTTGCAAGACTTGTGAAATCAGTCAATCCCCAAAATGAGTTCATAGTTAAGCCATCATTCAAAGTACCAAAACCTCGTGCTGGTTTTTCGTTAGATGTCAATGTACCACCTAAGCCTATTGATCCAAGACCGTTCTCCAGAAACTTTTAGGTAAAAAAATCCGAAAAATAAAACATTAAGATATGATATAAAATGGTTTACGGTAAAGGAAAGTTAAACGCTGGTTTACTCAAGTTCTTGAAGGAAAAGAGAGCAAAAAAGGAGAAGAAGATGAAGAATGGTAATGGTAAAAATAGAGTTGCATTGCCTCCAAAAAAGAAGGCTCCCAAAATGTAAGGTTTTTCTTTAGAAAAATATTCTAATTATATTGTATAGAGTATAATTAAAATATGAAGTGTAAAATAAAATGTGTAAAATGTGATTGTTTTCTCAGAGAAAAAGTGCGTAGAGATAACGACTTTGAGAATAGAATGTTATGTTATAAATGTTATAAAGATACTGGATGGTCTTATAGAGATTTGAAAAGAATATATCCAGAAAAAGTGAATCAATTTTTTGAAAAAAAAGAACCAAAAGAATATGTTAATTTTGGAAAGTATAAGGGCAAAACATTTGATTGTGTCTATAATAGTGATGAAAAATATTGTAAATGGATATATGACAAGTCAAAGGAAACCCAATTTAGTCAAAATAGTTTTATAAAATATCTCACTAATATATATACATAATGGAACAAAATGCTCTCTTCAATACTGGTACTGGATTAAGTGCATTGGATGACCAAGTTCTTACCAGACTTACTGTAGAGGAATTAGTTGTTGAAAATGATCTACAATTACCAAATGGTTTAGTTTTGCCTACCGACTTACTTCCTTTACAGACTATGAGAAATAATATTAATGCACTGACCAATGGACAGTTGATGATCAATACTGGTACTGATACTTTTACAAGTACAGCAAACAATTCATCAGAATGGGATACTGATACTGCTCTTAGAAATGATTTTAATACACAAACAACAAATAATCTATTATTCAGAGACGGTACTAATTCATATGGTAATATTGCAAAAAGTAATGATTACACTACTTCAAATGATATAGTCCAAAAAACATCTGGAGTAATAAAAACAAATAAACTAACTGCTGGAGATTCTGATTTGACAAGTGGCGATATAAATATAAATAAATCTTCTGGAACATCAATTTTAAATATAGTAAATCCAAGTGGTCAGGCTCCAAGAATATATTTGATTAGACAAAATGGTTCTTCTTCTTTTGGTGGCGATGGTTCAAGTGATTGGGCTTTTGTAAATCTCGGAGGACATTTAGATTTTGATAGGGGTAATAGTGGATTGACAAATGGCTTTGTTTCTCCTTTGAGATTATCATTTACTAATGCTATTGAAATTAACCAACATAGAGGAGGGGCTACAGTAGACCATTGCCCTTTGAGACACTATAGGCAAGTGGCTGGTAATCTTAATAATTATTATGTTGATGTGTTTCCAGACAGTTCAGTAAGTGGAGCATTTCAACAAAAACTCCCAGCAGAAAGTGGTACTTATATTACTGATAATACCACTGCATTTGTGAATCTGAATACTATGAATACTAATATTAATGCATTGACCAATAATAATTTGATGATAAAAACTGGAACAAATACATTTTCAGATATTGCGACTGATAATGCTTTTGGTTCTGGTTCATTGATAGTAAAAAAGGACACTGGTACAATTAAATCAGAAAACTTTCTTGCAAAACAAGCGGGGAATGGATATATGTTTCAATCATTCAGTAATTCTGCTGTTATATCATATTTGTATCATTCTAATAATTCGGGATTGGGAGTGGCTGTGGAGATGCCATCTACTTCTGGAGTATTGGGTCTAACAAGTCAAATTGCTTGGAATGTCTCAAGTGGTAATATTACAACTAAAGGAGCAAATGATAACTTAGGTATAGGTTCACCATCAAGTTTCCCCTCTCGTATTACATTTGCTGGAGGTATAGAATCAAAAATATGTTTGTTTGATGGCGGAAGTGGAAATATGTATGGCTTTGGAATAAGTAGTAATCAGTTAAATTATCACGTAAATACTACAAGCGATAAGCACTGCTTTTATGTGAATGGGACAAATGGGAATGGAACTAAACTACTGGAGATTGCTGGTAATAAAAATACAACACTAAATGGTTCTCTAATCATACAAGATACAGTAGCGGGTACTGCAAAAATTACATTACAAGATGCTACAGATCACGATGATATTGACATACTTTTTCAAGGATATAATGGTTCTACTTTGATAGATAATGCAGTAATCAGAACTGAGAACAACTATCTGAATCTTGAGACATCAAATACCAGCCCTATGAATGGTATCAGATTATCTACAAATAGCACTCTTGCTATGACAATAGATAATAACCAAAACGCAATTTTTGAAAATCAAGTAGGTATAGGTAAAAATCCCGCTACTGGATTTACCTTAGATGTAGATGGAACTAACCCTTCTGTCTTCCGTGGAACTGTAAATTATTTGGGACAAGCAACTTACAATCCCGATGGAGGTAGTTTTCCTCCCACCTACTTTATGGGTTTAAGATTAGCAAGTGGAGTTCAAACTCTAACTTTAAATACACTTACATTATCAAGTGATAAAACAATCAATTTTCCAGATACTACGGGGACAGTAGCAGTAAAAAATGCTTCGGGACAATTACAAGTAGATGAATTAGTAGGAACATTAGGGGGTTCTACAAAAATAGATTTGACCCCTGGCGGTGGTAATATAGATTTAGTTGTGCCTAACTCAAGTGGTGGTTTATCTCCAAATGTAGACATTAATTTTAAAACTGATACCAAAGTCAGAATGAACTTGAACAGTATTGATGGTATAGTATTCCACGAAAACTTTATTTTCAAAAATACTACTGGAAGTACATATTTCCCATTATCATTCAATGGTTCTGTTGCAAATAGTTTGAATGTCGGAACTGCTGTACTGAACCTACCAAGTGCAGATTTGGATATGGGAACTGGTGATCTGACTATGACAAGTGGAGATTTACAATTAACTTCTGGAGGATTAGATGTTCAATCTGGAGGAGTGGAAATCGGGTCTGGTAATTTTCACTAAAGGTA
>Ga0209348_1001137_pt1 | contig 13167 bp, 20 predicted proteins | sample ETNvirenome_2_30_FD_184065 | JGI IMG/M metagenome (GOLD analysis project Ga0209348, IMG submission 184065) | Marine viral communities from the Pacific Ocean - ETNP_2_30 (SPAdes) (version 2) | ecosystem: Environmental > Aquatic > Marine > Oceanic | place: Pacific Ocean | collected 2013-06-22 | reverse complement strand
AGAAGATAGATGATACAATCAACGAAGGTGCTTGGGAGTATATAAATATAGGAGATGTAATAAGAGTACAAGATGCTTTTGCTGAAGTTATTAGTTACTATGACCTAAAGAAAGAAGGTGGTATACACGACTATGGAGCAGACAAAGGTAAGTACCAACAGTTCTGGCATAGTGATTATGTATGTCATACAGACCCAAAAGCATTTGACCCAAGCAAAGTAGAGGAGCAAGATGATGAGTGAATATAAATACACATATAGATTTAGTGAGCAGACAGTAGATACTAGATACTACAAGGTAGAATCTAATGCTAAACTTACTCAAGCTGAGATGCAAGATTTAGCTTGGTCAGTAGAGCAGACAGAAGGAGAAACCTTTAAATGTAATGAAGGCAAAGCTACCTTTGAAGGTACTGAATATGGAGATGATGCACAGTATCAAATGGAAGAGGGAGAGGAGGACTTAGCAGATGATTAAATATATTATATACACACAAAAGAACTGTGAGTATTGTGCCAAAGCAAAGGCATTACTAGATGAAGCAGATGAAGTATACGAAGAGAGAGTGCTAGATAATTTACCTAAGATAAAAAGATTTAGAGAAGCAGGACATAAAACTGTACCACAAATCTTTCTACACATAGGTGGGTACACAGAACTAGAGGAGTTTATGTTTCCACCAGACATAGAGTTTGATGCAGACATAAAGCTAGTAGAAGAAACTAGACCTAGTGCAAAGGTAATACCTTTCAAAGGACAGATAGGTGCTATCTCTGGTAGCAAGGAGAATAAAGATGAGTAAAAAAATTAAATGTCAAAGAAAAGGTTGCTCTAATAAAGCATATCCAGAAGATATGGAGAACAGAGCAAGTAATCTTTTACTATGTGATGACTGCTATACAGAAATAAGATACTTAATGGCAGACTATTTAGATATACATATACAGGAGATTAAGATATGAAATACAAAGTAGAAATAGAATTAGACTTTGACAGACGACCTAACAAAAAAGATGTATTACATAGGTTGTTTGATGTAATGAAAGAAGATAAAGTTAATTATAAATTACATAAGTATAACAATAGCTTATGGTCACAAGTTAAAAGGAGTATTAAGAATGATAAATATAAATAAAGAAATGTCACAAATACTTATAAGTATTCTTGTATGGTATTTTCTATGTTTTATTGTACCTTATGTTGGGTATTGACTATATGAAAAATGTAATGTATAATAAAAATAATATGAGAAAAGATATGTATGTAATAGCTATGCCTTATCCTAATCAGATACAGTTACCAGATATTTTAGAAGAAGAAGATGGTGAGGTTATGTATTTTAAAAATAAGAAAGATGCTAAAAAGTTTTTACAAAACTTATATGATGAAAGAAATATTAATATACAAGCATTAATAGATGACAACATAGAGATTATGAGAGTGCAATGAATGAAGTAGAAATATTAAAAAAAAATGTAAGAGATTTACAAGAGCAACTACGAACTGCTTATGTAAGAATCAAACAACTACAAGAAGAACTAGATAAAAATAAACCTGATAAAGGTCTTTATAATCCTGATGCAAGTCATATAGATGAGGACTTTAAGACAGGTGGATAGAGCAAGAGAAAGAAGATTAAAAGCTACAGGTAAATGGTTTAAAACTGTTAATAAAAAAAGTTTATGGTTGAACCATATCTTTCCTGTTCTTTTAGTATTGGGTTTTATTTTTTATATTATTAACTTATAAGAGGAAAAGATGACTAATTTATTAGCAGATGAAATTAAACAGCTAATTAAAGAACGATACTATGAATATCTAGAAGAGGGTTATGAATCTTTTGAAGCTATGGAGTTAGCTAAAAGAGATGTGCATGAAACAAAAGAATCTGAAATAGATACTTATAATGAAATGTATAGTAGTTCTTTTGAGGTTGACTAAAATGTATAAATAATATATAATTAATTTTTATGGAGAAACATATGGAAAAAACATGGCTAGACAGGGGTGCTTGTCCTAAGTGTGGTTCAAGTGATGGTAATGTTAGACATTCTGAAGGATATAGCTACTGTTTTTCTTGTAACACTAGATTTGGAGAGAGTATGCAACAAGAAAAGGTAATACCAATGAAGACTGAGAGTTCAATTAAAACTGTAGGTACTACAGGTGCATTGACTGAAAGAAATATTAGCAAGGAAACTGCACAAAAGTATCACACACAGGTAAAAGTAAATGGTAATATGAATACACATCATATCTATAAATACTTTGATGGTGGTGGAAACAATATAGGTAATAAGATTAGAGATGTAGCCACAAAAAATATGTGGGTAGAAGGAAACATATCTGATGCAGTATTGTTTGGACAAGATTTATTTACAGGTGGTGGTAAGTATGTAACCATTACTGAAGGAGAAGTAGATGCTATGTCTGCCTATGAATTATTAGGTAGCAAATGGGCATGTGTATCTGTTAAGACAGGTGCAGGTTCTGCAGTACGAGATTGTAGAAAAGCATTTGAATATCTAGATAGCTTTCAAAACATAGTTATATCATTTGATATGGATAAGCAAGGACAAGAAGCTAGTGAGAAGGTAGCACAGTTGTTTAGTCCAAACAAATGTAAGATTATGAATATGGAATTTAAAGATGCTAATGAGTATCTGAAGATGGGTAAACGTGAAAAGTTCTCACAAGCATGGTGGAACGCACAACCTTTTACTCCTGCAGGTATAACTAATCTTAGAGATTTAGGAGATGCTTTATACACAGAAGAGTATTGTGAAACAGTGCCTTATCCTTGGGGTAAGATGAATGAAAAGACTTATGGTATGAGAACAGGAGAGTTGATTACATTTACATCTGGTGCAGGTATGGGTAAGTCTTCTATTATGAGAGAACTTATGCATCATTTACTCAAGAATACCAATCATAATATAGGTATACTTGCATTAGAAGAGAGTATTAAAAATACTGCATTTAATATTATGTCAGTAGAAGCTAATGCTAGATTATATATCAAAGAGATTAGAGATAAATTTAGTAGAGAACAATTACAAGAGTATCAAAAGAATACAGTTGGCTCTGGTAGGTTCTTTGCCTTTGACCACTTTGGTTCTATTGATAATGACGAGATACTATCTAGAGTTAGGTATATGTCTCAAGCATTAGAATGTAAGTGGATATTTGTTGACCACTTATCTATACTTGTATCAGGTCAGGAAGATGGAGATGAAAGAAAGTCTATTGATGTATTGATGACTAAGTTACGTTCTCTTGTAGAGCAAACAAACATTGGTATGTTATTAGTATCACATCTACGTAGACCTGCAGGTGATGCAGGGCATGAAAATGGTAAAGAGATTACTCTATCACATCTTAGAGGTTCAGCATCTATTGCACATCTTAGTGATGGTGTTATTGGATTAGAAAGAAATCAACAAGATGATGACGAAGTTAAATCTAATACTACAACGATTCGTATATTAAAGAATAGATACACAGGAGATACAGGTGTAGCTACACATCTACATTATAATAAAGAGACAGGTCGTATGAAAGAGATTGACAATCCTTACGAAGTAGATTATAATGCAGAGAATAAAGAGGAGGTACCATTCTAATGAAGTGTTGGCATTGTAATACAGAATTAATATGGGGAGGAGACCATGACATTGACCATGAAGACGAGGACTATTGTATGGAAACAAATCTATCTTGTCCTAACTGTGGTGCTTTTCATATAGTCTACTTACCAAAAGACGTACAAGAAGATGAACCAGAGATGTGGAAACATTTTTGTGAAGTAGAAGGAACTGAAATGGAAATAGGTAAAGGAGAAGCATGTAGTTGGTGTGGAGAGGAGGAACATGAAAGTTGTACTTGATATAGAAACAGATACAATAGATGCTAGAGTAGTTAATTGTATTGTTGCAAAAGATATTGAAACAAATGTATCAACAGTATTTGACCCAAGTAATATGCATGTATTTAAAAACTGGTCTAAAGATATTGACCAGTATATTATGCATAATGGTTTATCATTTGATGCTCCTGTATTAAATAAATTATTAGGTACAAATATTAAACCTTCACAGGTATTAGATACATTAATATTATCACAACTATTTAATCCATTGCGTGATGGTGGTCATGGACTAAGAGCATGGGGAGATAGATTTAATTTTCCTAAAGGAGAGATAGCATCTTTTGGTAGCTACTCTGAAGAGTTAAAAAGATATTGTATGCAAGATGTAGATATAACACATAAGTTATATGAACATTTAAAGAAAGAAGGTAAAGGTTTTTCTAGGTCTTCTATTGATTTAGAACATCAGGTCAGAGTTATCATTGACCAACAAGAAAGAAATGGTTTCGCATTAGATGTTCGTAAAGCTATGTCTTTATATAATACATTAAGAGATGAAGCAAGTGCATTAGAGAAGTGGGGTAAGATACATTTTGACCCTACAAGAAAAGATTTAAAAACAAAAACAAAATACATACCTTTTAATATAGGTTCACGACAACAGATAGCTGATAGATTACAAGAACTAGGTTGGAAACCTAAGAAGCATACTGATAAAGGTAATGTAATTGTTAATGAAGAAGTTTTAGATAGTATAAACTTAGAAGAAGCAAAGAAGTTTGCTAGGTATTTACTATTACAAAAAAGAATTGCACAGATTAAATCTTGGATTGAATCTTGTGATGATAAAGATGGAAGAGTGCATGGTAGAGTTATGACATTACGTACTGTGACAGGTCGTATGGCACATAACAGTCCTAACATGGCTCAGATTCCTGCTGTTCGTTCTCCATATGGTAAAGAGTGTAGGGAATGTTGGACTGTTGACAATCCCTATACTCACTCCATTGTAGGTACAGATGCTAGTGGATTAGAGTTACGTTGTTTAGCACATTTAATGAATGATACTAACTTTACTGAAGAAGTTTTGAATGGAGATATACATACTGCTAATATGAAAATGGCAGGATTAACAGATAGAGACCAAGCAAAGACATTTATCTATGCATTTATGTATGGTGCAGGTGCATCTAAGATAGGTAAAATAGTAGGTAAAGGTGCAAAAGAAGGTCAACAATTAATTGATAGATTTCTTTCTAATATGCCTGCTCTAAAAAGAGTTAGGGATAGTGTGACTGAGACAGCTAAGAGAGGTAAGATAAGAGGTATTGATGGTAGATTATTATATGTACGTTCTCCACATAGTGCATTAAATACATTACTGCAAGGAGCAGGTGCTGTTGTATGTAAGTTGTGGTTAATAAATATGAACAAAAGAATAGTACAAACAGGTGTTGATGCTAAGTTAGTTGCATCTATACATGATGAATACCAATATGAAGTTGCAAAGAAAGATGTAAAAAGATTTGGTAGTATTACCAAAGATGCTATGAAAGATACAGAGCATCAGTTGAAGATGAAGTGTCCATTAGATAGTGAATGGAAGGAAGGTACGACATGGGCAGAGACACATTAGTAAAAGAGTTTAAGGGAAGACATGACCACAAAGATTATATTAAACGTGGTATAAGAACAGAGAACTTATTTATAGATGAAGCAATTAAGTTAGGTTACAGGGTTAAGGTTGCTTCTGATTCTCAGAACATGTCTGACCATATTGATTTAATTTTAATGAAAGGAGATGAAACATTTACAGTAGATATAAAAGCTAGAAGAACAGGAACAGATAAGTCAAAAGGTTTTGATGACTTATGGACTGTAGTGGAGTTCAAGAATACTATGGGTAATCCAGGTTGGTTATATGGTAAGTGTGATTACTTTGTTTTTGAACAGGAAGATGAATATGTTTTTGCTAACTCTGAAGAGTTAAGAAAGTTGTGTCATGAAGTTGTAGACTTAACTGATAAGGTTAAGTATTTTCGTGAAGCAAACTATAAAGTTTGGGGTAGGAGTTACCAAAACAAACAAGACTTAATATCTAGAATAGAAATGTCAAAAGTATTACAATTAAAAAGTACATTTAATTGGAAAAAAAGTCTTGACTTTTCTAATAGGGTATGCGATAATTCTATTTTAACAACAATAAAGGATAATAATATGAGTGTAATAAAAGGTAATGCCCATTGGGCAAGTATAACAAGTCCAAATACAACATTTGATTCAGATGGTGTGTGGACTATTGATGTTGGTAATCTTGATGAGAAGAATAAGAAGATTGCTACAAGTGATGGACTCTCTGTGAAGAATAAGAATGATGACAGAGGTGACTTTGTTACTATCAAAAGAAAGGTAAGAAGAAAAGATGGTAACTTAAATAAAGCTCCTGAAGTTGTAGATGCTCAGAAGAGAGCAATGATTGGTACATTAATTGGTAATGGTTCTGAAGTTAATGTATTATACTCTACATATGAGTGGGAGTTTGGTGGTAAGTCTGGTGTATCTGCTGATTTAAGAGCAATACAAGTAACCAACTTAGTACCATATAATACTGATGCAGATGCTGATGCAGCATTTGGTGTAGTCGAAGATGGTTTTGTATCTAAGGAAGCTGACGAAGAAGTTTCTTTTGCTAGTTAATCTCTAACTTAGAAAGGATATGGGGAGTTCTGGCAAAAACCAACGTACAGTAAACAGCTTGGTCTCCCCATATATTAGATATGAAAACAATAGACACATTAGTAGAGGATATATATAATTTATTTGACCCTATGGTTACAAATACTATAGACGAAAAAGAATTAGATAAACACTTAAAAGAATTTACAAAGAACGTAACTAATAATATTAAGACTGTTCTAAACGAACAACCTAGAAAACAAAGAAGACTGTCTTTATCTTCTATAGGTAAACCTACTAGACAGCTATGGTATGATAGACATTCTAGTTCAGAAGCAAGACCTATATCTTCATCTACTAGAATTAAGTTTTTGTATGGTCATATACTTGAAGACTTACTTATACTATTGTCTAGAGCATCTGGTCATACAGTTACAGAAGAACAAAAGCAAGTAGATGTAGAGGGTATTAAAGGACATCAAGATTGTAAGATAGATGGTGAGTTAGTAGATTGTAAGAGTGCTAGTGGTTATGCATTTAAAAAGTTTGCTAATAATAATTTAGTTAATGATGACCCATTTGGATACATAGCACAAATATCTGCATACTCTGCAGGTAATAATGTTAAAGAAGCATACTTCTTAGCTATAGATAAACAACATGGCAATCTTGCCTTAACAAGAGTACATGATTTGGAGATGATAGATGCAAAGGAAAGAGTTAAGTATCTTAAAAATGTATTGGAAAGTAAAACAGTTCCTGATAGATGTTATAGTGATATTCCTGAAGGTATTTCTGGGAATAGGAAGCTTGCTATTGGGTGTGTTTTTTGTGCTCATAAAAGAGAGTGTTGGTCTGATGTTAACAATGGTAAGGGACTTCGTGCTTTCAAGTATGAAAAAGGTACAACGTATCTTACACATGTTGCAAAAGAACCTAGGGTTCAAGAAATAATTGATTGGTAAAGGAGAAAAAATGAAGTCATATATATTAGAAGCAGTTCATTCTCATTATACAGCAGAGAGAGATAAAGCTTTAGCAAATATTAAAATACATATTAACAATCCTGTAGGTGTAGGAGAGCATCCTAAGATTGTAGAAGATGTAATTGAGCTAGTTCATAAAGCATCTGAAGCACAAGATGCACTAGAGATGTTATCAACTATTGTAAATAATGAAAAAGAAAATTGATATATTTATAGATGTAGAACACAAGAAACATGAAGCACCTGAACGTGGTTTATTTTTATCTGTTATCTTACAAGCATTATTAGATGCAACTAATAGTAAGAGTAGAGTAAATAAAGATAGAGCAATAGCATGGTTCTTTTGTAGTGTTGGTGTTACGTGTGATAATTTTGAGCAAGTATGTGACCATGCAGGATTAAGTCCTACATACACAAGAAGTTTTGCATACAAAGTTATTCACTCACCAGACTTAAAATATGTTAGACAAAGAATAAAAAAGATGATATAATATGGAATTTAATTTATTAACATGTTTTATAATAGGTATTTTATTAGGTATGTTTATTGTTTTAATTGCTTATTTTTTAACAAAATTATAGGAGAGGTTTATGGGAAAAATGGATGAAGCTATCGCAGATACAGTAAAAAGTGTAAAAGGTTTTAAGAAAACAAATATAGAAAAAGAAGCTAGGATTGCTACTGATAGACAGGTAGGTGGTGACCATTATAAAACATGTAAGATACAACCTGTTGATTATATTGTAGAAAATAATCTTACTTTTCTTGAGGGTAATGTAGTAAAGTATATTACTAGACACAGAAGAAAAGGTGAAGGTGCAAGAGATATTGAGAAAGTAATACATTATTGTGAATTAATATTGGAGAAAGATTATGGCAGGGAATAACTATTTACCAACAGAATATCAGACTTTTATTCATGCATCTAGATATGCACGTTGGCTACCTGATGAGGGTAGAAGAGAGACATGGATAGAAACAGTAACTAGATTTACTAATTTTTCACAAATACATTTAAAGAAAAACTTAGGTATAGAAATAGAAAGTGAAGTATGGAGAAAAATAGAAGACTATATTATAGGATTACAAGTAATGCCTTCTATGAGAGCATTAATGACTGCAGGTTCTGCATTAGAAAGAGAGAACATAGCAGGATATAATTGTTCTTATATTCCTATTGATACACCAAAAGCTTTTGATGAAGTGTTATATATACTTATGAATGGTACAGGTGTAGGTTTTTCTGTTGAAAGACAGTACGTAGATAACTTACCTACTATACCAGATAGAGAGTTTGAAAAAACAGATGATGTTGTTTCTGTTAGTGATTCTAAAGAAGGTTGGGCAAGAGCATTTAAAGATTTAGTATCTTTTTTATATACAAATAGAATACCAAAGATAAATGTTAGTAAGGTTAGACCTGCAGGTGCTAGACTAAAAACATTTGGTGGTAGAGCAAGTGGTCCTCAACCTCTAGTTAATCTATTTGATTTTACTATTGAGAAGTTTAAAAATGCTAAAGGTAGAAAACTATCTTCTATGGAAGCACATGATATAGTTTGTAAAACAGGTGAAGTTGTGGTTGTAGGTGGTGTGCGAAGGTCAGCTCTTATATCTCTGTCTAATTTATCAGACCAGAGATTAAGAGTTGCCAAGTCTGGTGCATGGTGGGAGACAAATCCAGAAAGAGCATTAGCTAATAACTCAGTAGCATACACAGAGAAACCTGATGCAGGTATCTTTATGAAAGAATGGTTAGCTTTATATGAAAGTAAATCTGGTGAACGTGGTATTTTTAATAGACAATCTGCTCAAGCTAAAGCTAGAGAGAATGGTAGACGTAATTCTGATTGGGATTTTGGTACTAATCCTTGTAGTGAAATTATATTAAGACCTAATCAGTTTTGTAATCTTACAGAAGTAGTTGTAAGACCAGACGATACAGAAGATATGCTACATAATAAAATAGAAGTAGCTACTATATTAGGTACAATACAATCTACATTAACAGACTTTGGTTATCTTAGAAAAAGATGGCAGAAAAATACAGAAGAAGAAAGATTATTAGGTGTATCTCTTACAGGTATTATGGATAATAGTTTATTATCTAGAATGAGAACTGCTTTACCAGATGTGTTGAGTAAGATGAGACAGAAAGCTGTAATGGTAAATGAAGAATGGTCAAAGAAGTTAGGTATACCACAATCAACAGCTATAACATGTGTTAAACCTTCAGGTACAGTTAGTCAATTAGTTGACTCTGCTAGTGGTATTCATGCTAGACATAATCCTTATTACATTAGAACAGTAAGAGGAGATAAAAAAGACCCTCTAACATTGTTTATGAAGGAGCAGGGTATACCTTGCGAAGATGATGTAATGAATCCACATAACTCTGTATTTTCTTTTCCTATGAAAGCAGACCCTGGTGCTATATATAGATATACTATGACTGCTATTGAACAGTTAGAAATATGGAAGTGTTATGCACAGCATTGGTGTGAACATAAACCATCAGTCACTATATCTGTTAAAGAACATGAATGGATTAATGTAGGTAACTGGTGTTGGAATAATTTTGATACACTATCTGGTATATCATTCTTACCTTTCTCAGACCATACATATCAACAAGCACCTTATCAAGATATAGATGAGATGAAATACAAAGAATTAGAATCTAAAATGCCTAAAGATATTAATTGGTCTTTACTACAAAAGTTTGAGACTGAAGATAATACAAGGGGTTCACAGGAGTTAGCATGTACTGCAGGTTCTTGTGAGTTAGTAGATATATAATGAATAATGAAGATTTAAAAATAAATATTATAGATGTACTACAAAAAGTATATGACCCTGAAATACCTATTTCTATATATGATTTAGGTTTAATATATAATATAGATATAAAAGAAAATAAAGATGTAGATATTCTTATGACACTAACAACACCACATTGCCCAGTAGCACAGGAATTACCAAAACAAATAGAAGATGCAGTAGCAACATTAGAAGAAGTTAAGAGAGTTAGAGTTGGTATTACTTGGGACCCACCTTGGACACAAGATATGATTTCAGAGAGTGGTAAACTAGAATTAGGATTAATATAAATGAAATTATTAGATATAATATGTAAATTAATATTTAATATATTAGTTATATGTGTAGGTATGTGGATTGCATATGTAATAATTATGGCTATATTAAATACAATAGGAGTAATTAATGTTTGATTATATTGTTATTTTTATATGCATAGTATTAATAATAAATGTATTATACTTATAAAAAGTTCTTGACTTTTATATGTATATAATGTATAATTATAAAATGAGTGCCAGAGATGGACTCTTTTTTAACTTGCTTAATAAGGAGATAAATATATGTTTGAAGTAGATACAATTTCAAGACAAGCTATTGGCTTTGATAGATTGTTTGATGTGATGAATAGCATAAGAGGGACAGATACAAACTATCCACCTTATGATATTATAAAACAAGATGAAGAAACTTTTATTATAGAGTTTGCTTTATCAGGATTTAAGAAAGATGATTTGAATATAGTTGTAAAAGAAAATCATTTAACTATAGAAGGTGATTATGTAAGAGCAGAAGAAAGTGAATACTTACATAAGGGTATTGCTAAGAGGTCTTTTACTAGGGACTTTGTTCTAGCAGACACGTTACACGTTGAAGACGTTACATTCAGCGAAGGTATATTAAGAGTTACTCTTAAACAAATTGTACCTGAAGAACAAAAACCTAAGAAGATTAAAATTAATTAAGTTTATAAATTAGGGGGTTGAAATATACCCCCATTTTTTTTGGAGAATAAATGCATATGCTATTGAAGAAACAAATGGTAAACACAGTTTACGTAGGGTATGACCCTAAAGAATATACTGCTTATGAGGTATTAAAATTTTCATTAGAAAGAATATCCACTAAACCTGTTAGAGTTATACCTTTGAGAAGAGATATACTTACAAAGATAGGTATATATACTAGAAAACATAATAGCATAAGTGGTCAAGACTATGATGAGATAGATGGTAAACCTTTTTCTACACAGTTTAGTTTTAGTAGATTCTTAATACCTGCACTAAACATGTATGAAGGTTTAGCTTTGTATATGGATTCTGATATGTATGTAAGGTCAGATATATCAGAACTATTTGAGAAGTGTAAAGATAATTATTATGCTATACATGTAGTTAAACATAAATATAAACCTACAAATAAAACTAAAATGGATGGTAAAGAACAACATGTATATCCTAGAAAAAATTGGTCTAGTTTAATTATGTTTAATTGTGGTCATGAATACAATCAAAAACTTACACCACAAGAAGTAAATACTAAATCAGGTAGATGGTTACACACTTTTCAATGGTTACCAGATAAAGAAGCAGATATAGGTACAATACCTGAAGAATGGAATTGGTTAGATAATCATTCATCTTCTGATATAGATGCAAAGAATGTTCACTTTACTACTGGAGGTCCTTGGTTTAAAGGGTGGGGTTCAAAAAGAGATATAGATAATAAATATGCTATAGAGTGGAGTAATGATGCACAATGGCTACAGATGCAAGGTATATTAGATGCTAATAAGGATTATATGATATGAAAATAAATATTGTTACATCTTTTAATGAAGACTTATATAATAAATTTGGTACTTTATTTTTTAAATCTATTTATGAAAATTGGGAGCCTACTTTAAAAGTAAAAGCTTATTATCATAATTTTCCTGCTGATAAATATTCATTAGAAAAACATATTAATTATGTAAACCTTGAAGACCATAGAAAATATAAAAGATTTATAAAAGAAAATGCTGTGCATAATGGAACAGAAGATGGACAGATACCTTATAATAGTAAACTTGATGCTATTAAATGGTCACATAAGATGTTTGCTCTAACTGATTGGGCTTTTACATTAGCAGAGAAAGATAAAGAACCAGGTTGGTTAGTATGGGTTGATGTTGATTCATATGCAACTAAAAGATTAACACAAAAAGATTTAGAAAAAATATTAACTGATAATGTAGATGTAGTACATACAGGTAATCATTCTTTTATGGCTTTTAATTTAAATAAAAAACCACCATTAGATTTATTGTGGGATTTAAGAAGAACATATATGAATGGTGAGGTTATTCAATATAGAGAATGGACAGACAGTTTTATTCTTGAAAGACTTTTAAACATATACAAAGCTCATGGATTAAAAATTTATGATGCTAGAGATATAATACCTAGCTATATATTACATATGGAAGGAGCATCTAGTTCTAATATATTACCACTAAGAGATTCAAAAGGTAATCGTGTATTTGAATTATCAAAAGATAAAGTATCACAAGATATTAGACCTGCAAGGTATGAAAGAAATGCAGAACTTATAAGACATTTTAAACCTAAAACTATATTAGAAACAGGCACATGGAATGGTGGTCGTGCTATTGAAATGGCATTAGCAGCTTTTGAGAATACAGATACAATAGAGTATTATGGTTTTGATTTGTTTGAAGATGCTACAATGGAAACAGATAAAGAAGAGTTTAATGTTAAAGCTCATAATACTTTAGAAGCTGTAGAAAAAAGATTACAAGAATTTAAAGATAAGAT
>Ga0209348_1001136_pt1 | contig 13172 bp, 23 predicted proteins | sample ETNvirenome_2_30_FD_184065 | JGI IMG/M metagenome (GOLD analysis project Ga0209348, IMG submission 184065) | Marine viral communities from the Pacific Ocean - ETNP_2_30 (SPAdes) (version 2) | ecosystem: Environmental > Aquatic > Marine > Oceanic | place: Pacific Ocean | collected 2013-06-22 | reverse complement strand
GATGAAATTTTAGAACCACTTGGTTCTAAAATGGTAGACCAATACAACGAGTACAAAGAATCTCGTGGTGATTGGGAAGAAACATATAGAAACGGATTAGAACTTTTAGGATTTAAATATGAAAGAAGAACAGAACCTTTTAGAGGTGCGTCTGGCGTTAATCACCCAGTTCTTGCGGAAGCTGTTACGCAGTTTCAAGCGCAAGCTTATAAAGAGTTATTGCCGTCTGATGGACCAGTACGAACTCAAATAATGGGAGACGTTAATGTTCAAAAAGAAGAACAGGCAAAACGTGTAAAAGATTTTATGAATTATCAAATTATGGATCAGATGAAAGAATATGAACCAGAGTTTGATCAAATGCTTTTTTACCTCCCTCTCTCAGGCTCTACCTTTAAGAAAGTCTATTACGATGATCTACTAGGTAGAGCCGTGTCTAAGTTTGTACCGGCAGAGGATTTAATCGTGCCTTACTCTGCAAACTCATTAGATGATGCAGATGCGGTTGTGCACGTTATAAAAATTTCAGAAAACGAATTAAAAAAACAACAGGTTGCAGGATTTTACAGAGATGTAGAATTAGGTTCACCACCTGTAACTGAAAATCAATTACAAGATAAAAAATTAGAATTAGAAGGAATTGCTAAAGATGGTCAAGAGGATCAATATACTTTGTATGAAATACACACGAATTTAGATTTAGAAGGTTATGAAGATATGGGACAAGACGGAGAACCCACAGGAATTAAATTACCTTATGTTGTAACTGTCGCCCAAGCAGGACAAAAAGTTTTATCTATTAGAAGAAATTACAGACAGAACGATCCTTTAAAGAAAAAAATAAATTACTTTGTACAATTTAAATTTTTACCTGGCACAGGATTTTATGGTTTTGGTTTAATCCATATGATTGGTGGATTAACTAGAACTGCAACGGCAGCTTTAAGACAGTTGCTAGATGCAGGAACTTTAGCTAACTTACCAGCCGGTTTTAAATCTAGAGGTATAAGAGTCAGAGATGACGCTCAACCTTTACAACCTGGTGAGTTCAGAGACGTAGACGCTCCTGGTGGAAACATCAGAGATCAGTTTATGACTCTACCCTTTAAAGGTCCAGATGCAACACTTCTACAATTAATGGGAGTTGTTGTATCTGCGGGCCAACGATTCGCGAGCATCGCTGATGCACAAGTGGGTGATATGAATCAAGCCGCTGCCGTCGGTACAACGGTTGCGTTATTGGAACGTGGATCGCGGGTAATGTCAGCTATACACAAAAGATTATATGTCGGTCTTAAACAAGAATTTAAATTATTAGCAGAAGTATTTAAAACATACTTACCACCTACATACCCTTACGATGTACCAGGTGCAACAAGAGAAATTAAAATGCAAGATTTTGATGATCGAGTAGATATATTACCTGTGGCAGATCCTAATATCTTTTCACAGACGCAAAGAATATCGTTAGCTCAATCTCAATTACAACTGGCGCAATCAAATCCTCGTATACATAATTTATATCAAGCATATAGATCTATGTATGATGCGCTGGGGGTGAAAAATGTAAATGCAATATTACCACCACCTACACCACCAGCACCAATGGATCCAGCACTAGAACATATTATGGCAATGTCAGCAAAACCGTTTCAAGCTTTTCCTGGACAAGATCACAAAGCCCACATTGATGCGCATTTAAATTTTATGAGATTAAATCAAACACAAAATAACCCTGCAGCGATGGCAGCTTTACAAAAAAATATTTTAGAACACATTAGTTTAATGGCACAAGAACAAGTACAATTAGAATTTGTCGAAGAATTACAAGAAGCACAAATGATTCAACAACAAATGCAAGCAATGGGAGCACAAAATCCTGCGATGGCAGCTGGTATGATGCAAAATCCACAAATGATGCAGTCACAACAACGTCTACAACAGATTACTAACGCGATAGAATCACGAAAAGCGAAGTTAATTGCAGAAATGCAGGAAGATTTTGCTAAAGAAGAAGAAAAAATTATGGGTGAGTTTGGTGGCGATCCATTATTAAGACTAAAAGGTAGAGAAATTGACCTTCGAGCACAAGAAAATCAGAGAAAAGAGGAAGAAGGACAAGAAAGATTAGATCTTGATAAGATGAAAGCAATGATGAACCAAGATATTCAAGAACAAAAACTTGAACAAGCAGAAAATTTGGCTGGTTTGCGTGCTGGAGTGTCATTAGCAAAACAACAAATGGCTGATGCGAGCAAGATTCACGATTTTGGTAGAAACTTTCCAAAAAAATAGGTATAAATAATAACTTAAGGAGTTAACTATGGTTAAAAACAGAAAAAATGGTCGAGACAATGTAAAAGTTGTTCCAGAACTTGGTGCTAACGCAAAAGGCGAGCAGCAAGGTGGTATTCCAGTTGAGATGACTGACCCATTTACTTCACAAGAGGTAGATGTGAGAGGCACAAAGAGAATGCGACCAGATAAGAAACCTGTAAAAGCAACTTGGTACTAAATTATGTGGTTATCGGCAATTAAATTAGCCGTTTCTGCTGGTAGTAAAATTTATGCTAACAAGCAGAAAACTAAAATGGCTATGTCAGAAGCACAACTTATGCACGCTTCTCGTATGGCTGAAGGAAAAGAAGCTTACCAGGGCAAACTTTTAGAAGCCCGTCAGTCAGATTGGAAAGACGAGGCGGTTTTATTGATCTTGTCGGCGCCGATAGCGGTGCTGGCCTGGGCAGTTGTGAGTGACGATCCAACCGCGATGGACAAGGTAAAATTATTCTTCGAATATTTTTCTACCCTCCCATCATGGTTTACAAATTTGTGGATCCTTGTCGTTGCGAGCATATATGGAATAAAGGGTACACAAATATTTAGGAACGGAGGAAAAAAATAATGCCTAATAGACGATTCAACAAACAAGTTGCTAATCAGATGAAATCTGGTGGCAGAGTAAAAAGAGCTGGTGGTGGTATGGGCGGCAGAACTGGAGACATGATGTATTCACGTGGTCAAGGTATGAATATGAAGTCAAAAAGAATGCCAACTGAACTTATGGACAGAGGCGCTATGAAAAAAGGCGGCAAAGTTGGTAAGAAAAAACAAGGCTACAAAGCTAGAAAAGACGAATCTATCGCTATGAGAATTCGTAAGAAAAGAACTAAGAAGCAATTAAAAGCTTCTAGAGATGAATCTTACGGAAGATTTGGAAGTAAGGCTAAAAAATCTGGTAAAATAAACAGATAATGAAAGGCCAAAAAAAAGTTAGAAAAGTTATGCGTGAGTTTAAAAAAGGCAAACTCAACATTGGCGGTTCTAAGAAAAAAGTCAAAAACAGAAAACAGGCGATTGCAATCGCTCTTTCTGAGGCTGGCATAAGTAAAAAAAACAGGAGAAAATAATGTTAAAACAACCCCCTGCAGGAAAAAAAGGAAAAGGTCTACGTAAACTTCCTAAAGCTGTTAGAAATAAAATGGGCTTTTTGAAAAAAGGTGGACGAGTAAAAAAGAAAAAGTAATGGCTGGAAAAGGTTTATACGCAAACATCCACGCCAAACGTAAACGTGGCGGTAAGATGCGAAAGAAGGGTGCCAAAGGTGCACCTAAAGCATCGGACTTTAAACGTGCAAAACAAACAGCGAGAAAAAGATAATGACTAAACTATGCCCTCGAGGAAAGGCTGCTGCGAAGAGAAAATTTAAAGTATACCCGTCAGCATACGCGAACGCATATGCTAGCAAAATTTGTGCGGGTAAAATTAAAGATCCTTCTGGATTAAAAAGAAAAGATTTCAGAGGTAAAAAAGCCATGGGTGGTTTGATAGGAGAACTTAACAGACCAAATCGAGGCTATAAGAATGGCGGTAAGGTTGCCAGAGGGTGTGGTGCTATCATGTCTAACAGACGTAAAAAAACAAAGATGGTGTAATGGCAAAGAATGGTCTTGATAAATGGTTTAAACAAAAATGGGTAGATATTGGGAGCAAGCGAAAAGATGGTTCTTTCGCAAAGTGTGGTCGTTCAAAACAAAAGAAGGACGCCAAGCGGAAGTATCCAAAATGCGTCCCACTTGCCAAAGCCACACGGATGACCGACGCGCAAAGGGCGAGTGCTGTCAAACGAAAGAGAGCAGTAGCCCAAGGAGTGGGTGGGAAACCTACTAACGTTGCAACTTTTGCTAAAAGAAAGAAAGCAGCCGATGGTGGTATGATTAAACAAGCTCAAAAAAATTATAGAGGTAGTTATATTTCTGGTGATTTAGGTGGAGTAGAAGTTTCTAACCCAAGTTTAAGAAAATATTATAAAGGAATGTTATAATGAGAAGACAGGATAAAATGCCTGCAAGAAATAAAAAGAATTTCAGATCTACAAAGTCTGGAGCTGGTATGACACGAGCCGGTGTCAAAGCATACCGAAGATTAAATCCCGGTTCAAAACTAAAAACAGCTGTGACCGGTAAAGTCAAGAAAGGGTCCGCTGCCGCTAAAAGGCGAAAATCATTCTGCGCAAGAAGTGCAGGACAAATGAAAAAATTTCCTAAAGCAGCACGAGATCCTAATTCTAGACTACGACAAGCTAGAAGAAGATGGAAGTGTTAGACAAATATTTTTATATCTTATTACATTTTATTATGAAATGGGCTGGTCAACTTAATGCATGGGCATGGCGAAAACACGTTAAAATTTTAAGGAAAAAAAATGAAAACAGCAATACTACAAGCATTAGAAGATAAGTATAACGCACAAATTTCTGAAGCAGATGCAACAATAAAAATTTATTTAAATCATTCTGTTGGTATTGGAGAACATCCACAACACATAGAAGAAATAGATAAACAACTACAAAAAATTGTTGATGCGGCAGAAAAATTAAAAGAACTACAGGCATTTAAATTATGAGTGATCCAAAAGTAGGAACGGGTAAAAAACCAAAAGGATCTGGAAGAAGATTATACACAGATGAAAATCCTAAAGATACCGTTAGAATAAAATTTGCAACACCAACTGATGCTAGAAAGACTGTTGCAAAAGTTAAAAAAATTAGCAAACCATTTGCTAGAAAAATACAAATCCTGACTGTCGGAGAACAGCGTGCCAAAGTCATGGGTAAATCAAAAGTCGCTGCTATATTTAAGAAAGGTAAAGATGCTATCAGAAGAACTAATCGTAATAGATAAATTAAAAAAAAGAATAAACGCTACTGTCCAACAAATTGGAGATTCCATGATGAGTGGAGGTGTTGACAGTATGGAAAAATATAAGTATATGCTAGGACAAGCACATGCTTACCAATTAATAATACAGGAAATCTCTAACCTGCTAGAACCAAAGGAGCAAAAAGATGAAGGAAACGTTATCGACATCGGAAAAGGAAGTACCAAAAACTAGACTGGCACTTCAGGAAAAATACGATCAAGAAAAAAAAGAAGAACCTCATGCTAAGAGGTTGGATGAAAATAATATTAAAGAAGTAGAAAACCAATTACCAGAACCAGTTGGTTATAGAATTTTAGTTTTACCTTTTACACCAAAAGAAAAAACTAAAGGTGGAATTTTATTCTCTCAAGAACAATTAGACAAAGCAAGAATCGCAACTACTTGTGGTTATGTTTTAAAAATGGGAGATCTTGCGTACAAGGATAAAGATAAATTTAATAAACCTTGGTGCAAAGTAGGAGATTGGGTAATGTTTGCCAGATATGCTGGTGCACGTTTACCAATTGAAGGTGGAGAAGTGCGTATATTAAACGATGATGAAGTGTTAGGAACTATAGGTGATCCTGAATCAGTTCTTCATTACATTTAACAACATAGGAAGGAAACTATGCCAACAGAGAACGAAAACAAAGTAGATAGTCTTATTGATGTCGGTGAAGCTGATCAGCAAGAAACTGAAATTAATTTAGATGAAAAGGGTGAACCAGAAAAAGTTGAAGCACCCGCAGAAGAAAAAATAGAGATAGAGCAAGTTAGTGATATACCTGTTCAAGAAGATAAGAGAGAAAAGGTTGAAACTAAAAAAGAAGAAAAGGACGAGTTAAAAGAATATAGTGAAGGAGTTCAAAGAAGAATTGCTAAACTGACTCGTAAAATGAGAGAAGCAGAAAGGCAAAAAGAAGAGGCTATTGCATTTGCAGAAGTTAATAAAAAAAGAGCAGAAGAAGTAGAAAGTAAATTATCTAAATTAGATAAAACTTATGTTTCTGAGTTTGAAGGCAGAGTTAAAACAAGTTTAGCTGCTGCTAAGTTAGCACTTAAAAATGCAATTGATTCACAAGACGTAGATGCACAAGTTGCAGCACAAGAACAAATTGCCAATCTAACTGTAGATGCAGCTAGATTAAACGCAATGAAAGTTGCAGAAGTAGAAAAACCAAAAGAGGTAAATGTAACACCTCAAAGGCAACAAACTACACCTCAATCAGATCCAAAAGCTGAAGAATGGGCTGCTAAAAATGCCTGGTTTGGTAATGATACGGCAATGACTTATACTGCATTTGACTTGCATAAGAAGCTTGTTGAAGAAGAAGGTTACGATCCTAAAACTGATGAATATTATTCTGAAATAGATAAAAGAATTAGGGTTGAATTTCCGCATAAATTTGATAAAGTGGAAAACAATACTACAGAAAGAGTAAAACCTACTCAAAATGTAGCCTCGGCTAAACGTTCAGCCTCAACAGGACGCAAGAAAACTGTCAAACTCACGCCTTCACAGGTAGCAATTGCTAAAAGATTAGGTGTGCCACTTGAAGATTATGCAAAACAGTTAAAAATCACGGAAGGAGCATAAAATGGAAGATAAAAAAATTAAAACTTCTCGTGCGAGCCAAACAAGACATAACATTGAAGTTAAAAAAGTTTGGACTCCACCCAACTCACTTGATGCACCCCCAGCGCCAACTGGATATAGACATCAGTGGATACGTGCCGAAATACTCGGACAATCAGATGCTAAAAATGTAGCATCATCTTTGAGAGAAGGATGGGAGTTAGTTAGAGCTGACGAATATCCAGATTCTCAATATCCAACTGATACTCAAGGCAGATACGCAGGGATCATTGGAGTGGGAGGCCTTTTGCTGGCAAGGATACCAGAGGAGATTGCGCTTCAAATCGATGCTTATTATAAAAAGCAAAACGATGCAAAAGAGGAAGCAGTAGAGAACAATCTTATGAAGGAACAGCACCCAAGTATGAAATTCCAAAAGGAATCGAATACGCGTGTAACTTTTGGTGGTACAAAGAAATAGTTTTTTAGCAATTTCTCAACCAACAAAATATAATGTAAACCGTGCTGGAGGCCCGTAAGGGCAGGCACATATAGGAGAAAAACTATGGCAAACCAAACAGGCGGCTTTGGATTCAGACAAGCACCTACAGTAGGATCAACACCTGCTACAGGTGGTCAAGCTGAGTACATGGTCAAATCAGGTTTGGGTGTAGGGATTTTTCAGAACAATCCTGTTTCACAGCAACATACGTCAGGTGACGATGGGTATCTACAAGATACTACAGCCGACACTATGGACGATGGAATCGCTGGTGGAGTAGATTGGGCTACAAGTACCTCTAACATCCAACCACTTGTAGGCGTGTTTAATGGAATATTTTATATAAATAGTTCTACAAGCAAACCTACTTTCGCAAACCACGTTTTAGCTAGTACAACGTTCGGAACGGACTTTAATACTGGTTCAAGCGACGGAATCGGCTTTGTTAACGACAACCCTATGCAAGAATATACTTGCAAAGCGGATGCAGCGGTAACACAAGCAAATCTTCTAAGCACTTTTAATCCAACTGATGGAGCAACTGCAGGCACTCAAATTAATGGTCAATCGACTGTTAAATTAAATATTGCTAGTGCAGATGCAATCTCAATGTTTAGAATTGTTAGAACTGCAAACGATCCGGCAAACAATGACAACACTGCAGCAAATTCGAACGTAGTAGTTCAAATTTCTCCAGCGGCGTCAATTTCTAACTAATAGGAGCACTTAACTATGGCAATATCAAGAGCACAACTAGTTAAAGAACTAGAGCCTGGTCTGAATGCACTATTTGGACTAGAGTACAAACAATACGGCGAGCAGTGGGCTGAAATTTTTGACACAGAAACTTCTGACAGAGCTTTCGAAGAGGAAGTAATGTTAGCTGGTTTTGCAAATGCGTCAGTTAAACCTGAAGGACAAGGTGTAACTTTCGATGATGCACAAGAAACTTTCACAGCTCGTTATACAAACGAAACAATCGCGTTAGCATTCGCTATCACAGAAGAAGCTATCGAAGATAACCTCTACGATAGATTAGCTTCTAGATACACGAAAGCTTTAGCTAGATCTATGGCATCTACAAAAAACATTAAAGGTGCAGCAGTTCTAAACAACGCGTTTGATGCAAACTTTGCTGGTGGAGATGGTAAGGAGCTTTGCGCTACTGACCACCCTACATTAGCAGGTTCGTTTTCAAACGAATTGTCAACAGCAGCTGAACTTAATGAAACATCTTTAGAGCAGTCATTAATTGACATCGCAGCTCTTACAGATGAAAGAGGCCTAAAAATTGCAGCGACAGGAACTAGATTAATAATTCCTTCAGCGCTTCAGTTTACTGCTGACAGACTTATGAATTCTGCTGGTAGAACAGGTACAGCTGATAACGACATTAACGCAATCAGAAACATGAACATGATTCCTGGTGGATATGTAGTAAATAACTACTTAACTGCTGCGAAGAAATTCTTCATTAAAACTGATGTGCCTAATGGTCTGAAACATTTCAACAGATCACCTATCAAAACTTCAATGGAAGGTGACTTTGATACAGGCAACGTTAGATACAAAGCGAGAGAAAGATACGTATTCGGATTCTCTGATCCAAGAGGTATCTTCGGTTCAAACGCAACGTAATAAATAATTTAAAGGGGCCGCCTTAAAACGGCCCCTTTTTTAATTAAGGGTGAGAAAATGACTAAATTCCTCATAAATATTTGGGCTTATCAATATCATGCTAGATTTGAAATTAAATCTAATGATAATCCAAAAGATGTTGAAAATGCCATACTTGACAAACTGGGAGAGAATAGTATAAAGTGGGAGTATCTCGGAGAAACTTATGACACGAGAACAAATCGAATAACTTTTGAGGAGGTTATAGATGATACAAGACCTATACAAACAAAAAAGGTCCTGGGAGTTGAAGTGGGAACAAGAGCATCTGTCTAATGGTAGATACACTCTTGAGATGGTTAGAATCGATGACAAAGTCAGAGAGATCATCACAAAAATAAAGCTGGAAGAAGCAGCTATTGCCCATAAGCAAAATATTATAGAAGGTTCTGCTCCCCAAGTTTCAGTAGCTACTTAATAAAAAGCTACATCGTTGAATAAATTCCATTCACATTACAGGCTCTCTTGCGCTCTACTTAAATGTGTTGTATAAAAGACACACTATACAATTAATTAGAACATAGACGCGTATAGTCGACGGCCTAGAGACTATGTTCGGAAACTAGGAGGATATAATTATGGCTACAACTACATTTTCGGGACCGATTAAAGCGGGAACGATTTCAAATACAACTGGGACAACTGTTGGAGATGATGTAAAAAACACAGGACATGTGTTAATGGTACAATCGTTTCACATTTCTCACACTGACACAACTGATACAAGTGAAGAAGTGGTAATCCCTGCTAAGTCACACATTAAAAATATTTTTGTTAATGTTGAAACAGCTTTCGATGCTGGAACAACTAATAAATTAGATGTGGGTATTGTTGGTAACTCAGATTTATATATTGATAATGCTGAAGTAGGAACAGCAGGAACGGTTGCTCTTGGAGCAACTGCAATATGTACTGAGTGGAAAAATGTTGGAACTAGCGATGTTCGTATAGCAGCAAAATACATTCCATCTGGATCATCAGCAACTGCTGGTAAAGCTAGAGTATGTATTGTTTACGCACAAGCAAGAAACCACACTGACTAATAAATAATTAATGTGGGGCTTCGGCCCCACAAATAATTTAAGGAGAAAATTAATGAGTACATATCCAGTCGATGTAAAAGCAGTACAAAAACATACTGTTGCAACACATACTGTGTTTGCAGGACCAGGTAGAATTGTAGGGCTTTACATTAACAAAGAAAAAAATCTTGCACAAAGCACTGTTACTTTACAAGATGACAGCACAGATGTAGCAACATTTAAAGTTAGAGCTACTGATAATACTAATGGGGGTGGTATGAATGAATACATTCTGTTTCCAGGTACAGGTATTAGATGTGCAACAAATATTAAAATAACAATTGCAGATACAGTTACATTTTGTACAGTAATATTTGGCTAGGAGAAATCAATGGCTACCATAACTTACACAGTAACCGTAGCAACGGGAACAACCCAATATGGAACTGGTAATAGATTTTATATTAATGGTGAGTTAGCACCTATCTTATATTTAGATGAGGGCAATACTTACATATTTGATCAGTCTGATTCTAGTAATGCCGTGGGTGGTGTTCATCAAATTGCTTTTTCTACAAATCCAAATAATTCACCAACTGCATCTTATACTACTGGTGTAACTTCAACAGGGACACCAGGAACTTCCGGAGCTCAAACTACATTTGTTGTAGCACCTGTTAAAAAAACAGGAGCACCAGTTTTATTTTATTACTGCACAAATCATAGTGGTATGGGTAGTAGTATACAAACTATCTCACCAACTTCTGGTGAAGCAGAATTTAATCCACAAATAGATGAAATTATAGAAGAAGCTTTTGAAAGAACTGGAGTTCAAGGCACTAGAACTGGATATCAATTAAAAAGTGCTAGAAGATCTTTAAATATAATGTTTCAAGAATGGGGTAATAGAGGTGTTCATTTATGGAAAGTAAAATTAGCAAAAATACCATTAGTAGAAGGACAAGCAGAATATAATTTTGCATCTGATTCTTCAAATTTTCCTGATGATATAGATTCAGTATTAGAAGCATATTATAGAAATAACTCGGATGCTACTGCACCTCAAGATATTGCACTTACAAAAATAGATAGATCTGCATATTCAGCTACACCGAATAAATTAGCTAAAGGCACACCATCACAATATTATGTAGAGAGAAAATTAAACCCAAGTATATTTTTATATACGACACCAAGTTCAAGTGTATCAAGCACAACAACACCAAGTAATTTTCAATTTTGTTTTTATTATTTAGCAAAAATTCAAGACGCAGGTTCTTATAATTTTACAACGGATGTAGTTAATAGATTTTACCCTTGTATGATGTCAGGACTTGCATATTATTTAAGTCAAAAATATTCACCAGATAGAAGTCAAGAATTAGAACGTAGATATGAAAGTGAATTATTAAGAGCACTTGATGCAGATAATCAAGGTACGTCTACTTTCATTTCACCACAAACATTTTATGGAGATGGAGTATAATGGGTAAGTACGCATCAGGAAGATATGCATATGCTATTTCAGATAGATCAGGATTAAAATTTCCGTATGATGAAATGGTAAGAGAATGGAATGGATCTTTAGTTCACGTGTCAGAGTTTGAACCAAAGCAACCACAATTAGAACCAAAACCAGTTGGTTCAGATCCACAAGCTTTGTTTAATCCAAGACCACAACCCGCATCAAAAGCAAGTTTAATTCTTTTAGATAATAATCCTTTTACATCTGTAATTTATAGTGGCACAACTTATGTAAATGTTTTTTCACAAGATCATCAAAGAGCTGCAGGCTCTGTAGTAAGATTTAGAGGACCACCTGTTGTAACCTCTGCTGGACCTGGTGGCACTAATCCAGATGATTTAAAAAATTTGCAAGCTTTTGGAACCATACCTACGTTTGATAACGTCAGTGATTTAAATAATACATCTGGTTTTACAATCGCATTAGGACAAATAGATTCTTCAGGAGCTATTACAGGAGCGACAACATCAGATTCTTTAACAGATCCAATAAATTATTTTCACATAACTAGCACTAGCAATGCTACATTAGGTGGTGTATCAGGTGGTGGTGAAAACTGTTCTGCAGGACCAGTAACATTAGGAGTAGTAAACGGATAATGGCATATACTTTAACAAATTTACAAACAGATATTAGAAACTACACAGAAGTAGATAGTAATGTTTTATCTGATTCTGTATTAGAGAGAATAATTAAAAATGCGGAATTAAAAATTCATAGGGCAATCGACACTGATCAAAGTGTGTTTTACGCAACATCTAACTTAATTATTGGAAATAGATATGTAACTATTCCAGCTGATTTAAGATTTATTAGATATGTACAATTAACAAATTCAGAGGGTGATCAGTTTTATTTAGAACAAAGAGACACTAGTTTTATTGCAGAATATTACTCTACACCAGGTACTTCAGCTGTAGATATCCCTAAATATTATGCAAACTGGGATGAAGAGTTTTGGGTGGTAGCTCCAACACCTGATAGAACTTATGAAATTACACTAGCTTATGACAAAGAGCCACCAACAATTACGACAGATACGACTGGCACATATTTGTCAAATAAATATTCAGATTTACTTTTATACGCATGCTTAGTAAATGCATATGGGTACTTGAAAGGCCCAGCAGATATGTTACAATACTATAAAGCGTCATATGATGAAGCTTTAGAATCGTATGCTCTCGAGCAAATTGGGAACAGACGCAGAGACGAATATCAAGATGGTGAAGTTCGGGCTCAACTTAACGTTAAACCACCATCAAGTTATGGAAAATAAATAGGAGAAAAAAATGGCAAACATAGTACCATTCGCATTTAAAGGTGAACTAGCATCAGGAACGCATAATTTTAGTTCTGGTGGTGACGCTTTTAAAATAGCATTATACACAGCTAATCCTTACACAACATCAAGCACAGTGTTTTCAGCTACAGACGAAGTTAGTTCTTCAGGTGGTAGTAACTATCCTTCAGGCGGTAAAGCATTGACAAGTCAAACAGTTACAGCAACAACTGCTACAACTGCAATTGATTTTGCAGATACAACTTTTGCTAGTGCAACTTTTACAGCAGCATTTGCAGCTATTTATAATACAAGTGCTTCTAATAAATTGTGTGTAGTTTTAGATTTTGGTGGTAACAAGACAGCGACAAACGGAACTTTTACAA
>Ga0209348_1001135_pt1 | contig 13173 bp, 22 predicted proteins | sample ETNvirenome_2_30_FD_184065 | JGI IMG/M metagenome (GOLD analysis project Ga0209348, IMG submission 184065) | Marine viral communities from the Pacific Ocean - ETNP_2_30 (SPAdes) (version 2) | ecosystem: Environmental > Aquatic > Marine > Oceanic | place: Pacific Ocean | collected 2013-06-22 | reverse complement strand
GCAACGTAGTTGCAACTGCTACATACTATATATAATCCCCAGGATCTGTATTACACACCGTTTTTTAAAAAGTGGACACATATATACCCCCCTGGATTTGTCTCCCCTTTTACCTTTTAATATGCTGTTGATCAGAGCCTTAGAAATGCTACTTAAAGCAGTTTTTCTGACTTGACTTTCTAAAAAAAAAGCTGTAACTTTGCCAAGCATTGTTAGCGATGACACTTCGAAGCTGTTTTTACTAAGGAGCTATCCAAGATTAAGTGCGTAGACGCACTAAACAGACTCTATGAAGCGTAAATCAAACTAATATAGCTGTGATAGGCACGAAAACTGTCCTTATGATTGTCAAAAAAAAGAATACTTACGAGATCCGCAGCAAGAAGGGGAAGCTGTTGGGTAAGTTCTTGACTAAGAAGGCCGCTGTAAAGAGGTTGGGGCAGATAGAGTTCTTCAAGAAAAAAAATAAATAAGCTATATTTGCGGTATGGGAGTACTCACCGTATCAATTAAAGAAGAGCTTACGCTCAATGGCGCTCAACAGGGTGGTATAAACACCCTTAATATTGCCAGCATCAATCAGTCTTATAAAAGGATTGTTACTTGCCCCGCCAGTGCAGACACTACGATTGCTTCTTTTGAAGCGACGACTGCTACCACCGCAGGAAAGCCCAGTTTTGACATTGATGATGTGAAGTACATTCGAGTAACCAACCTTGATGATACTAATTCGGTGAATCTGTCCTTGCAGATATCTACAGCTGAAAATGGCACAGCAGATTCGTCTTGCACTGTGTTGTTGGAAGCTGGTAGAAGCTTTATATCTGGAACTGTGCATGACGGCATCGCTGTTGATGACGATCAGAAAAACATTGTAACTTCTCTTACAGACTTAGAGAGCCTTTTGGTTGACCCAGGCTCAAACTCAGTCAAAGTAGAGGTATTTATAGCAAGCGCATGAAGCATAAAAAGAAGACTAAGGCTAATAAAGCGTCACTCTATGAGATGATGAAGAAGGGGGGCAAGCTTTATAAGAAAGGTGGAGTAAACGACCCTACAAGAAAGGCTGAGCGTCGCAAAGCTTTGATGAACGAACTCAGAATCGCTAACGACCCCAAGACAAACTACGGGTCGGAACAAGCAAGGGCAAAAGATGTAGCTACTATCCAGGCCAAAATTAAGGCCCTTGGGTAGTAAGAACTACTTCAACCCTAAATTAAAACGAATCAACCCTAGCTGGGTAGCAAATAAAAATGCAGTTAAGCAAAAACCTATCGCTGAAAGAGGTCGTAAAGTCGAACACGGCCAGCCGCCTTGGGATCGATAACACACCCGAAGACTGGGAGATTGAGAACCTCAAAGCTGTAGCAGAAAACGTATTTCAACCTATCCGAGATCACTTTGGTGTACCTATTGCTGTTAGCTCTGGATACAGAGGCAAGCAACTGAACAAGGCTATCGGGGGGAGCAGATACTCGCAGCACATGGTAGGTGAGGCGCTAGACCTAGACGCAGACGTGTACGGTCGAATCACAAATGCAGATATCTTCAACTTCGTGAAAGACAACCTGGTGTGGGACCAGATGATCTGGGAGTTCGGGGATGACGAAGAGCCTAACTGGGTACACATCTCGTACAAATCTGTAGGGCGAAACCGTAAACAGATTAAGCGAGCCCGCAGAGACGAAAAGAATAAAGTTTATTACACAGTAGAAAATGCCTAAACAAGTATTTAACTACGCTCCTGGCGACACCAAGAAGAAGCGTCCAGGGGTCCACGCTAAGACAAAGACTTCAAGCAACAAGCATAGCAAAAGCTACAAGAAGTCTTACAGAGGACAGGGCCGCTAAAGCGAGTTGTAAAAACGTTGCACCGCTAGCCTACCTTTCTGCGACAGCGCATAGCGAACTCTGTAATTGTATTTAGTCTCATCACGGAACAAGTGATCCTCCAGGTTTTGAGATGGGGTAAGCTTGTCGAAGTGCTTGTACAGATACCCTGCAAGAACTAGCGGGTACACCATTCTGTCTGCTAAGTTCTTTCTGTTCATCCCGTAGTTCTCTGCTAGCCACGAGATAGTAAAGAACTCTAAGTCGTATACAAATAAGAGTAAGTGCAGATACGACTTGGTAAGCTCTGGGTTTACTTCCAGGAACTCGTTCGTAGCGCTCCGTAAGTTTTTTAGGTGGTTGTGCTTGACAAACCTGGACGGCATCTTAGAGAAATCTCTAAACATGCGCGTTTTTTTCACTGTCGATTTTGGCATCTCAATTATGTTGTATCTTTGATACAAACGAATTTACATCATGAGCCCTAACGACACTCTCTTCTTTGCTGAAATGTATTCTCTGGTTAAGAAGATGGAGGAGACCATAGATGAGTTTGACATGAAAGATCGAACGCTAGCATCTATCGTGGTGGGTGTTCTCGACCTAGACGCAATCGAAGCTGGTGACGAAGAGACGGAGATGAAGACCATGTACAGCTTTAGCCTTCAAAGCAGGCAGGAGCTTGAAACCATAAAGACCGTTATGGACAATGCGTATTCGGATGAGGACGAGGACCTTGAAGATCTCCTTGGGAGCATGGGAATATCTTTAAACTAATGGAGGGACTTATTAGAAAAATTGTGGTCGGCAAAGACCCCAAGAATGGCATGGCCTACTATGTGGGTATGCGAGCAGGGAGCGGAGAGGTGTCAGCTATTGTAGAAGATGACAGGCACCTTCACAAATTTGGAAAGCAGAGATATCTTATCTACATTGAAAACGAAGACGGAACTATGTTATGGAAAAGCATAGATGAAATGTCTTGCGTTTTGGAATACGACCTCAACTTCTAATGAAAACAGAAAACTTATTTACCGACGGATCTGAGTTTAAACTGCCAAACGGCAGAAGGTACAGAGGGTACTACCATGTGCATCCTACAGAGGGCGCTATGGTAGGCGCTGTTCATGTTGATAGGTTTCATGAATCCTTGACCCCAGTAAACAGACTCGTAAAAGAAAGGATGGAAAACAGGAATACCTTTACGCCTCCTGCTCCTCCTCGTGCTCCAGTAGTTCCACCACCGATCATTCAACAGGAAACTACTAGGCCAACTATTACTAGGCCAACTATTACTAGGCCAACCACCACTAGACCAGTAACACCAACGCCCGCCGTAAGGTCCATGCCTACACGCGGAGGTAGCGGAGGGTATTAAAATTTAATCAATGAAAACATTTAATTTGTTTATCGTCGAACTAGAAAGAACGATAAACGACACCATCACAACGTCTGGTGGTTTAGAGTTGTACATAGACAATAGATTCAATGAGTTTGAAAACAGAGTTACAGAAGGGCCTGTCGTGGCTGTCCCGTTTAAGTATGAAACTGGTGTCAAGCCTGGAGACACGCTTTACTTCCACCACCTCGTGGTTGTCAACGAAGGTCAACCACTTACTGGTAATGATAATCACTACCTTGTCAGGTACGATGAAGATCACGCTATCAATAATCAAGCTATTGCTTTTAAAGATAGCGACACTAACTCTATCCACCCTCTTGCGGGTTGGAGCCTTCTTGAACCCGTCGAAGAAGAGGAAGTTCAAGAATCGGAAATTATCGAAGTTGTTAAGCTCAAAGAGAAACCAACAACAAGAGGTAGAGTCGCATTTACGTCTTCTGGGGTTGAAGAAGTAGGGCTGAAGGTAGGAGACGTGGTGGGCTTCAAAGAGAACCGCGACTATCGCATCAAGATAGACGGGAAGGAATACTACCGCACCCGTATCCAAGACTTAATGTATAAGGAGCTCTGACATGTTTAGCAAAGAAGACACCTGGCAGCTCCTGGAAGACGAGGAGTGCTTGATCGCTGACGGTTTCAACGAGGCCGTAATAGGAATTGTTTATGGGGTTCAGCCCAGAGCCGTTTACAGCGTAAGAAAAATAGTTGACATCCTCATGGAGGATATGAGCTACGAAGATGCTGTTGAGTATTTTGAATACAACATCGCTGGTTCATACTTGGGGGAGAAAACACCCGTTTACGTTTACGATATCCAGGAAGATGTCTAAGTTCACCACGATTAGCGCATCTAAGAGGTTGATGGCAAGCATGGAGGTTGCCATTAACAACATGATTGAAGAAGTCAAGAAACCTGTGGACCCAGAGGCTGGTGGGTCTGCAAGGAAAGCAGAATTGCAATCCATTAAACAAACAGCTATTGACTGTAAGGAGTTGCTGATTGAACGTCAGCGTTTAGAACAAATGGTTAAAGAGCTACAAGACAATGGATCAATCGAAAAAGAAAAAGACTACTCAGGAGGATTCGCGGAACGATTCTCAAAATAACCCAAGTGGTTTGATATACTGGGACGACTATAACTTTGATAATCAAGACAATACGGCTGGTTACTTAAAGATAAATATATGCACCCGTAGCTCAGCTGGATAGAGCATCTGCCTTCTAAGCAGACGGTCACAGGTTCGAATCCTGTCGGGTGTACCAATTAAATTAAATGTCCGTACTAGTAGACATAGAAGGTTATGAGACTAAAGGGATTAAGATCGACCCTAACGGTACAGAGGGAGAGCATGTTGAGCTCCATGGGCTATTCGTTGTTCTTCCAAAGAAACCGAAGCGATCTGAGATACTCTTCCATGACAAACCAAAGGAGTTGCAGATGTGGCAACGCATTCCTTTGCCCGAAGAACTGCAAAGGGTTCGCAGTATGGATGAGTGGTTCGAGAAGCCTGCCGAGTTTCGAAACAAGTTTCGTTCTTACGTCGAGAAAGAGTTTCAGCGTAGGCGCGACGGTGTGTGGTTTTACAACAATGGGGTCCCTACGTATATTACAGGGAGACAGTATATGTTTCTACAATGGTCTAAAATTGATATCGGATACCCATCATACCTCGCTTTCCAAAGAGAAATCTTTCTTCACATGGCTGCTTGCGAAGCTGATCCCCGTTGTTTCGGTCAGCTATATACTAAGTGTCGTCGTTCTGGCTACACTAATATATGCTCTGCTGTCCTTGTGGACGAGGCTAGTCAGGTTAAAGAAAAGCTGTTGGGCATTCAGTCAAAAACTGGTAAAGACGCTCAAGAAAATATTTTCATGAAGAAAGTAGTTGCGATCTTTCGCAGCTACCCTTTCTTCTTCAAGCCCATACAGGACGGTACCACTAACCCGCGTATGGAGCTGGCCTTCAGAGAGCCCTCGAAGCGTATTACGAAAAACAATAAGACCTCTTACAGGGGCGATGCGCTCAACACGGTTATCAACTGGAAGAATACAACTAACAACGCATACGACGGTGAGAAGCTTCACATGATTTATCTAGACGAGGCGGGTAAGTGGGAGAAGCCTACAGACATACGTGAAGCCTGGAGGATTGAACGAACCTGCTTGATCGTAGGTAAGCGTATCGTTGGCAAGGCGCTTGTGGGCAGCACCGTAAACCCTATGAATAAAGGAGGTAAAGAATACAGAGGCTTGTGGAATGACTCAGACCCAAATGAAAGAAATGCCAATGGTAGAACTAGGTCAGGACTATACAGGATATTTATTCCAGCCTATGATGCGCTTGAAGGATTCTTTGATCAGTATGGAAACGCCGTCATAGAAGATCCAGAGCAAGAGGTAGAGGGAATTGACGGTGACTTCATCGCTATCGGCAGCAAGACCTACTTGAAAAATGAGCGCAGGTCATTTAAGGATAACCCCTCAGAACTAAACGAGGTGACAAGGCAGTTCCCGTTCACGGAGGATGAAGCATTTAGAGATAGCATTGAGGGTAGTTTATTTAATATCGGAAAGATCTATCAACAGATTGAGCACAATGATGAGCTATTTCCAAATCCAGTTGTAGTAGGAAATTTTGTTTGGAGAGAGAAAGACAAAGAAGTTGTTTTTTCTCCCACCCCGAACGGCAGGTTCAGAGTGTGTTGGATGCCAGAGTCTCAGGATCGAAATGTATCAAAACTACATAGAGGCAAAAGGGTTGCACCATTTCCTGAATATGGCTGCGGTGGGGTTGACTCTTATGATTTAGATGCTACCGTAGATAATAGGGGTTCGAAAGGAGCCCTACACATGTACAATAAATTTTCTATGAATCGACCATCAAATATGTTTGTCGTTGAATATGCTTCTCGCCCCGACCTGGCGAGTATATTCTATGAAGACGTTTTGATGTGTGCATTTTATTATGGATACCCACTGCTTGTAGAAAATAACAAGTATGGGATTGTAAGATACTTTGAATCAAGGGGTTACGACGGTTACTTAATGGATAGGCCGAAACACTTGCTTAGCAGTTCTTCACATGTTAATGTTAAGACAAAAGGTATACCCTCTAACTCACAAGATGTTATTCAGTCTCACGCTCAATCAATAGAAAAATACATTCACGAGCACGTTGGCATAGATCACGAAACTGGCGAGGTAGGCAAAATGTATTTCAATAGAACGCTAGAGGACTGGATAGGATTTAAAATAGATAAGAGAACTAAGTTTGACTTGACTATTAGCTCTGGACTTTGTTTGTTGGCCGCTCAAAAAACGAAAAAAAAGGAAAGAGCAAACTTCGAAGAGAAGGTGTTTTTCAGGAGATATAGGGTCTAGCTTGTATTTGTTATATTTGCAAAATACGCCTATAGTGCTATCAACAAATGAATTACACAGACAACTCGCGTAAAAGCTCTTTTCCCGATCCTCTTGTTAGCACGGAGGTTAAAAAAAGCAAGGCCTATGGATTGCAATACGCAAAAGCCATGGAGGCCCAGTGGGGAAAAATGACATCGCCCTCTTCTTTGTACGGAAAAAGGAATTCTATTTTTGAAAGAAGTAGAGATTACGCAAACGGGACGCAAGATACCAATGTCTACAAAAAACTTTTAAGGTCGTTATCTCCAAACGATGGAGATGGAAGCCTCCTTAACCTTGACTACACCCCAGTTCCAATTCTTCCCAAGTTTGTTAGGGTCGTAGCAAATAAAATTTTATCTCGCAATCCTTATCCAAACCTTGAGGCTGTCGATCCTCTTTCTTCCTCGGAGAAGAACAATAAAAAAAGAAGGATAGAAATACAGGTAGAAGCAAAAAAGCAGCTTCAGCAGTTAAAAGAAAGCACGGGGATGGTTATTGGAGAAGATCCAGATAAACTCCCTGATAGTCTTGAAGAAGCTGAAATCCTCTTAGGAACAAATGTAAAAACTGATGCTGAGATAGCCGCTCAGATCGGAACCAACATGACCCTTTCTTGGAACTCGTTTAATGACAACGTGTTTCGGAGATGCGTAAACGATTTGGTATCTTTGGGAATGGCGGTCGTAAAAAGAAGTAACGACCCTAACGAAGGTATTAAAACAGAATATGTAGATCCTTCATTATTTATTCATAGCTATACAGAGGATCCTGGATTAAATGATTTAATTTATGCGGGCCACGTTAAAACCATTTCTATTCAAGAGTTAAAGCGTCTAGCTGGACACGAATTAGATGAGTCTGTTTTTGAAGAAATAGCGAAAAGCGTGATGAGCAAGTACGGGAACAACCCTAACTCGTACAATAAGAAATCATACAACAAAAACTCTATGCGTCAGGAGTATGGGTATGATGAGTATATGCTAGACGTCCTTGATTTTGAGTTCATCTCTGTTGACTGTATTTACTTCGAAGAAAAGGAAAATCGTTTTGGAAATACAAACTTCTTTATGAAGGGGTTTGACTATGAAGAAAAGCAGGGGAGCGTTTTTGACAGAACCCCTCACAAAATGGAGGTGTCTACTCTTTACGGGGGGTCTTACGTAATGGGTGGATCTGGTGTGATATTTAATTATGGGATGATGAAAAACGTCCCAAAAAATATTCACGATCTGTCAAAGTGTAAGCTTTCTTACTCTGCCGTCGCCACTAACATACGTGGCATGATGCCCAAATCCATGGTGGATAGTTGCACTGGATTCGCGGATATGTTGCAGTTAACTCACTTGAAGATTCAACAAGCTATCGCAAAGGCAAAGCCTGACGGATTGATTATTGATATTGAAGGATTAGAAAACGTACAGCTTGGAAAGGGTGGCGAGCTTCAGCCGTTGGACCTTCATGATATCTACGAGCAGACGGGTGTCTTCTACTACAGAAGTAAGAACCCAGAAGGCGGGTTCCAGAACCCTCCAGTAAGAGAGATTGGTAATAGCATCCGCAATATCAATGAGTTGATCGGTTTATACAATCACTACCTTAGAATGATCCGTGACACAACGGGCATCAACGAGATGATGGATGCGTCCACGCCAAAAGGTGATACGCTCGTAGGTGTTCAGCAGCAAGCAATCGCAGCTGGAAATAACGCTATCTACGACATTACGAATGCCTCTATGATTCTTTATAAGAAGGTTTGCGAAGATATCGTAAAGTGCATTCAGATTCTGCCAACAGATTGTGTCTTGTACAAAGCTTACGAGAACGCAATAGGCAAGGAGAACATGTCTGTTATTTCTTCTTTTAGCGAGCTTCCCATGTACAACTTCGGCGTTCAAGTCGTTAAGGAGATGGAGGATCAAGACAGGGTTTATCTGGAGCAAAACATTCAGATGTCTATTCAGCAAAAAGAACTTGACATTGAGGATGCTATTGCTATCCGAAACATGAAGGACGTGAATCAGGCTGAGCGCCTTCTTGTTGTTCGCCGCAAAAAGCGTATGGCTAAGATGCAGGAGATGGCTATGCAAAACTCACAAGCGCAGGCTCAGTCCGCACAGCAGGCTGCCCAGGCTGCCTCTCAAGCCAAGATGCAAGAAATGCAGATGGAGGCTCAGCTCGAAGCACAACAGCTTCAGTTAAAGGCACAGCTTGAGGGTCAGCTCGAACAGGTCAAGCATCAGTTCAGAAAAGAAATCGAACTCATTAAGGCTCAGGCTACACTTGGTTTCAAAACCGATGAGCAAGAGTTTAAAGAAAAGCTCGAAGTCCTTAAAGAAGACAGAAAAGATGAAAGGGTTAAAAAGCAATCTGCTGAGCAGAGTAAATTAATTTCTCAAAGACAGGGCACACGGGGTGAGTTGCCAGAGGCAGCTGACAGTGTGGACGACATTGTAAACTCATTATTAGGTTGATATGGCTAGTAGCGTAAATTTAGATGTAGCAGAAAGATTAGACATCACTTGTAGAAGAGGTGATACGTTTTCTTTGACCCTCACTTTAAATGATTCAAGTGGAAACGCTATAACCCTGGCTACCTCTGGCTATGAGTTTTTGATGGACGTAAAGACCGTTCGCCAAAGAACTAGATCTGGATTATCTGAGAGGGAAGTTATTGCGTCTAGCTCATTGTCCCCCTCCACTTCAGACGCAAAGGGACTAACGTCAGATCAAAAAAACAGATTGAGTAACGGCTTCGAGTTTAAAGATATTACAGATAGCGGAACTGTAAATGTCACGGCATCTGCTGACACCATGTCTAACTTGCCAGTCGGCTCTTTTGAGTACGATATTCAGCAAAAAGTAGGCGATGTCGTTACAACCATTCTTAGAGGTTCATTTACTGTGAACGAAGATATATCGAACTGATATGCCTGATTCGGTAACATTAAGTGTGCCTGACGTTATTTCGGTTAACGTTACGTCCCCTAGCCGACCTGGCGTTTCTGTTTCGTCACCATCTGCAAGTTCATTAACTGTTACTGAAAGAGAGAGCACGGGGGATGTAACGCTGGCGATACCTGAACCCATATCTTTAACCACCACATCTCCTAGTGCAGCTGGCGTTTCTGTATCTTCTTCAGTCTTCAGTTCATTAGTCGTTACCGAGAAAGGAATTAAAGGAGACACTGGTCCCACTGGAGCCACTGGCCCAACAGGACCTCAAGGCATTCAGGGGATTCAAGGTCCAGCAGGAGCTGACGGATCTGACGGAGGCACAGATGTTTCTCTTGATTCAAGCCCACAGCTAGGGGGAAACCTTGACGTTCAGGCTAACTCTCTTTTTACTAGCACGTCGAATGGCGACATACAGCTTACTCCAAACGGAACTGGGAGCATAAATCTGGACGGCACTGTTAAGTTTAGGAGGTTTTCAACCCCGCCTACTCCATTTGAGGGGGGTATGTATGCTGATGTCTCTGACAACCTTTACTTCGGGGTTTCTTGATAAATTATTACTTTTACAAAAAAAAATATAGATGGCTACTTGGAAGAAAATATTAACGGAAGCAGACGCTCAAAGAGACCTTATCGCGGGCGCTGGTCTTTCTGGGGGAACAAATAATAATGTTCTTATTGGTTCTGATGCTGATGTTACTATCGCGGTTGACATTAATGGAGCTACTGATCTTGGCAGCAGTGTTGCATCTGCCGATGAGCTTTTGGTCTCTGATGCTAACGATAGCAACAATATTAAAAAAACTACGGTAGGCGATATTGTAAACCTTGCTAGTAGCGGGGTTAGCGGAAATACGTTTGCTAGTGATTTAAAGATCGGTAGAGATGCAGACAACTTAATTGACTTTGCCACCGCTGACAATGAAATTACATTCAGGGTTTCGGCTGCTGATGTCTTAGAGCTTACAAACGCCAACGCGGGCGACTCTGTGCTTACGTTATTAACGGCAGATAAGAACTTCACAATCAAAGGAACTGACGGTTCTTCTGCGATCACAGCGCTTGATATTGATATGGCGGCAGCTGGTAAGGCTACCTTTAACGGAGAGATCGTTGCCGCGTCTTTAGATATTAGCGGAGATGTTGATGTTGACGGCACACTGGAGGCAGATGCAATTACTCTGAATGGCACGGCCCTTTCCTCTACGTTTAGCCCATTGGCTGGTGGTAGTGATATTGTCACTACTGGCGCTCTTGACAGCGGTTCTATTACTTCTGGCTTTGGAAACATTGACGTTGGAAGTAGCAACTTAACAGCTACTGGCACTATATCTTTAGGGGCTACCTCTTTCAATGATAACAACATCACTAATGTCGGTGATATTAACGCTGACTCTATCTCTGTTGATGCGGCGGCAACAGGCTTGAATATTGATTTTTCTGGAGCCAATACAGCAAAGAGTTTTATTACGATTGGTGACAATCTTGCGGAGGCACTGGTTATTCAAGAGGGAACTAATGACTACCTTCAGATTGTTACTACAAACAGCAGCGAGGCTGTAAAGATTGGTCATGGCGTTTCTGGTACTGCGATTACAATCGGCCACAGTACGTCAGAGGTTACCATTGGAGACAACCTGACCGTAACTGGCAACTTGACCGTTAGTGGAACTACCACTACTGTTAACTCAACTACATTAACAGTTAATGATCACATTATTACAGCTGCTTCTGGTAGCGCTAACGCTGCTACCGCTGGTACTGCTGGTCTTGAGATAGACACATCAGACAGCACACAGCTTCCCTTTGTGGGCTTTGTGGATGGTGCGGGCTTGACCGAAATGGTCGTCAAGGCAGAAGGGAATACGACTGCCTTCCCTATCGCCATCATGGAGTTTAGTGACGACTCTACAGCCCCATCAGGAAATGCTGGTGGTGTAGGTAGTTTTCACTTTGACACAGGAGATGACAAATTGTACATTAGAACGGTTTAATGAGCGCCATATTAAAGAAGCAAGGTATTGATGTAAAAGACTTCAATGCTCAAGAATTAAATTACCTGCTCTCTCTTATTTCTAAATCTAATTTTGAGGGTAGGGATGTCTTCGTAGTTGCAGACATTGTAAATAAAATTAACTCAAAAATTAAATCTAATGAAGCTCGAAATCAATGAGGTTCAGATCCTAAATCAAGCAATATCAAATTCTACGATTAAGGGGTCTGACGCAAAAACAGTTTCTGTAATTATAACTAAGCTGGAGAAAGAGTTTGAAAGGCTGTACAAACTCCAGGAAAAAAAGTAAGTTAAGTGGCTACTTGGAAGAAAATACTTACTTCGGGTGATGTGTCGCAAACGACTACGCCAACAGCTACTTTCCCAACAAGCGCTCAACAAGGCGCGACGATGACGGGGACGATAGATAACCACATATCTACTGCAACTTATGTGGCAAACGTATTTAATTCAAGCGGGGTAGATCAATCTATTGATGTAACAATAGATAGCAGCGGAAACATCAGCATGAGCGCTCCAGGCACAGTTGCAACTGGGTATGAACTTAGAATATTTTGCGCTGACGTAGGCGAGCTAAGAAGCGAGACATTAAGAAAAGCATTTGCGGTTACCGCAGCAACTAACTTCAGGATCTGGAGGACTCAATTTGTTGACAGCAGTGGCAATGCCTCCACGAATAAAGCGGGTTTGGTTGAGCTAGAGTATTTCCCTAATACAAATGCAGGTGGCACCCACGAGCCTGATGGCAACGCAACTAGCGAGACTAGTATTAGCGGTATCACCATTTCATCTGGATACACTCATAGCTCAACGTATGCTCCCTGGAAGGCTTTTGACGGAACTACAGGTGCGGCTGCTGGGAGCATGTGGTGGTCGTTAGGTATTTCTACAGCTGCTGATAATTGGATTCAAGTTCAGTTTAGTTCGGCTAAAACTTTTCAGTCGGTTAGACTTCATATATATGGCGGTTTTAATGATGCCACTCACTTTAAAGTGCTGGGAAGCAATAACGGGACAGACTTTTCTACAGCTTTGGATACTACTGCGATCGTTGAAGACGGCAACAGCACTGTTATAACTCATAACATCTAATGGCATGACACTTAAAGAAGGTGCAACAGAGGAAATAAATTCAAGGTGGCCTGAGCACAAACAAAGGAACATTGCCTTGATGAACGACTGGTACGGACAACAGTATTACTCGGATATGCTGGCTGGAATTCAGGTTGTTCGGGATAGATACCACCAGCTAAAAACAAATGGTGCGACCTCCTGGAGCACTACACAGGCGTTGCGTGATCTGCTTGATGACCTAGCAGGAATCTGACTGTTTTGTTTTTATTACCTTTGCTAGATGTCTAACACAAGAGTAAAGAATCTTCTCAAGAAGCATGGGTTATCTGGGGTGAACAAACCCAAGAGAACTCCACAGCATCCCAAGAAGTCTCACATAGTGTTAGCCAAAGAAGGAAACAAAGTAAAGCTTATACGTTACGGTCAGCAAGGTGCGAAGACAGCGGGTAAGCCAAAAGCTGGAGAGAGCGACAGGATGAAGAAGAAGAGAG
>Ga0209348_1001134_pt1 | contig 13173 bp, 17 predicted proteins | sample ETNvirenome_2_30_FD_184065 | JGI IMG/M metagenome (GOLD analysis project Ga0209348, IMG submission 184065) | Marine viral communities from the Pacific Ocean - ETNP_2_30 (SPAdes) (version 2) | ecosystem: Environmental > Aquatic > Marine > Oceanic | place: Pacific Ocean | collected 2013-06-22 | reverse complement strand
TGTAGTAGAAAATTTAAAAGGTAAAGCAAAACTCAGTGCTCAAACGCTAGGAGAAGAGGCACTTAAATTTTTATAATATTGATCTACTTTTTGTAACCATTTATCTTGATATGTTTTTAACATCTCCTCATTGACTGTAAACTTTTGAAAAACTAAATCTTTAGTACAAACTAAAATTAATCCCTGTCTAATTTTTTCAAAGCTACTTGTATACGCTAAACTATATGCACCTATCTGAAGGTAATAATCTTCTATCCACTCATGACGTTTAGGTTTGTTTGATTGTTTAAAGTCTATAATAGATAATAAATTATCATAAACTCCAACCACATCGGTAGTACCAGCATACAAATCTTTATAACGCACCGATACTTCTGTCCCCCATACTTCAGAAAACTTATCCATGTTTTCAATTATTGTGTGCGCCATGTTGCGTGCTAAGACACCCTTGTCTGTTAAATTTAAATAGCCCTCGCCTTTAAGATATTGCTCTAACACATAGTGCATTTCTGTGCCTCTTGTTGCCGCTTGATTCGTGATTCGTGCCGCCTCTTTCTCACCAAGTCGTTCTCTCCACTTTTGTAATGATTCTTGTTTTTCTTTAGATTGTGTAGCAGATAGGATAGTAGTAACGGATGGTATTTTTAATTTACCTACATTATAAGTTCGACCAGAATCCTCTTCATTGCGTTCATACGTTTCATGATTGTTTTTAAATACAATTTTAAAATCAGATACGGTAAATGAATTATTTGTTTTTCTTATCTGCATACAAATTGTCAAAGGTATAGTTCGGGTCCATGTAGGACTCATCCTCTTCTGCTGAAAAATCATATTGACTTGGTATGAAGTCTGGTGCGCCTTGTCCCGTTACCCATAACGCAGGGTTTGTTACTCGTACTCTATTGTTTGGTTGTGCTACGATCTGACCTTTTAACTCACCACTTGTAATCGCTAGTATATGGCTTTGTTTATGTTGTGCCACATCATCTCCTAATGCGTTCATGTCATCACCATTCGTGTAGTCGATTGTAAAATAATATTTAGCATTGTAAAACTCACCATCTATTTTAGTAATCCAAGGTGAACTGCTGGTTCGATCATAGCGTATGATTGCAAATTCTCTGCTGGAACAATCCCAAGGCTGGACGAAGTGATTTGGACATCTTGGAGGAAATTCATCAAGAACTTCATCCGCCACCAGGGATTGAATCGGCATACGAGCCCACATCGCTCCACCGTGAGGAGAATTGACACGGTTTTCTTCGTCTTCACAACCGGTGAATACAATTTGAAAAGACAAGGAACGATCAGGTATTGCCGTAACTGCTATGGCAAGTCCGTGTAAAAACTCGCCATGATAGTCTCTATGATTATGAGTAAATTCTTTTCGTACCCATACCTTAAAATAAGGTATGTTTGCAGTTAAGTAAGCCATACCTTATGATAATAAAATTTAATAAGAAATCAAGCTTTTTTTAAAGTGTAGCCTTTTTTCTTTGCCATAGCACGAAGTTGAGCTAGTGTCATACCTTTTGCCATGTTACCTTTTCTCATTCCTTTAGCCATCATTCTACCGCCCATAGCAGTTTTTACACCACCTTTACGCATGCCTTTAGCCATCATTTTACCCTTCATGGCTTTCATCATTTTCATACCGCCTTTAGAATATCCTTTAGTTTTTTTCATGAGTTACTCCTTTGTTATAACATGTATAGTATACTACTTTTCACCTTCCTCGACAATCCAGTTATCTCGTATTTTTTTATAATCTAAATATAATTCTGTATCAGCATAGTCTCTACCTTCATTCATACAAATCATAAAATATTTTGGTTCATATAATCTGCAACTACCATCATCTTGTTCTATATTGTGTGCATAAACTTTGTTAGTAACAGATACAAAAAATTTAAAAGTAATACCTAAAGCAACACCAATAAAAGCAATGATTACTGTGACCAGCAAACCCATTTTAATATATTCTGCTATCTCTTGTTGTTTTTTTAATTTTGCAGCTCTTGCTTCTTTGATAGCTTGTTTCTTTGCATCAATACGTTTTTTTCTTTCTTGCAAAATAAACTCCCAAGTACCAGGACCAAAACGTAAGTTAATTAAATTCTTCATCTCATTTAATTGTTCTCTAGCTAACCTAGCATCTATTACTTCTTGGGCCACGTTCTCTATTGCGAAATGGTCGACATTTTTGGAATCTCTAGCTTTGATGACTTGTTGTTCACCCATCATGGCTTTGTCAATATGACCTACTAATTCACTAATATCATTACAGGTTTGTATTTGTTGTTTTACAAAGTCTACACTTTGTTTAACTAACTTAATTCCTGAAAGGACAGCTGCTCCAGCAGTAACAGGATCAACCATTGTTCTTCTCAATAAACCTATCTAGTTTCGCTTCTAATCTACGAAGCTGTTCTAGAATTTGAGAAGTCTGTGACTGTGCATCGTCACGAGGCAGGTACTCTTCCCTGGTTTTATTGAGTAGTATTTGTAATCGTTTTACTTCTGCAAACATTTTGCTAAAAGCCCAACCAAATGCTGAGGCTATAATAGTTAGCAATATGTTCCAGAACATCATCTCATCCAATTTTATTTCCTCTTTGTGCTATGGCTTGGCCTAAGTTATCTTCTGGAAATAATCCGGCGAAATTTGCAGCTTGTGCTTGCGGGTTCAATGCTCCGATACCCGAGGCTCTAGTTGGAGCTATTGCAGGAACGGGTAGATCTGCTGCTGCTATTTGTTGTGGCTCTGAAGGTTGAAAAATATTAATATTAGGTTGTGTTGCATCTGCTAATTTTCTCTCAGGATCAGCGTCAATAATATTTTCAGTACCCGATTCAGGTGGACCTATGATACCCTCATCACTAATTAAGCTAACTTTGTCTCTATTTTGTTTAGTAATTTCTTGTTTTATACCCTCTTCTGTAGGAACACTTATAGGATAAGTGCCTGTTGCGTATCCAAAAGTTTTTGATATCAATTCATTGTATAATTGATTTCTGCTTAAAAAATCATTTACTTTTTCTATAGTATTATATTTTTTAGGTACTTTAATATTATTAAGTTGAGCTAATTTTTTTACGGCATCAGGATCTGATAACATTGCAGCCATTCTTTTTTGATAAGCTTTTTGTGACATGCCAACAATAGCAGTAAATACTCTTCCCTCTGGTGTAAAAATACCTATACGACTTCTAATAATATGGTTAAGAGCACTTTCTAGTAAAACAGGCTCTTTCCCTTCTTTTGTGGTTTTACTTGTAACACGCATAGCGTTTTTTAAAGTTTCTAAATCTTCTAAATATTGTGGATTTTTTCTAAAAACAATTTTTAATGCTTTTCCATAACCTTTTTTATCATCTATAAAATTTCTAAAAGCAGTAAAATTTAATCCCTCAAGCCTATTTAATCCATCTTGTGTTTCCTCATAAGCGTTTCTTTCTATTCTTTCTGCGATAATTTTTTGAAAAGCTTTTAAATCATTAGGGCTTTTTTCTAAAGTTGAAACAACTTGTTTTAAAGTGTTTAAGTCTTTAACATCAAAAACATCTTCAACAATCTGTTTGTTATCTAAATTTAAAACTCTTAGCTGTGTATTTTTTTTCATATTATTCAATAATTCTTCTGCTCTTTTTTCGTCTTTTTGTACATTTTTAAACAAACCACCTATTTTTCTAATATCTTTAAATTCATCGCCAAACGTTTGTTTAAGTGGGTATTCATAAATGTTCATAAAATTTTCATGTTTTTTTAAATTAGGCTTCATATCATCATCTAAAACTTTTCTTCTATAATAAGTAAGTATAGCTTTTTTGTATGCTCTCATAATTCTTGGTTTATCTTTAATTACATTTAATACATCATCATTTCTAGCTTTTTGACCGTTTCTTATGGCAGGATCAAAAGATTTAAATGTGGTGGCAAAAATATCTTCATCCAATATTTTTGGCACACCATTATCTAATCTTACTAAATTACCTAAAGTTCTTGTTAAAGATCTTTTATCTAAGGCATAATCAGTTATCAATTCATTATAAGTGTCTAACAACCTGCTATCTCCTTGTTTACCAAATTTAGACAAAGAATCTTTTATAGATTGATCAAATTCTTTTACTAAGGTCTTTAGTTGTCCCACTTGTAAACCTGAATCACTTTTAATTATACCTTCATCTATTTCTCGTAAAAAAGTTTTCATATCTGATAAAGTGTTCATAGCAGCTTTTAAATTTAATTTAGGATTTTCTCTAAACTCTTTAGTAAACAAAGAACCTATATTTGAAAAATTTTTAAAAGCAGTATCTCTATTTTCAAAAGTTTCTATAATATTTTCTACTCTTTTAAAATCTACTTCTACTTTGCCATACCTTTTACCAAAATTTTTATACCTTTTAGCATAAGTTTTATTTAATTTATCGTTTGCCTCTCCTATAGCATTTTTAATGTAAACACCCACCTTTGTAAAAACTGCTTTTTCTACATCAGGATCTATTTTTTTAAAAGGTTCAAGTAAATTAGCTTCACTTTCTTTTAACTTTTTATAAGCTTTATTTTCAGCTGGTTTTAATTTTTTTTGCTCTATTAAGTTTTTAATTTTTTTACCAACATAAGCCTCATCTACTATTGGATTTTTACTATTCATTTTACTAAATTTAAAAGCATCTTCATTCATAATTGTCCAAAATTTTTTGTACGCAGCAGCTTGCTCATACCTAAATTCTCCCATTACCTCTCTCATGTTTTCTATATTTTGTCTCTCATAAGCAGCTAAAGCTAATTTTAAATTAGTATCATCTGTAGCTTCTGCAACATTATAAACTAATTTGTTAGATACATTATTTATATCTAACCTACGATTTATTTTATCAGCAAGTTCTTGTGCAGATTGTGCGTCTAAATTCATCAAGTTAAAATCTTTAGGACCAAACTTTTTCATTAATCTTCTACCACTTCTTTTACCTATATTACCTCTTGCTAAATCTTCTATACCTTTAAAAACATTAGTAAATAATGAATTTATGACTCCTGTTTTACCAGCTTGAACAGTGCTAGGAATAGAAAAAGCATCTGGTTGACTTGTAAGTTGATCTCCATACAATGCATTTCCTAAACCAATCCTAGTGATTTCGCCCGCTGCACCTCCTATACCTGCTGCAATAGTTTCTTTACCAAAAAAATTTCTTATTAATGGTGCTCTTTTTGCGGCATCAGCCACACCAAAAACCGCATCTCTTATAACAGATCCTCCTCTTGTAACAGCAGCTAACAACATTTCTCCACCTACTACTAAAGCATCCCCGTAAAGAGAATTAAAGTCACCTGAATCCAAACCAGGAGTGTTCAATGTTTGATAAAGTGCGTTAGGATCTCCCTGATTCAAGTTTCTATTTTGAGGTAAATTAGGGTTGAAAAACTCTATCGCTCCAGTTTTAGGGTTTTTTCTAAAATTAATTTTTTCACCGGGAAAGTTTTTAAAATAATCTGAGGCGGGCGTGTTTTGTTGTGCAGAAAAAAAATCAGTAGCTAAATTCTGTAAACCTTCTAAACCAACTTTTTCATTAAAAGCTAAAGATTGCAATCTTCTAAATTCATCTGTTTCTATACCGCCAGGATCATCTTCCGTAGCAGCTCCACTTAATTCAATTAATTCTTGTTTACTATAAAAATTTGGAACTCTTCTTACTGCTTTACCCCCTGTAATAGCAGAACTAGGCGTAAAAATGTTATTAAATCTCGGAGCCATGTCAAAAATAAAACCAGCATATTCAGGAACTGGTAAATCTTCATTTTTTGTTTTTGAATACATATAATCTGCTATCTCTTCTAATTCCATGTCTTTTAAATCTGGATTAGTTCTACTCATAACTTCTTTATACCTTTTAGCACTAGAAAAAGCACCTTGTGGATCAATTTGTCTAGCAAAAGTTAAAAAATCCATAGGAGCACTATCTTTATCTTCTCTTAATTCATTATATTTATGTTTTATTAAATCTTCTCTAACCTGAAAATTATCTCTATCATATTTAATACCCGTTTTTTTTTCAGTTGCGTCTATGATTGCGTCTATTGTAGTATTCATGACTATTCTCCTGGAGGTGGGTTGGGGTTATTTTCTGGTATAGCATTTTTTAAAATTTCCTCTATTTCATCTTTTGATTCTTTTTCTTTTCGTTTTTTTTCAATAGCTTTTTTTAAATTTAGTTGAAAATCATAATCATAATCTTTCCATGTTTCTGGAATATCTATATCATTGTATTTATAAAACTCTTTCATAACGTCTTGATATTCATCCAGACCTGTAAAACCTCTTTGACCGGAAAAAATATGTAAATCTAGTAGATCATTATCACGACCTAAACCATCTGCTTTCATGTATTCATTTTCATACGCAGCTTTACCTGAAGATCTTAATTTTCTAACATTATCTAAAACTACGTCCCTCACTAAAAAATCTAAACCTGTCATTAATATTTCAGCAGAAGAACTATCTCCAACACTTTGAAAAGCAAATTGAATATCAGGGACAGAAAACTTACCACCTGATTCTCGTGATTTAGCAACTTTATAAACTAATTGTGTAACTAAGGTTTTTAGTGCTTGCGCTTTTTGTACGGAACTTAAATCTCCAGTTTTTTTATATTCTTGTTGTGCTTTTCTTAATTGTTTATTCACTAATCCGTATATAGAATCTTCTGGGGCGTTTGCGCCTTCTCTTTCTAAAGTTTGACTAACTTCATCATACAAATCACGATCTTTTGCAGACTCTTTATTATAGGCAGCGTTAAAACCAGATTTGATTGCACCAGATAAACTTTTTAAAGAAAGAGCAATGCCTCCCACACCTCCAGGCAGTGCTTCTGATCTTCCAAATTCATCACCCGCTAAAATTTCCATTATTTCGTTTCTTAAACGCACTACTCCGCCAGCAGCTTTGTATTCACTTATGGCATTAGATAAATTAGTAGAAGCATCATCTGTTCTTTGTTTTTCTCTTTGTTTAAAATTTATAGATCCTTGAGGTTCTTCTATGGAAACACTGAAGCCTTTTTCAGAAAGACTTTGCAACTCTTCCTGAGTTAAAGGTTTAGATACTGCTGTGCTTTCATCGCCTTTCCAAATAAAATAAGGTGTTCTATCGGCTATTAATTCTAAAGTTTTGTTTACACCGGTTTCATCTTTGTCATCGTCATACTCACTTATAGAAACATCGTCAAACACTTTTTTACCGTTGGGAAGTGTTCTGTAAACTTTTACTCTTTTAGTGCTTGTTGTTGGTCCTTGTACGTATAAATTTGGATTTTGCGCAATAACACTATTTAATTCATAAAAACCATCTTCCGGAGCAGTTGCTAAAGCAACATATTTCATCGCTAAGCTATCTTTACTTTTACTTTTCTCTTTATACTCAGCTTCTTTTTCTTTTATACTTTGTCTTTCTTTAAATGTAGCTACAGCAGCTGGAGCGGTTTGCGCTAATGTGCTAAATATGTCACCAAATATACTACCAGTTGCAGGTGCTTGACCAATTACTGAGCCAAATGTAGCAGCTTCTAAACCACGTTGCTCTGGAGCAGACAAAAATAAATTATCGTCTTGTTGTGTATCATCATCTACATTTAAATTTAAAATTCCTTCTGACATTATGCAGTCTTACCCGCCCCTCCTGCTGGTGCTCCACCAGGTCCAACTAAATTATATGTGGCATACGCACCAAGACCTGCTTGAGCCGCTTGAGCAAATGGGTTGACCCCAGGACCCGTGCCTGCTGTTATTTGTGAAGCAGCTGTTGGTAAGGTAGTCATGATGCCTTTTTGAAACTCTAATCTTTGAAATGGCTCATACGCTCTTGCTACTTCAGTTTGTCTTTGTGCTTGTAAAGCTTGTTGTGCAATCTGTCTTTGTAAGCCACCTAACTGTGCTGCTTGAGCCACGTCTTTTTGTTGTTGTGCTTGTTGAATCTGACCAAGCTGTCCTAGTTGTGCTCCAGCTTGTAAACCAGTTTGTGCTTGTAACTGTTGTTGATTTTGTGCAGCTTGTACTGCTCTGTCAAAACCCAAAGCCTGCACTTCACCGATTTTGCCTAAACGTGCTCGTTCTGCTTCTGCTTGTTGCACACCTTCACGACCACCACCAAAAGCTCCTGATTGCACTGCTTGTGCAGATAATTTATTTTTAGCAATTTCAGATTGTCTATTAATCTCATCTACAACGTATGATTGAAAAGGATTTAAAAAACGATCAATGTCAGGTGCACTACTTGCCGCTACGTTAGCTCCTAATATAGAACCAATACCAGCTAAAGTTGTTGCTTGTCCCGTGCCAAATTGTCCAGCACTTTGCATAGCTTGTTGTTCTAATGGTGTCAAAGGTGCTACTTGATAGGCCGGTATCTCTATAGGTTGTTTTGATAAATTTAGTGCTTCATCATACAGAGCAAGTTTTCTTGCTTCAATCTCAGGAGCTTCTCTTGTAAAAGTAGTAGTAGTTCCTGATGCTGCTGGTGCCGGTGCTGGTGCAGGAGATCCGCCTCCAAATAAAAAACTCATAATATTTTCTTTCTTAATAATACAGCTTGTCGATCATAACCATCTAAAGCTCTTTCCCAACCTTCTCTACCTAAAATATCTATGTGAGACATCCAATGTTCTTTTGCATATTTTTCTATATCTTTTACTAATAGTTTTATATCCTTTAAGTTACCACCACCTAAACCAATACGAATAGTATTTTTAATCTTAGATGTTACGATTGCACTTTTATTTTTTGTCCACAACATAAACTGTCCTTTTTGTATCCCGTCCTCTATGTCTTCTCTTGTTGCAAAGTCGCCAATCTCAGCAGCAGGTTTCAACACGGACCATATTTCATCCGTAATGTGCATTACGTCACCAGATCGTAAACCCTTTTCAATTGATCTTGTTGATTATAAAAAAACTTTGCACCTACTCTTCTCATCTGTTTAAAGTCCTTAGGATCTGCTCCTGCTAAAATACCTGCGCCCAATACGGCATCTGCTCTACTTACAAATTCACCATCTGCTAATTGTGCAAGCATGGTATCTTCATCTTTGTCTCCATTCCCACTTCCGTCTTCTACATACCCCTCTGCACGAACATAATTGTTCATATCTTTTTCATCATGATCTGTTTTACTGGGTAAATAATTTACCCCACCTTGACTAAATTTTTTTAATTCTGCTAAACCACCTTTTGCTGCATAAATACTTGGTGCTACAAAACCACCTTGATCTGTATATTGTGCTCTTTGTGATAATCCTTCAGCATCTTTCGCTGCTCTTGCATACGCTTGTGCATAATCTTCTTCTGTTCCCATCATACCAGGCATTATTTGTCCTTCTGGTTTCGGCATCATCGCACTACCAGCTAACGTAGCACCAGCTACTCCTAATCCTATTTGTTGAGATTTAGGTAAAGCTGCAAATTTTGATCCTATTCCTGAAAGAAAACTACCTCCGCCACCGCCTGCTGAAGCTACAGCTGCTTCTTTTGCTGCGGATGGAGCATATTGTAAAGCCAATGATTGTTTAGCTCCAGCTGTTCCTGCGCCTGCTCCAGCAAAACCACCTGCTCCAGCATAACCACCTAAAGCACCTATTCCTCCAGCTAGTAACGCTTTCTTAGTAGATGCACCAGACATTTTAGCTACGCCAAAACTTCCTATTCCAAATATTATTGCCGCTGTAAGTGGGTCCATATTATTCTCCTATATGATTATATTCTACTCTGTATTTTCTTGTTTATCAAGTCCAGTAGGTATCATTTCATCTAGTAATCTTCCTGTGTACTGATACTCTCCTACATGGGTAATATATTCTGTAATCAACGCATGACACTTGCCTCCTGTTTCACGCCATAATTTAGAAAAAGCAAAGTCCTCTCCATAATATCTTCTATCTTCTTCATCATAAAAAGTATCAAAAAAATTATACAAATGTGGTGTAGTTGTAGTTTTGCCGTCAATAACAGTTTCTTGTTTTATGGTTCTTGTAGGGTAGGCTTGTATCATTTTATCAAAGACTTTTCTTTGCAGTAACATACATCCTGTAGGAGCATAATTTAACTCGATCATCTCATCTGTCATAGTAACATCGTGTTCTTCATCTTTTATTTTTACAGGAAATTTATTACCACTTGTGTTTCGTTGCAATTGATTCATACTGGTTAACACTCCTGTTTTATCGAATACCTTATCCCAGTTTATTAATTTCATGGGATAAGGTATGCTACACATTTCTACATTTTTATCTAACATCTTAAATACAGATTGTGGATAAAATAAAATATCGCTGTCAACAAATAGTAAGTGCGTGTAGTCTGTATTTAAAAAATGAGCAACACAAGTGTTTCGACCTTGTGTTACTAAAGAGCTTTTCATCATGTCTAATGTAAACTCAATATTTTTTTTATAACACTCTGCTTGCAAACGAACAATAGATTGCATGTAATGAATAGAGACATCACTATGTACAGGTGTAGCAACGTATAATTTAATTTTTTCTTTCATGCAACACACCTTGCAAAAAGTTTGTCCAATCTAGTTTTCTTTTCTCCCAGCTATAAAATTTTTTTACAAATTTTTGTTGTTCTTGTAAGTGTTCAAAAACTTCATGTGAGTCTAAAGTTTGTATTGCTTCTCGTATGGCAGCAGCAAACTTAGCTGCTAATCTTTTTGTATCTTTTTCGTATGTTACATACAACGGGTACTCTGAACATGTTTCGTACAATGCACCATAGTTTGTAACGATACAATACAAGCCAGCTGCCATAGCTTCAAGAGCAGCATTACAACTTGTTTCTTCCCATGTGCTTGGATATGCAAACATGTGATAACGATATATAAATTTTTGTATGAAAGAATGTTCTTTGTACCCTATGTAGTTTACATTTTCTAATCTTCTAGCTTGCTCATATAAAGGCTCATATTTTTCTTCATTTTGTTTTTCAAAATCTTCGCCGTAGATTTTACAACTACTGTATATATCTACATGAACATTACAATCTTGTAATAGACTCATAGCTCCCAGTAATACATTTAACCCTCTCCACGGTGTAACATGAAATAACATACGAACCATATCACCTGTTTTATAAGGCGTTAGTACAGGAAAATTATTAACTGCATTTTTTATAACATGACATTTGTGTGTTGGAAGATCAAATCTATATCTATATTTTTCATAATTCCAATGACTGTTAAAAACATACCAATCATATTTATCGTGATTAGTTTTATCTTCAAACCACGGATATATATTAGGTTGATCGTGACTATTTTTTTGCCACAGTATATTTATTTTATTTTTGTCTAGTTCTACTTTACCCGGTATGGATGTGCATATTTGAAAATTATCTAATAACTTATCATCAACATAATGTGATAAGAAACGATGCTGTATTTCTGTACCACCAAACGGTATCATGTTCCATATTCCAAAAGTAGTTCTTCGCCTTTTTTAATTTTTGTAACAGTCATAACTTTATAAACTAGATAATCATCCCAATCTAAATCTACAAACAAACGACAATTAGGGTTTTCACTATGGTTTAAAAAACCACCCATAGGAGTTCTTACGTAACCATAAATGATTGGTATTTTAATATGACTCATACCTAAATCATATCTTTTTGGTAAATCACATTTTGCAAAAACACCATGTCCATGAGTCGAGCTTAGCCCTATCATCAATTCTTCAGGAAGCGGGTTGTAATAAAATCTATCGTATTTAATTTTCATCTTTGGTTTTGCTTATCAAAGACAAAGCTTCTTTTGGAACTATAATGTTGACATCAACTGCGATATCTTCTCTTTTAGTATCTGTGTTAGGATTATTAACATCGTGATCAGCATCTTCTTTTGAAGCATAGCGAAGATTAGTTTTTATGTTTCTATATATTTCTTGACTATCACATTTTATGGTTTTCATATCACATAATATCCCATAAAAATAATCTAAATGCAATAAAAAAGTAGCACCTTACGGTGCTACTGAGACGTATACCCTTGAAAGGGAATTATAGTATATACTATTTTAACTAAACCAACAAACAATACTATATCGAGTGCCAGAGGTGATAGGTTGTATAGAATGAGGATACATAAAATTACTGGGAAACATTATTAAGTCACCGGTTTTTAAAAGAACCTTGCTATATGCAAATTGAGGGTCATTTGGATAATAAAATATAAGTTCACCACCTTCATAATCTTCGTTTAAATTAATTATAAAAGACAACTGTCTATTTACTTGATAATAAGCATCTGTATGTCTTTTATAAAAATTACCTTTTTTATATTTTAATAAGTTGATAGATTCTAATTTTAATTGTTGTAAACTAATAAATATTTTTTGATATTTTTTTATGGCATCATTGCAAGTATTAAATATTAATTTTTTATACAAAAGATCATGTTCATTAGACTCATTTAATCCGTAGTTGTAAACATTTCTATATTTCGTGTCTTCTACATCTTTACCGTCTTTTAATAAAGTTGCTTTTTTAGTAGGACTAAGTTCTATATATTCAGATAAATTTTTACACACTTTTTCATCTAAAGCTTTTTCTATCTTAAAAATAGCGGAGCTTATTTTATCCATTTTCTTGTGAACGATCTATTAAAGCATAACTTATTAGACCTTGTATTTTACTACTACCAGTAGCTGCTTGCACAGTTATAGCATCACCGGCCTCTAAATTTAAACCTTGAGGTGAGGCATTTACTTGTGATTTAGCCGGTACATCATCTCTAAAAAATTCATACTCTGTGCTTGAATCCGATGAATCAACAAAATTCATGTTTACTAATATAGCTGATGAAGCATCATTATTAGCACAATAAACACTTTTTACTATTACTGTTGCATTAGTAGGACATGTAAACACTGTTGTTTTACTTGTATCTGTTTGTTTAAAACCTTGATTTTTATATTGTATTGTCATGATAAAAAATACTCAAAAGCTTGCTGATCGTTTTTAATTTCTTGTTGATAACTAAAATTTAACTTTTGTATTATTTGTGTAATAGCTAAATTTATTAGTCTTTGATTTTCTATATTATATTCTTCTTTTGGTTCTGGTATGAATGTGTTTATTTTAGACAATTTTTTTCCTCTGCTTTCTTATAGCTTCTTTACCTGC
>Ga0209348_1001133_pt1 | contig 13179 bp, 18 predicted proteins | sample ETNvirenome_2_30_FD_184065 | JGI IMG/M metagenome (GOLD analysis project Ga0209348, IMG submission 184065) | Marine viral communities from the Pacific Ocean - ETNP_2_30 (SPAdes) (version 2) | ecosystem: Environmental > Aquatic > Marine > Oceanic | place: Pacific Ocean | collected 2013-06-22 | reverse complement strand
GATTTCAATACTAACGCATTGACTGTTGGTAGAAACTCTTCTAATATAGCTAATGCAGCATCTGATCTTGTAGTTAATACACAAGGTGCAGCTTTTGGATTAGTATATTCTGGAGACGCTACAACAGGATGGACTTACACGGAGAAATAATATGTCAAATTACGAAGCAACTAAATACGATTTTGATGGAGCAAACCTTACAGGTATCGAGGGAATTCCTACAGCGACTATTGTACCGTGGTCTTCTGCTTCAGTGCCAACAGGTTTCTTAGAGTGTAATGGTCAAACAGTTTCGAGATCAACTTACGCTGCATTATTTGCAATCATAGGTACAACTTATGGTGCAGGTGATGGTTCTTCTACTTTTCTTGTTCCTGATCTTCAAGATAATGTAGCTGTTGGAAAATCTAATAACAAAGCTTTGGCATCAACTGGTGGAGCAAACACCGTAGCTTCAACAGGAAACGTTGGTGGTACTACAGCTAATGCTACTTTATCAGCATCACAACTTGCACCACACTCACACCCTTATCAAAAAGCAAATGCTAACCAACCTGGTAGTAATGGTTCTCCTAAAGGCGGATCATCTATACCAGCTAATACAGGAAATACAGGATCTGGTTCAGGTCACCAACATAACATGAGTGCAACTTTTACAGGTGATTCAACATCAGTTTTACAACCTTATTTAACAGTGATATATATTATTAAGACTTAGGAGAAAATATGGCAACGAATGCACAATGGACAGTAATATTTGAAGATAAAGTAATAATTAAAAATTTTGCTGAAGGAGCAAATGAAGGACTTACTTATAAAATTTCTGATGATGATTTTTGGGGACTAGCTAAATGGAATAACATTTGGGCAATTCAATATGGAACTTCTAATCCTAATGATACTGTAGAATACAGAGATACAACTCCTCATTCTACTTGGGAAGATGCTAACCTAGGTGACTTTACAGAGTTTACTACTAGATGGGACACTGCACATTTAACTGATTTACAAGATAAATGGGATAACGATAATTTAGTAAATGATGATGGCAGTTCTGCTGAAACAGCTGAAGATAAAATTGCTAGACTAGGGGCTAGACCCACATCTTATTCTTCTTAATTTTATAAATTTTTATTTATTTGATCGTATGCGTGATCTTTATTAGGTCCGTTTTGATTTACGTAATGTAAAAATACTTGAGCCATTCCCTCTCCTTTATATACACCAGGACGCCAATGTTCTTGTTCACATCCAGCATATAAAACAGCATCTCCTTCTTCTAATTCAAATGATTTTTCTTCAACAATAATAGGCCACTTGTCATATTTTTTAATGCAAGCAGTGACAGATATTTCGCAGGCAGGTCTATCTGTATGTTTAGATAAAGTACCACCATATACATAGTATCTCCAATAGCTATAAGTAGGAAATAATTTTAAGTTACACTCTTCTTCAACTTTAGATAATTTAGTATTTAATAAAGAATTCATTAAGGCGTCATGATACCAAGCTGGTGAGAATGATTGTTCATCTAAAACATAGTCTTTATTAAAATCTAATTTATTATAACAATATTTTTGAAGAACATTTAATTCTTCTTTATTAAAAAAATTTTTGATTAATTTATTATCTATTGTAGCCATGCAACTATACTATATCTGGTGCCTTTTGTAATAGGTTCAATACTATGGGGATACATAAAATTACTAGGAAAAAATACAATAGAACCTGTATTAAGTTTTAATCTTTTTATTTCTTCTTCATTTTGAGCTGTAAAAATTAAATCACCACCCTCATAATTATTATTTAAATTCATAATAATACTTAAATGTCTAGGACTATTTGTGTAATGATCTGTATGTACTTCGTATTTACCACCCGCAGAATATTTCAATAAATCTATTTGATTTATTTTATAACTAGACATTTTAGGAAATTTTATTTTATAATAACTATACAATCTTTCTATTTCTTGTTTTATATAATTCCAATAAAATATATTAGTAGGAGTTTCAAAATTTAATTGATACCCTTTTACATTTCTTATTTTTTTATTTATCCCTGCATTAATTTTAAGATGAGCTTTAGCTTTTAATTTTATTAAAGGTATTATTTTTTTAATAAATTCAGGATTAATTATGTTTTTAATTTCTACGATAGCTTCTAAATGATTCATTTATCTTAACATCATCCAAGAAGTTAAAATGTATTTTTCTCCAGACAAAGGAGAATTACCTCTGTGAACATAGGGAAATCCTGCTGGCCAAATAACAATTCTACCTGTTTTAGGTTTAACTCTTTTTGAAAAATGTAAAAACTCTGTTTCTCCTCCATCTTCTACGTCATTTAAATATATAGAAAAAACAAAAGCACGTGGCTCATTACTAAAACCTTTCCCATGTTCTATATGCCAAACATGATAACCTTCTGTAGGAAGAGTTTTTTGAATTTTTAAATCTGTAAAATGAAAAGGAACTCCATAAGCATCGCTTGCTCCAGTGTTTTGAACATAATGATTCCAGGCTATATCAAAATTAACCATCATAGGTTTTAAAGATTCCCACCAAACATCAATATTATTAGGTGCTGCAAAAAATTGTTGGTCTTGTTTATGTAATATAGATGCCTTTTCAAAACCTATTCTATTAATTGTATTATTAAATTTATTTTGATTTTCATATAGATCTATAGCATCATCACACATTTGTTTTGTGATGTAATTATCATAAACACCTATAAAATTATTTATATTAACTGTTTTTTCTAAAGCACTCATTGGTCTTTCTTATTTGGTATATATAAATACTGTATATCACTATTTTGTAAAGTCAATATAGCATCCTTAAATGTTTCAACAATTGGATATCCCTTTAAATTAAAAGATGTATTTAATAAAATTGGAACACTTGTTTTATCATAAAACAATTTAATAAGATCATAGTAATTAGGATTTTGTTCTTTTTTTAAAGTTTGAAATCTACAAGTTTTATCTTCGTGCACACAAGCAGGAACTGTATCAATAGCTTTTTGTTTAGCATCTATAGCAAAAGTCATATAGGGTGATTCATCTAAAGTATGCATTTTTAAATAATCATGTCTGTGTTCGTAAAGTATTGTAGCAGCAGTTGGTCTCCACCATTGTCTTCCTTTTATTTTATTTACAATTTCTTTTGCATTTACATTACGAGGATCAAATAACATAGATCTATTTCCTAATGCACGTGCGCCCCATTCAGAGTGTCCTTGAAATATTACTACCAATTTTTGTTGAAGTAATAAATCTACTGCTTCTTCTTTATTATAAATAATTTTCATAATACAATGCAGCTCCCACTGCTGTTCCTCCATCATGACATATTGGATCTACGAAAAAATTATATTTAGGAAAAAGTTTTACAAGTTTAAAATTGTTAGAACAATTTAAATGATAGCCCCCTGATAATATAATATTTTTACAGTCACTATAAGTTATTGCTTTTTCCATAAGTTCAATAACATCCTTTAATGTTTCTTCTTGTGCTATGTTTGCAATTTCTAAAACTTGTTTATCTAAATTATTTTTACTATTTTTATAAGCAGCTATACCCATTAGTTGACCTTCTTCACCGTAATTAAAACCTGCTTTTCTTAAATAATGTATATATTTTAAACCTGCTTTTAATTTACTACTAAAAACTGTATCTATATTTTCTAAAACTTTTAATTGTTCAATCTCAGGAAAGTGATTAAAATAGTCATTTCTTTTGTTTGAAATGTATCTATATTTATTTTGCACTTTATCTTTATTAATTAAATAAATACTTTGAAGAACTTTAAAATTTTTATCATAAACATTTTCCCCGCCACCATCAGAGATCAAAGCAATAGCTTCATTAAATTTACTAAAATGTAATCCACAAATAGCATGATAAATATGATGATTATCTAAATGAAAACTAAAATCCTTATGACTAACTTGAGTTAATATGTGATTAACTATAGGCATTTCTATTTGTAAATGACCTCGGTTATAAGAAGAAAATATTACCATATCAAAAGTAATATTTTTAAAACAATCTAAAGCTTTATATTTATAATTGTATATACCGCGATTGTTTTCTTCAGGCATATAATCTTTAATATAATTAAATCTTTCTTCTTCATAATATTCTTTTAATATTCCATTTTCTAAAAATGCAAAAGAACAGTTATGTGAAATATTTATACCTAATATTTTTTTCATCTATTTGTTAAAAAACAAACTAGTAGTAAATCTATAAGTTGGTCCTAAAATATTTTGAGATTTTATAGTATGTTTTATTTCTCCATCAAATATAATAGCTCTGTTAGGTGTGTATGGATTAGACTCTGCAATATCTTTACCATTGTCTTTGTAAAAAACAGTTTCTCCACCCCACTCAGGATTCCATGTTAAATTAGAGTAGTGTAAAAATACAATTTGATTAGGGTGATTATGTATAAAATTAACATCCATATTTTTAGTTAAATTAATTACACATTTATCGTAATTATTAATTGTTATATTTTTATCTTTTAGTTTATCTAAAACGATATCTAATATTTTTATATTTTTAAGATCTTCAAAAGTATAAGGACTGTGTAAACATGGATACATTCTGTGTTGAACCTCATTACTATCATCCCATCCTATTCTAAAGTTAGAATGAATAATGGTGTTAAATAGCTGTCCTTGTATCGTAGGAGTAAAAAAATTATCGTATTTCTCTATCATGTAGTGTATTATTTTCTATCTTTCATTCTCTATAAAACTAATATATAAGCTACTATATGCTACAAAAATTAAATTTCAAGCCTGGTTTTAACAAACAAGACACAGAATCTGGTGCTGAAGGGCAATGGACAGATGGTGATTTTGTTAGATTTAGATATGGACTACCTGAAAAAATAGGTGGTTGGAATCAATTAACTGCTGCCTCAAAAACATTACCAGGAGCAGCTAGAAAACAACATGCCTTTACTTCTTTTGCAGGTGAAAAATATACAGCCATCGGAACGTCGCAAGGTTTGTTTCTATATTATGGTAATGATTTTTTTGATATTACACCATTAGATACAGCTATTACTGGATGCACTATAACAACTGTTAATGGTTCAAATACTGTAACTATAAATAAAGGATCTCATGGTTTAGCTAAAGGAAGGTATGTAACATTATCTGGTGTAACTGTTACGGGTGCTTCAGATTACACACCAACAGAATTACAACAAGTTTATGAAATATTAACTGTTCCTGATGTAGACAAATTTACAATACAAGCTTCTAGAAATGAAGGAGGTACAGGTATGACTGCGGCAGGGGCTGCAACTGTTAATCCCTATGTTGAAGTGGGTCCTACTTTTCAAACTGCAGGTTATGGTTGGGGAACTTATTTATGGAACGATAGCACTTGGGGTACAGAAAGAACTGTTAGTAACGTGACTCTAGATCCAGGAAACTGGAGTCTTGATAACTTTGGTGAAGTCTTAGTTGCAACTGTATTTAATGGAAAGACTTTTACTTGGGATGCTGGAGCTGCAACGCCCAGAGGTAATAGAGCTTCTCAAACAACAACTAATTTTAATACGACAAACAATCCAACAGCCACTAGAATTTCTATTGTATCTGACAGGGATAGACATTTATTTCACTTTGGAACAGAAACAACTATAGGGGATACTACAACACAAGACCCTATGTTTGTAAGATTTTCTAACCAAGAAGATTTAAATACATATGCACCGACAGCAACTAACACAGCCGGTACGTTTAGATTAGATACTGGTAATGAAATTAGAGCAGCTATACAAGGTAAAGATTATATCTTTGTATCAACTGATCTTGCAGCTTATGTAATTCAATTTGTTGGTCCACCTTTTACTTTTTCTGTTAGACAAGTAGGCACCAACTGTGGGTGTATTGGTCAACATGCTATGTCTTATGCAAATGGTGCTGTATGGTGGATGTCAGCTGAAGGTGGATTTTTTGTATACGATGGTACAGTTAAATCATTACCTTCACTTGTTGAAGACTTTGTATTTAGCACAGATGGAGATAATTTAGGTATTAACTTAAATTCAAGAGATGTTATTTATTCGTCTCCTAATTCTTTGTACACAGAAATAAATTGGTTCTATCCAAAAGATGGATCTGATCAAATTGATAGATGTGTCACGTATAATTATTCAGAAAATGTTTGGACAACTTCATCTTTAGCTCGAACTACATATCAAGACCAAGGGGTATTTAATGCTCCTTACGCAACAGAATATACTGATACAGCCACACCTGTATTTCCAGATATATTAGGTATTACAAATTTTTATGGGGCCAGTATTTACTATGCTCATGAAGTAGGAACTGATCAAGTAAACAGCACAGGCACAACTTCTATAGACGCTTTTATTAGATCTGGGGATTGGGATATTACTTCACGTAGGAGCGCCTTGGGTCAGGCAACAGGGGTTGCTGATTATAGAGGTGATGGAGAATTTTTTATGTCAGTCAAACGATTTATACCTGATTTTAAATATCAAACAGGTAATGCTCAAGTAACTTTATTTGTAAGTAGTTATCCAGATGATGTAGCAGTTAGCTCACCTCTTGGACCCTTTACAATAACTTCTACCACTGATAAGGTAGATACAAGAGCTAGAGGCAGATTAGTTTCTGTGCAGATAGCCAACACAGCAGTAGGTGAGTCATGGAGATATGGCACACTTAGATTAGATGCACAACCAGATGGAAGAAGATAATGGCAATAGTTTTTGATGCACAAGGAAATTTAGTAGATACAGAAGGTGATATTAATTTTTTTAATACAGGCACTGAACAAGTTTTTCCTACTCAAGATGTTACCCAATACATGGTGGAAACAAATACACCTTTTTATAAACCTGATACAGGAATAAACACTTTAAGATTTGTAGACAATAATTCAATATCTCTTCAACCTGAATATTTAATGCCTAATACAAATAAAGTACCACAATTACCAGCAAATAGATTAGAAGGTTTACCAAATTTAGATTTACAAAGTTTACCTGCAAATATGGGTGTTGCTAATGAAAAAGATGTTGAACAAGTAAATTCATTAGCAGGTCAAAATAACTCTACTGGTATTATGGATTTAATAATGAGTATAGCTGTACCAGGATTTAATTTATTAAGAAATATGGGCCAAGGTATTCAAGGTTTAAATCAAAGAGTACGTAATACAGATTTTGCTAAGTCTTCAAGTTTGGCTGATTATTTTGATGCTAGAAGTTATGGTGGCAGAGACGCAAGAGATAGAGCAGCTTCACAAAACATGAGAGAGGCTAGAGCTATTCAAAAACAAATGGATATGAGACCATCAGCTACCCTAACTAATCAAGATAAAGGAAGAGGAAATAGACCTGGTGGAGCTACTTATGCAGCTCCTTCTAAACCTTCTAGAGCAAGTAGCTATAGAGATTCATCATCATTTGGAAAGAGTTTTCACGGTGGCTAAAATAACTAATTATATACCTGAACCAAAAGAAGAATATGATGTAGATAATCAAAGACAGATTATGGAGTCTTTAAATACAATGAAGCAACAACTTAATTTTTCTTTTCAACAAGATTTAAAAAACGAACAAGACGCTTTTAATTACTTTTTATCATGAGCATACAATATAAAAACGCATCTAAGATATTAGACGGAACAGCTATGACAACTGTTTTGACTATATCAACATCAGCTGTGGCTATTGTAAAATCTGTATATGTATCTAATAACAGCACAGGAGCTGTATTAGTTAATTGTGATTTAAGAGATTCATCAGCTAGTACAGATGTAGAATTTTTTAGAAAGGATGTGCCTGCTTCAAGTACAGTCAATGCTACAGAACAGGGGTTGAATTTAGAAGCAGGAGATGCTATAAAAGCTCAAGCAGAAACAGCTAACAAACTTGAAATAGTGGTTAGTTATGCGCTTATAAACAGAGAGAATGAAAACGGATAATATACATAAGATCGATTGTACAACTATAACAGTTTATAGAAATACAAAGACAGGTGAAACTTCTAAAGAAAAAATGGAAGGACCAGATATTGTTACTGATGTAACAGTGCAAGTATCACCAAAAGGTTTAGATGTATTCCAGAAAGTAATGAATAATGATAATAAGAAACCAAAACCCTAAAGGCGGAACAGAATTACAATTCAACTATTTAGAAGAATATGTTGATAAAAAATTATTAGATCAAGTACAGATTACAACTTCTGTACCGGAAAAGATTCCGTTACATCCAGATAAAGTAAACATACTTTGGCAAAAAAATTCATATGATCAACCTAATTTAGCTCCTTGGTTTCAAGAAAAATCTAATCATCACAAGTATGATTGGTATGTATTTAATTCTCATTGGACGTTTGAAAAATTTAGAATGATGTTTGGTCTACCGGCAGAAAAATGTTTGGTAATTAAAAATGGTGTAGATAAAATACAAAAAGCAAAGCCTTATAAACAAGGTGACCCTATTAGAATAATTCATCAAAACACACCTTGGAGAGGATTATCTGTTTTATTGGGTGCAATGCAATTAGTTAAAAACCCATTAATTACTTTAGATGTGTATTCATCAACTGAAGTATACGGAAAACAATTCTTTGATCAAAATGACCATGAGTATACAGAGCTATATGAACAAGCAAGACAATTACCTAATGTAAACTACATAGGTTATAAACCAAATAGTTTTATAAAAAGTAATATGCATAAATATAATATGTATGCATATCCAAGTATCTTTGAAGAAACATCTTGTATATCTTTATTAGAATGTATGGCTGGTGGATTGTATTGTGTTACAACTAATCTTGGTGCTTTGTTTGAAACAGGTGCTGAGTTTCCCATGTATATACCTTTTGATAATAATTTAAGAAGGCTATCAATGAAATTTGCTTCTGCAATAGAAGCTTCAGCAAATATATTACATGAAGAAACTATACATAAACATTTAGAAACTCAGTCTGATTATGTTAATGCTTATTACAATTGGAATAAAATAGGCACATCATGGACAAGATTTTTAACAGGAGCAGTTAGTGCCAAGACTAAGTAATACACCTATCTGGTTTGAAGAAGATAAAAAAACAGAGGCTAGTAATGATACCTATCAAACTGTAAAAACTAATAAAGTTGAAGGGGATAGCAACGTGATTGAAATAAATGTAGGCGGAGAAGGTGGTAGATCGCCTTATAAAATAATGGTTTGTACCCCTTGTCATAGCGATGTATCTATGCATTATTGTCAAGCTGTTTTAAAATTTCAACAAGAATGTTTACAAAGAAATATATTAGTTAGTTTTACTTTGTTAAAATCTTCTTTAGTTACACAAGGTAGAAATTTAAGTGTAGCAGAATTTTTAAATCATAAAGACAAATACACTCATTTATTATTTATAGACTCTGATATTGACTTTAGTTTTTCTACTATTGAAAAAATGTTAAAAGCTGACAAAGATGTTATTGCATGTCCTTATCCAATGAAGATGATGGATTGGAATAAAATATGGAGAAGGGTCAATAATAAAGAAGATGCTATTACTTCTGCAGAAGATATGTCAAGAGCGGGTTTTACTTATCCAATTAAAGTAGAAGATCAATATAACATTATAGCTGATAAAGGTGTTATAGAAGTAACTCATGCCCCTACTGGATGTATGTTAATTAAAAGACATGTTATTGAAGACATGATTAAGAATCACCCTGAATTAGAGATATATCAACCTACTTATATTAATGGTGAGGAAGAAAAGAAAGATAACTTTTATAACTTATTTGATACTTGGCATGATCTTAAAACTAAAAGATACTTTGGAGAAGACTTTGGTTTCTGTCAAAAATGGAGAGATATGGGTGGTAAAGTACATATATATGTAATGGATACTATTACGCACGTTGGAGAGTTTTTATATCGAGGTCGTTTCTTTGATGATTTATACCAAGGTACACGCCCTGCAAAGAACGCCAAACCTCTTGACGAAGATACAAAAATCAAATAAAGTATAGTATTTTCAGGATATCTATGCCTGCTCAACAATATAAGTGTATTTAAATTATGGCAATATCAAGAATGCAAGAACCCAGACAATTATACGGATTAGGAAGTCTAGTTAAAAAAGTTACCAAAGGCATTAAAGGTGCTGTAAAAGGTGTAGCTAAGACTGTTAAAAAAAATCCAATGTTGGCTCTGGCTGCTTTAAACTTTGCACCCATGCTTGTTAAAGGTGGAGCAAGTACATTTTTTGGTGGTAAAAATGCTATGTTTGGTTTACCCTCTTTATTTGGTGGAAGTGCATTACCACCATCACAAGGTTTAGGTAAAACTACAGGTCTTTTTGGTAATGTTAAAAAAGTTCTTGGAAGCACTGCAGGTCAAGTAGGTGTTGGTGCAGCTTTAAGTGCACTTGCTGCTAGCGGCATGGACCAAGAAGAAATAGCAGAGATTGAAAACGATCCAGAAAAATTAAGAATATATTTAAAAGATTATTACAGCAAAACAAATCCAGATGCATCAGGTGCTGAGATAGAAGAGTTTGTAAGAATCAATAGTGCTGTAGGTGGTAGAGTTGGTTTAATGGGTGGAGCTATGCCGACAGGTGTTATGAGAGCTAATAAAGCCGGCACTATAGAACGAGACTATAGAGAAACTGGTGGATTTGTACCAGTTGGTATAAAAGAAAAAGCAGATGACGTACCTGCTATGTTAAGTAAAAACGAATTTGTAATGACAGCAGATGCTGTTAGAGGAATGGGTGACGGCAACATTGAAAAAGGTGCTCAAAGGTTGTATGATCAAATGAAACAAGCAGAAAAGAGAGTAGTATAATGGCAGAAGTAACGACATCAAGAGTATTACCACCAGAATTTGTAGAAGCAGCAGGTAAAACTTATTTAAGTAATCTTGCAGATGCTACAGGACAATTTAAGACAGCTGATTTATCAAAAGTATTTGGCCAACAATTTGTAGCTGGTCAAGATCCTTTACAAGCACAAGCTCAACAATTAGCAACACAAGGTATTGGTGCTTATCAACCTTTTTTAAATAAAGCTGCAGCTGCACAAACAGCAGCTGGTGGTTTAACAGGACCTCAAGCTTACCAACAGTTTATGTCTCCATATCAACAAGATGTTATTAGTGAGACGTTAAGAGAATTTGATGTACAAGCACAAAAAGGAATTCCAAGTATTGCAGCTCAAGCTGTAAGTAAAGGTGTTCTTGGTGGAGGTCGTGAAGGAGTTATGAGATCAGAGTATCAGGCAACAAGCGACAGGAACCGAGCAGCATTACAAGCACAATTATTAGCTCAAGGTTTTGGTCAAGCTCAACAAGCTGCTCAACAAGCATTTATGAATCAACAAACTTTAGGTAATCAACAATTAAACTTAGCTGGTCAACAACAAGCTTTCTTAGGTCAAGATGTTGGAGCGTTATCAACTCTTGGTGCACAGAACCAAGCTCAACAACAAGCACAATTAGCGGCACAACAACAGTTAGCTCAACAACAGTTACAACAACCTTTAACAGCTGCGCAACAATATGGTCAAGGTGTTACAAGTTTGATAGCTGGATATCCAGGTCAAACAACTCAAGTTACTGCACCTAGTCCTAGTCCTATAATGACAGCAATAGGAGCTGGTGGAACGTTAGCTGGTATATACAGAGCATTTAATCAACCTTATTCAAAAAACCCGGTTAGTTAAATATGAGAACTTTTAAAAGACCAATGTTTAGAAAAGGTGGTAATGTCGGCGATGGCATTATGACTGGTATCGTAGATAGATCTATGCATGCTGAAAATCCTATTGTAACAGGGAATGATCCTTTTGTATCTAGTGTAGATATTGGTCAACCAAAAACTCAAGCTGAATACATAGAAGAAATTAGAGCGGGTGCCGGTGACTATGGTGGATATGATCCTCTAACAAGTTTCTTATTAACTGCTGGACCATCTGTTGCAGGGGCTACAAATTTTGCTGATGCAATAAATAGATTACAGCCTGCTACTAAACAATTAATAGAAAGTGCTGACGCAAAAGCTAAATATGATAGAGATGTAAGAATGGCGGGAACTAAACTTGCATTAGCTGATCAACAAAAATTTGATGACAGAAGATTTGACTTAGCATTAAAAGCTGATGACAGATCTTATCAAGATTTTTTAAGAGAAGATGAAAGAGAATATCTTGCAGGTATAAAAGCTGATGACAGAATTTATAATAAAGGTTTAATTGAAGATGAAAGAAAATTTAATTTAGAGTTAATACAAGACGCAAGAGCTTATGATAAACTACAACTAGAAGATAAAAGAGAATATGATGCTAAGATATTAGATGAAGCTAGAAAATATAACAAAATGGAAAAAGAAGATCAAAGAGAATACGAGAAAAAATTAATTGAAGAAGGAAGAGCTTTTGAACTTGATAAAATTATAAGAGCAGAAGATTTCCAAAGAGAAATACTTCAAGAGGAACGAGAGCTAGATAAACAATACACAGAAAAAGATTTTTTAGAGGTCTATGAAGGTGATACTTTACAAGCTAAGAACAGGGCTGACTTTGAAAATAAAAAATTAAAAACTAAAATTTTAGAAAAATTTGGATCTCAGTTTGAAGGATTTATAAATGGTCCTAATGATGTTACAGAAAAACAATTACTTAAAAACAAAGATAATAAAAAAGTTGGTAAAGTTTTCTACGATGTAAATACTGGTGAAATTAAAAGATTTAGAAAAACAACAGATGGTTATGAGTTCGAAAAAATAAATATTGATACATTTGTGGAAGAACCACCACCAAAAGGTAGTACAAAAGAAGAAAAAGATGCTGAGATATCTAAAAGATATGAGTATTTAAGTCCTGACCAAAGAAGAATGTTTGAAGAAATACAAAAAAACAAGCCTGACGATTTTGGCACCGGGGCATAGGAGTCTAAATGGCAGAGTTTTTACCTCTCAATAACGCCGAACAAAATAATGAAACAGCGTGGTACACAGCTGCCGCTTCTGGTATTGCATCCGGTCTATTAAAAATACCTGAAGGTGTAGTCTCTCTTGCAGCAGAACTAATTGATCTTGGAGCTGATACAAATACAGCAGCAAGTGTAGAAGAATTTTTTGATAAACTAAATCCATTTGAAGAGATAGCAGA
>Ga0209348_1001132_pt1 | contig 13189 bp, 18 predicted proteins | sample ETNvirenome_2_30_FD_184065 | JGI IMG/M metagenome (GOLD analysis project Ga0209348, IMG submission 184065) | Marine viral communities from the Pacific Ocean - ETNP_2_30 (SPAdes) (version 2) | ecosystem: Environmental > Aquatic > Marine > Oceanic | place: Pacific Ocean | collected 2013-06-22 | reverse complement strand
AAGATATGAATCAAAGAGTTTTGATGGGCTTGAAGGTGATGATGTTATGAGTCTTCTTGCTACTTCAAGACAATACGACAACCCAATAATAGTTTCAGTTGATAAGGATATGAGATCTGTACCTTGCACACTGCTTGCAGGTGATGATCTTGAACTTATAACCAGACGTAAGGCTGATAGACATTGGATGATACAGGCTCTTACAGGTGACAGTACCGATAACTATTTTGGTATAGACAAGGTAGGACCAGTAACAGCAGAAAAGATACTGGGAGAATCTAAAACACTTGAACAGATGTGGGAAAAGGTAGTAGCTGCGTATGAGAAAAAGAAATATGACTTCAGTGATGCTGTATTAAATGCACAGCTTGCAAGAATACTGAGACATGGAGACTTTGATTACAAGACAGGAGAAGTGTCTCTCTGGACTCCATAAAAAAACCAGTAGCCTACGGGTTGTGCAGCTACTGGTATTTTTAGTGTGGCTTGAATAAGCACATTTACCTTATCACATAAATATAAACCTGCTATACTTTATTATCAAAAGTGAACTACAATACATATAAATCTTACTAATCATGTCATCTGAAAAGCTTCCAGTTATTACAGATGAATTGATCTTTGCCTTAGATCAAATCTTTCCACACCGTCATCCTGACTTGTCTTTATCTGATAGAGAGATATGGTACAAAGCAGGGCAACGGTTTGTTGTTGATTACCTGATTGAACAACAGGCAAGACAAAAAGATACCATGCTTACTGAATCAGTCTTGGAAAATTAATTATGTGTTTTTTTAATCCACCTAAACCACCTAAACTTCCAGAACCTAAAGGAGCTCCTACAGCCATAGAAAAAACCGCTGAAGAAGTTGTTACTGGTCAAAAAAGAAAAGCTGAAAAACCACGTCCAGGAACAACAAGGATGCGCAGTGGAACTAGATCATTAAGAATACCTTTGTCAAGATCTGGCACTCGTGCTGGAAATTTAAATTATTAAAATGGAATATTCCACTCAAGGACAAACTGCTGCTGGTAGATATGCACAACTGCAAAGTGCAAGATCTACCTTTGATAGGGAAGCAAAAGAATCATCAAAGCTAACCATACCTAGTCTGATACCTGAGAGTACAACAGGTACAAGAGCAAGAATAAAAACACCTTTTCAAGCAGTTGGGGCTAGAGGTGTTAATAGTCTTGCATCTAAACTTTTATTTGCATTGCTTCCACCATCTACTGCCTTCTTTAAATTAAGTATTGATAGTCTTGAATTACTAAAACAGGGACAAGAAGGATTAGAGACAGAGATAGATAAAGGATTACGCACAATAGAAACAGCTTTGATGAATGAGATAGAGATCTCTAACGATAGGGTTGCAATGTTTGAAGCATTAAAACATTTAATCGTTGGTGGAAATGTTCTTCTCTATCTGACAGATGAAGGACTTAAAGTATATCCACTATCAAAGTTTGTATGTAAAAGAGATGCTGTTGGTAATGTGTTAGAAATTATTACACAGGAATCAGTTCACCCTGACGCTCTCTCCCCAGAGTTCTTAGAGCAGATCAAAAAAAAAGAGAACTATGATGAAAAGACAATGGATAGTGATCTTGATATATACACATACGTCAAGAGAGTAAATGATGACTTCATGTGGTATCAGGAATGTAAAGGAGAAAAGATACCAGGTACTGATGGCAGATCAAAAGTAGATGTCTCACCTTGGATTACTTTGAGATTTGTAAGAATAGATGGTGAAGACTACGGTAGAGGATACGTGGAAGAATACAGAGGAGACTTAATTAGTTTAGAAGCTTTGATGCAAGCAATAATAGAAGGTGCAGCATGTAGTGCTAAAACGATTTTTCTGGTCAATCCAAACGGCGTTACCAGGGCTAGCACATTAGCAAAGGCTCCAAACGGTGCAATAAGAGAAGGTAGTGCAGCAGATATTTCTGTCATGCAGGTAGGAAAAGCTGCTGACTTTAGTGTTTCTCAGGCTGTTATACAGACCATTACAGGAAGACTTGAATATGCTTTTCTTATGGCACGTTCCGTACAAAGAGATGCAGAAAGAGTGACAGCAGCAGAAGTTACCATGATGGCTAACGAATTAGAGAATAGTCTTGGTGGTATCTACTCTATTCTTACTCAAGAGTTTCAATTGCCATATTTAAAACGTAGGATGCACATGCTTGTCAGGTCTGGTAAAGCTCCAAAGCTACCAGAGAAACTAGTTAAACCTAAGATCGTTACTGGTGTTCAAGGTCTTGGCAGAGGTAATGATCGTAATAAGCTTATTGAATTTATCGGCACAGTCAGTCAAGCTTTAGGTCCAGATATTATGCGCCAGTATATGAACGTGGACGAAGCCATAAAACGACTAGCAAATTCAATTGGGATAGATACTGCTAACCTAGTAAAGACACAGGAAGAAATCCAAGCTGAGATGCAAGCTATGCAACAGCAACAGCTTATACAAAGTCTTGGACCTGCTGCTCTTGGATCACCACTTCTTGATCCTAAAAACAACGCACAAGCACAACAACTTACGGAGGAAGCTAATGCCCAACAAGAAGTCTAGTTCTCGTAAAAGAGATGAGAACGGTAAGTTTGTACCTGCACAAGCAGTAGTTAGCAAACTTGGTGTTAATGATGAACCCACCCCAACAGAACCAAAGGTGGTCAAAACTAAAAATGGTCGTACAATTACTTTTAATTAACAAAAACTTATGACTTCATCCCAGGTAAATGTCACAGAGACACCACCAATGTCTGCTGAAGACCTACAAACTTTAGCTAAAAATGAAACTGATGAGAATGGTCTTATCTTAGGTAAGTTTAAATCAGTAGAAGATCTTGCTGCTAGTTATAAAGAACTGGAAGGTAAGTTAGGACAGGTAACAGAAGAAGATCAACCACAAACAGAAGAAGAAACAGAGACCACAGAACCAGAATTTAATGCAGAAGAATTTTATGGTGATGGCCTTGCTTCAGTATTAGAAGAAGTTGGTATTGATCCACAGGAGATCTCTAATAGATTTCAAGAAACAGGTGAAATCAATGAAGATGATTACAGCAAGTTAGGAGAAGCAGGGTTCTCTAAACAAGTTATAGATACATACCTTGATGGCTTAAGAGGTGCTTCTGGTGAAGCAGATGAAATACCTACAAAACAAATACAAGATATAAAAAATTCTATTGGTGGTGATTCGTCTTATGAGCAAATGCAAAAATGGGCTACAGCAAATTTATCACCAGCAGAAATCAAAGCATTTGATAACCTTACACAAACAGCAGACGCACCAGCCATTAAAATGGCCGTTCAAGGTCTTTATTCACAATACAAAAATGCTATGGGTGTTGAACCAAATTTAGTAACAGGTCGTGCTTCATCAAGTGGACCTAGGCCATTCCAATCAGCAGCAGAAGTTCAAGCTGCTGTAAGCGATCCACGCTATGGTAAAGATGTGGCTTATACACAAAGTGTGTATGCCCGATATGAAGGTTCTAATGTCTTTAACAAAGGTTAATTATGGCTAATAAACCAACCAATCCAACTCTTTATGCAAGAGTGAAGGCAGAAGCAAAAAAGAAGTTTAGAGTCTATCCTTCTGCTTATGCTAATGCCTGGTTGGTGAGAACTTATAAAAAACGTGGTGGAGGTTATCGTAAAACTTAATTATGAAAAAACTATCAGCTAAACAAAAAAAGAATCTTGATAAAACTGGTGATGGAAAACTTACCAGAGAAGATTTTTTATTAGTTCGTAAACTAATAAACAAGAAAAATGGCAAAGCTTAATCTTAGCCAGATGAAAAAGCTGAAGGCACATTCAGTTCATCACACAACCAAGCACATGAACCTGATGAAAAAGCTTATGCGTGAAGGTAAAACATTTAAAGCTGCACATACTGCTGCACAAAAAGAAGTAGGCAAATGAGTCTTACAAGATGGTTTAAAGAGAAGTGGGTAGATGTCAAAACAGGTAAGCCCTGTGGCAGACAGAAGGGCGATCAACGTGGCTACCCTGCATGTAGACCATCAAAGAGAATTAGCAGTAAAACACCAAAGACTACAAGTGAAATGAGTGCTAAAGAAAAGGCTAGATTTAAAAGAGAAAAGACCAGTTCAAAAAAAATTAGTTACCAACATAGGAGAAATAAAGGAAGAAAGAGTTTAAAGATTGCATAAACGTGTTACATTTTAAATAACTACCTATCATTCCTTAATGTCGAAGGGAGTATCTCTTACCAAGAAAGACAAAGATCCCACAGGGGGTTTGTCTGCTTCTGGTCGTAGGAAATACAACCGAGCAACAGGTGGAAACTTGCAAGCTCCTGTTACAAAAAAGACAGGTCTTACTGCTAGACAGAAAGCCAGAAGAAAATCCTTCTGTGCAAGAATGTTAAAAGTAAAAGGACCGTTAAAGAAAGATGGTAAGTTAACACGTAAAGCCCTTGCACTACGCAAGTGGAATTGCGGTTCAGTATAAACTTAACAAAACGAAAATCTTAATATCAATAGTGCCTGATGCGTCAGATAACACTTGAGAGAACAGACAGTAGTGAAGTTAGTTTCTCAAATTATTAATCAACCAAAAGGAGTTAAATTATGGCTAACGCCACAGTTTCACGCCTTGGTCTGGTAAACAATAGTGGAACAGACTTTGATGCTCTGTTTCTGAAAGTGTTCTCTGGTGAGGTTTTAACAGCCTTTGCTCGTAACAACATTTTTAATGAGCAGCTACATTCTGTTCGTACTATTACTTCTGGTAAATCAGCACAGTTCCCTGTAACAGGAACAGCAACTGCTGCATATCACACACCAGGAACACCCTTAGTGGGGGCAAACCAGATCTTGGCAAATGAAAAGATTATTTCTATTGATGATCTTTTAATATCACAAGCTTTTGTAAGCAACCTAGATGAGCTTTTTTCTAAAGTGATTAGAGCCTTTTGTTGGTAACAACAAATAGATAACAAGGTGAATTGCTGGAACTCCTCCATAAAACAAGGACAATCAGCAGCCAAGCTAACCTACAAGTTAGAAGGTTCAACGACTAACTCCCGATAGGAAACTAAGTAACGGAGACACGAGTGCCTTGCACCCAACCAGTATTAACAAGGGGGTGAAGATATAGTCTGAACTGCATCAATGGCAAAGATGCAGAACTAAAGGATAAAGAGCCTTTAGGGTAACAATCTTGAAGAATCACTATGATGTCAGAGCTACATACGCTGATGAATTAGGTAAGGCTTTAGCTAAAACTTATGATTCGAACGTCGCAAAGGTAATAGCTAATGCGAGTCGTGCATCTACAACACTTACAGGTGGAAGTGGTGGTATCACAGCTACTTTAGCTTCTGGTAACACAACTTCTGCTGCTGTATCAGGTGACGAACTAGCTGGTGCTATCTATGACATTGCACAGACAATGGATGAAAGAGACATTCCTCCAACAGATCGTTTCTGTGTTTTACCACCTGCTGAGTACTACAAGTTAGCTGAATCAGCTACAAGAACTGTAGATGTTGACTTCAACCCAGGTGGTAATGGTTCATTTGCATCAGGTCGTGTACAACAGATTGCTGGTATTCCAGTGATGATGAGTAACAACGTACCTCAGTCAAACGTAGGATCCAACCCAAGTGGAGCTAACAACACCTACTCAGGTGACGATAGCAAAACTATTGGATTAGTCTTCCACAAGTCAGCAGTTGGTACTGTGAAGCTTATGGATATGACTACTGAGATCTCTGGTTCTGACTACGGAATTATGTATCAAGGTACATTGATGGTTGCAAAATATGCTTTAGGTCACGGTATTCTCCGCCCTGAGTGTGCAGCTACTATCAAGCTTGCTGCTTCTTAACTTACCTCGAAGGGTACTCAGTAATGGGTACTCTTTTTCTAATACTTGGAAACTATTATGCCTAAAGGAAGAAAAACACCAGCTTATTCAATAAAAGTAGGTGATAAATTAATGTCTATTGCTTCAAAGTATGCTAGTGAAAAAACTTTTCTTAATAAATTAGAAAGTTTGGCTAAACAAATGAAAACACCATCTCGAATGATGATGAGTTCTGATGCACAAGCAATGAGAAAATCTTTAAAGATTAAAAAATCTAAATAAGGAGAACATCATGTATCACAGCACTAAGAAAAAGAAGAAGAAAAAAATGGGTGGTAGAGAATCACTTAAAATTAAAAAGTACTAAACCATGCTTAGTTCTTTAATAAAAAGACAAATTCAACTTTTACAAGCTAAAAAAGAAGCTGGTATTGCTTCAAAAAAAGATTTGGAAAAGTTAGAAAAACTTTTAAAAAAAACAAACAACCGTAAATCTTTGGGTATTAAATAACCATGACTATCGCTGCAACTACTGAACTAGAAAGCGTTAATATTATTCTTGCTTCGATAGGAGAATCACCTATTAACAGCTTATCAGGTACACTTCCTGTTGATGCTCGTCTTGCACAATCAACTCTTACTGAAGTTAATAAACAAGTTCAGTCAGAGGGTTGGTCTTTTAATACCGAACTGACTGTAACTGTTACAAGAGATAGTTCTACTAAACACATTACTTTATCAACTGATACTTTAAGAATTGATCCTAATGAAAATCATCATCCAACTGTTGATGCCATACAACGTGGTTCAAAATTATATGACAGGTTAAATAATACATATGAATTTGATGAAGATCTTATTTGTACTGTCGTATATTTCAGACCTTATGATGAAATTCCAGAACCTGCCAGAAGATATATAACAATAAAAGCTGCTCGTGTTTTTGTTGATAGACTTGTAGGAGATCAAGCATTAAGAACTTACACTCAACAAGACGAGATCAGAGCAAGAGCAGTACTCATGGAAACTGATTTAAGTAATGCTGACCATAATTTACTTAGAGGTGATCCTGGTCTTACAAGTGTAATAGATACTTATTCTCCAGCTAATGTATTAATTAGGTAATCATGCCACTAATATCAAGAGCAATTCCTACTTTATTAAGAGGGGTTTCACAATCTTCTGATTCAACTAAACAAGCTGACCATGCTGATATACAGGATAATGCCAATAGTGATCCTGTTATAGGGCTTACAAAGCGTTCTGGTACACAGTTCATGGCAAATCTTATAACCAGTGGAACTCCTATTGGTAATGCTCATGTAAAATTTATAAACAGAGATATAAACGAAAGATATATTGCAATATTTACTACTGACAATGTAAGAGTTTTTGAATTAGATGGTACAGAATTAACAGTACATAAACCTGATGGAGTTAGTTATCTAAGCACTACCACTCCAAGAGATCAATTAAAAACTGTTACTATTGCTGACTTTACTTTTGTTGTTAATACCACTAAAACAGTGGCAATGGATAATACCTTAACAACTGGTCCTTTATATTATGACGGTTCTTCATTTATAAATATTACTAATCAAGCAATTGTATTTATAAAACAAATTTCAGCAAATGGTGAGTACACTCTTGAGGTAGATGGTCGTAAGGTCGTTTTTAAACAAAACATACCAAATGAACCAAACAATAGTGCTAATAATGATAGATTAAATACTTCATTATGTGCTGAAAAACTAAAAGCTGGTTTATTTGCAACCCCCGATGATAATGGTGAAGTAGTAGAAGGGACTGCATTAACAGAAGGAACAACTGGTAATACTTTTAATGTAAGAATTAACGGTCCTGTTATGAATATTTTTAAAAATGATAACTCTAATTTTAATATTAAATTAAGTGATTCTAGAGGTAATACACAAACTACATTAATAAAAGATAGTGTTCAAAGGTTTACTGATTTACCAACTGTTGCACCTAATAATTATGTTGTAGAAGTAAAAGGAGATCGGTCATCAGATTTTGACAATTACTATGTGAAGTTTACTACTACCAACACAACATCAGATGGCACGTTAGATGAAGGATTGTGGGAAGAAACAGTTAAAGTTGGTATTAATAAAAGATATGACTACGATACGATGCCGCACGTCCTAATAAGACAGGCTGATGGTCATTTTAGATTTGCAAGGGTTGATGGTGAAACTTATGGAACATCAGCACAAAGTTCAGCTACTTTTACATCTACAGCTTCAAGTATTACGAAAACTGGTACATATGCTCAAGCAGGTGCTGTAAGTATAACTGTCACACTTAATAATCATGAGTTTTCTGTCGGTCAATCAATAACTATTGATTTCACGTCTGGGACTAGTGTTGATGGAACTTTTACTGTCACTTCAGTACTTGATACTAATACATTTACCGTTACAAGCTCTCAATCAAATATTCAAACAACCAATGGTGCTTGTAGTGTTAGTTCATCAAATAACACAGTAACCATTGCTAAAAATAATCATGGGTTTGTTACTGGTGAATTAATTAATGTAGAAAGTAATAGCTTAACAAATGGACAATTTATCATAACAGTTGTAGATGCTAATACATTTACTTATAAATCTGCATCTAATGAAGGTGATCATACTAATGTTGCTTGCACAGTTGGTTTAGGTTTTACATTACCTAAATGGGGAGAAAGAACTGTAGGTGATTTAGATCTTGCACCTGATTCTTCATTTGTAGGGTCAACTATTAATAACGTATTCTTTTTTAGAAATAGACTTGGTTTTTTATCTTCTGACAATGTAATACTTTCAAGAGTATCAGCATTTTTTAACTTTTTTCCAGAAACAGTATTATCAGTTATTGATAGTGATCCCATTGATGTGGCTGCATCTCATACTAAAGTTGCAATTTTAAAAAATGCAGTAACTATGGGAGAAAAATTAATATTATTTTCTGATCAGACACAGTTTACCTTAACGTCATCATCTGATTCTTTAACACCTGCCACTGCTAACGTAATAGTTTCAACAGAATTTGAATCAAGTGATTCTGCAACACCTGTAGGTTCTGGTGCTTCTGTTTATTATTTAACTGAAAAGGGTAATTTTTCCAGTGTAAGAGAATATATATTTCAACCAGGAGTTGATATAAAAGATGCTTCAAATATAACAATTCATGTTCCAAGACTTATACCAAACGATGTATTTAAAATTGCTGTTTCTACTAACCAAGATATATTGGCTTTAGCTAGCCTTACCAATCCAAATGTTTTATATATTAATCGTTGGTTATATGGATCAAGGTCAGAAAAGATATTAAATTCTTGGTTTACATATACATTTAATCCAAAAAAAGCTATTAAAGATGTAGAGTTTTTAGGAACAGATTTATTAATTACCTGTGATGATGTAAGTGAAAGTGTTGCAAGAGTAACCTTAGAAAAATTATCTTTTGCTACTGACTTCAGAGAACCAAATGCATTATTTGAATATCATTTAGATCATAAAGTTTCTGATACAACAACAGGTGTTTCAGTATCTTATGACGCTGATACTGATACATCTACTTTTACTGTTCCATATAAATTAAATGGAACAATGAAGGTTATAGGTAGATACTTAGCTTCTGGTGAAACCAGTACATATATTGACACAGCAGATGCTCAACAAACATTAAAACCAGGGCAGATTATTCAAACAACAAATCTTACTAATAATACAACAAGTACAATTGAAGCTAATGGAGACTATCGAAATTCTAAATTTATAATTGGTGAATCTTATGAAATGCACTATAGGTTTTCAACACAAAGATTAACACAGTCTTCTGGAGGACAAAATGCTAGTGAGATTATAAGTGGTCGCTTACAACTAAAACATTTCTATTTAAAGTTTGAAGACAGTGGATTTTTTAAAGTAGAAGTGACACCTGAAAATAATGCAACATCAACACATAAATTTACTGGTCGTTTTCTTGGAGCCACTTCTGGTTCTATTGGTGATATTACTTTAGAAACAGGTACATTCAGAGTACCAATTCTTAGTAGGGCTGATAGAGTTAATATAGATATTAAAAACGACACGTTTTTGCCAAGTGTTTTGTCAAGTGCTGAATATGAAGCTATGTTTCATATGAGAAGTAGTAGGATGTGATGGGACATTTAAGAAAAGCAAATATTAAAGATCTTAACCATGTATGTAAAAACATGAGAGAAATAGATCGTTTAGAAGCTGTATATCAAACAGGACAAGAACCAGCCGATGCTTTACGTCTAACGTATTTAGCAGGTGAACAGGTCTTAACGATAGCTGGTGATAATGATCAACCTATGGGTTTATGTGGTGTTATTAGAGATGGTTGTATATGGATGATATGCACTGATGAGTTATTTACTAATAAAAAATATAGAATACAACTAATAAGAAAAGGTCGAGAATGGGTAGACAACCTATTGAAATCTTACAAAATCCTATATAATTTTGTATATGCAGAGAATCATTCTGCTATAAAATGGTTAAAAGCTCTTGGGTTTACTTTTGTAAATTACTATAAAGAATATGGAGAACAAAAAAAACCATTCTACGAATTTGTGAGGATTACCTAAATGTGTCCACCAGTAATAGGAGCAGTAACAGGAGCACTAGGGCAACAAGTTGGAGGATTGTTTCTTGGATCTTTAGGTCTTAATGCAGTTACAGCTTTAGCAGGTAGATCTGCTGCACAGGCAGCAGCAAGAGGCGTATTTGACGAATCATTAAGAGCAAGTGAATCAGCAGATAAATCTCTTTCAAGACAGGCAGAAGCTGCTGGACAAAGTATATTCGAACAACGAGCATCTTCAGCACAGGAAAAGTTAGCAAAAACAATACAGGGATTACAAGCAAGAGGAGCTTTAAGAGCTAGTGAAAGATCAGGTCTTACAGTTGGTTTATTATTACGTGATCAAGAACGACAAACAGCAAATCTAAGAGAATCAATTAACCAATCAATGGAATCAGCAACAAGACAATATAGTAGAAATATAGAAGGTCTTATAGCTCAAAGAGATAGCATACGTAATCAACTACAAAGTAATATTAACCAGGCGTATAACCAAGTTCCTTCACTTGGATCAGTTCTGCTAAATACTGCTATATCAGGTCTTAGCTCATACGCTGATCTTACAGGTGGTCTAGGTAGAAGTCCTTTAAGAAGAACTACTTCTGCTTTAACAGGAAGAGGATCTTCTGGTACTGGACCTTATGGTAGAGATTTTGATGATCCTATGTTTGGTATGCCTTTCTAATTATGACTAACAGTTTTCAAAGTACAGCTTTTCAATCCTCTGCAAGACCTGTAGATACTTTTGTACAGCCTGTAAGGGTACAACCTAAAACTGATATTGAGTCTTTAGCTGAAACACTTGCTGCTGTAAATCCTAATCTTCAGAAGTTTATTGGACAGAAAATACAAGGAATTGCAAAAAAAGAAGCTTCACAAGGTGTTATTGATGAATATAAAAAAGCATTAACACCAGAGAATGTTTCAGATACAGCAGAAGAATTTGGTGCAATTGTTGATAGTGTTAGAAAAAACGATGGAGATGAAGCTGCTAAAGAATTTGCTGGAAGAAGTATTTGGTATAAAGACGCTGCTCAAAAAACAAGAGCAAGTCTTGCAGGTAGTGATGCTTTAAGTGATTTATTATCTTCTTACAACATAGATACTATAGACGGTAAACCTTTAAGAACTTTTTCTTCTTCTGATCCAAAAATAATAAATTACCAACAAGAAAAATTAAATCAAGCTATCTCAAATCTTGATGTAGATGAATATTATGCTGCTGAGTTTTTCTTTCCTCAACTACAAAAAGCAAGTGATGCTTGGTTTGCACATCATCAAAAAGAAAACAGTCTTTACAACATTGAAGATTTACAAGATAAAGCAACAGAAGTTGTTCAACAAGTATATACACAATGGAGCCTCGGTTATAAAGACGAAGCAAAGTTAACAGCTAGTAACTATATAACCAATGTACGCAAATTACTTAAAGGTAAAAATTATACGGAAGTACAAGATCTTCTACTTGATGATATAAAACAAGTGGCTCGTATTATAGGGTTTACAAGTGACGAGGGAGATCAAGAAGCCCAAAAATTTATAGATGAAATAATTGAATATTTCCCTTCTGGTCCTAATGGAATAAGAACTTTAGGTAGCAATAAAAACTTTCTTAATATGAGAGCAGATTTATTATTTGAACTAGATACTTTTACTAGAGCAAAAAACAAAAGAATTGAAGCAGAAAAGTTACAAGCATCTTTAGAAGAAGGTAGAGATTTACTATTAAATCCTGAGACAACAGCAGAACAATTTCGTGAGTTTAAATTAAAAAATCCAGGAGTTATAAAAGATCTTAATGAATTTGCATTAGAAACTCAATCCAACTCTAATCAAGAGTTAGCTGATATTTATTTAAGTATTACAAGAGATGAATTTGAAAACCCTTTAGCAGCAGCAGAAGCAGCTAGAGCTTGGTATAACGGAACTTTAAAAACTCAAAAAGATAAAAACGAATTAGTAAAACTAACAACTGCAATTAATAGAAATATTAATGGTTCTGCTAATCCCATCAGACAATCAATTGCAAGAATTACAAAAGCATCGGATGATCTTCTTGATGATGTCGATACTGGTCTATTTAGTCAAGAAGCCGATATAGCAAAAGTTGATATTGATAATTATATTCAGAATACAATGTTTGATTGGTTTTTTAGTTTTGAAAGAAACGGTCAACCAGCAACACCAACAGATGAGGAAATTGTAAGAAAAGAATTAGAAGTAAAGAAAGAAGCACAACAACGAGCAGTTGACTTTTTAGGAAGTGCGGAAGGTCCAGGTTTAGATGTTAATATTCAAAAACTGAGAGATAGTACAACAAGACAAAGACTTTTAAGAATAAAAAAAAGAATTGAAACAGGCATAAAAACAGAAGCAACAATAGAACAAATTTCTGAACAATCAGGAGTTTCAGGTGATGAAGTTCAAAGACTAATAGGTACTGTTGACAAATCTATTAACAACACAGATGCTACAAATACGAATCAAGAAAGTAACACTACAACTAATCAAGATACCCCTGCACGACCCAATGTAATTCCTAATCCTAATCAAGGTTTTCAACAAATGTCTGATGTTAATACTCAAGAAAATCCTGGTATTGAAAGAATAAATAAAACTATAGATATGTTTAATGGAGCAGTATCTTTTGGTAGTGGTAAAAGAGGAGATAATTTAGCTAAAGATCCAGCTTTTATTACTACAATTAAAAAAGATGGATT
>Ga0209348_1001130_pt1 | contig 13198 bp, 11 predicted proteins | sample ETNvirenome_2_30_FD_184065 | JGI IMG/M metagenome (GOLD analysis project Ga0209348, IMG submission 184065) | Marine viral communities from the Pacific Ocean - ETNP_2_30 (SPAdes) (version 2) | ecosystem: Environmental > Aquatic > Marine > Oceanic | place: Pacific Ocean | collected 2013-06-22 | reverse complement strand
ATAATAATTAACACTTCCATTTACGGAGTGACTTGTTTATCCGACTGTCAGGATCTCTAGCAGTCTTTGCACTTGTCAATCTTTTTTTCATACCCTTCATTCTAGCACAGAATGATTTTCTTCGCCCTGCTGCTTTACCACCTTTCTTTACTTTACCTGTAACTGGTGCTTTTAAGTCACTGCCAGGATTTTGTCTTTCATATGATTTCCTACCCTTTTCATTCAATCCACCAGAATCACTCTTACCTGACTTTTTCTGCCAATCTTCACTAACTTGATCTTGTGGGAAGTTAGGAACATCAGTGGCACCTTGCACTGCTTTTTCTTTCTTCTTCTTTTTCTTTTCGTCTGCTGCTTTGGTAAGAACTACAGTATCTTCTTTCTTTACTTTCTTCTCATTCTCTTTTTTCTTTTGATCCTTATCTTTATGTACAGATGGTGTTTCTCCTGCATAAAAATATGTTTCATTCTTTACGAGATATCCATCTTCTCTTTCATGATATCCCATTGGTATTGGTTTACACTTCTTATCTTCTCTACAATAATACTTACCTTCACCACAATCTTTAGACTCTGTTGTCAATACTACAGGTCCGTCAGTTGCATCTGATTCATGGAATGATATTACTCTACAGCCAGGATACATTTTATCACACAGTTTCTGTGCTTGAGGTCTTTGCATTTTAGAAAGACTTGACCTGTATGCTGTGAAAGTCATTTGCCTACCTCTCCATACAAAAGAGATAACATAATATCTTCCATACATTGTAGGTATACGTGTTGCCATTAACCTGTTACTGGATTATTGTCTTTGTCGTGACGTTGATATGCTGCAGGAGTTCTTGCATTATTATCTTTATCACGTGCTTGAAATGTGCCAGGTGTTCTAGCACTTCTATCTGCATTACGAGCTTGATAGTCAGCATTGAAATTTTCATATGTGACTGTGCTCCAACCCTCATTTCCTGCGAATTGGTTCACCGTAGTCTTGCCTGGTTGAGGACTGACTTCGTTATTATCTTTGTCGTGTCTTTTGTATGCCATAAACTTATTTATCCTTTTTCTTGCTTGCTTGTTTGAGCATCTTTTGTAGGTCAGCAGTGCTACCAACGAACAAAGAATTGTTTGTTACCTGTGTCTTGACACTCTCTTCTTTGACATTCTTTTTGTCTTTCTGTAGTGCCATAAGTTTGTCAGCAACATCACCTACATGCTTGATAAGTTGTCCTGCAACTTCGTATGCACGTGGATGATCTGATGACATTGCAAGGTCAAGTGCACCATTGACTGCTTCTTGCCCTTTGTCAATCAAAGAGTATAAGTTGCCTCTGGCATACTCATAGTCTTTAATTACATCATCACCCTCTACTGGTTTTTTAAGATGCAATTTATTTTTTGGAGGAATTACTTCACCTACTGCCTCAACAGTATTGAAGGTATCATCTAGTCCTGACATGTCTTCTTTACTCATAATAAGATACCGATTCACTAAATCCAAAGTCATCACCACCTGTTAGTAGGTTGTCATCTTCAACATTTATAAGATCAACTGGTGTTCCTGCAGTTGCAGCAGCTGCCTTTGTTCCATTTTGTGCTCTACGAACTGATAGTTTGTTTGGAGATGTTTTACTCTTGACATACATCACTTCATTACCAACCTCTATGTATGACTGAGTTGGTATGTTAACATAATCAGCAACCTCGATAGTAAGGTTTCTTGTAGTAATTGCTCCTGCAAGTTCCGTAGTTCCATCTTGGTTTTGATCTGTAAGTGCCTTTGGTGTAACCTGATATGCAACCTGTCTTGTAGTAGCAACGTCTTTCATATCTGTGTATATGTCTGCCTTTGCTTTCTTGATTGGTGCTTGAGATCCTACAGGTCCGAAGATGTACGCTTTGACTGTGAAGTTCATCGTAATCAAAGTAATCTTCTTTTCATCAAAAGATCCTTCATAATCATCAGCATAGTTGATACTGTTTAATATTATAGGAACGTCTCTAAAATCTTCCATGTCATCAACCATCTTAAGAGTCATCTGGTATGAAGGTTGAAAGATAGGGACTATCTGTTCTGTTATCTCTAATGCTTCGTCGTTTGTTTTTGATATAACATTAAGCTCAAAGTCAATATTATAAGGGACAGGTGTAAATTGTTTTTTAACTGCATTCGCTGTATTTGCTTTTAATGTTAGAGTTGTTGGTGCAAGTTTTCTAGAACTATCATATGATATTCCTGTCATCTCAAATGACAAACGTGGAACTGTGATCGCAACCTTCTGGTTTAGATCTGCCTGTTGTTCTAGTCTTGCTAAAAATTTCTGTCGAGGACCGTATGCCAAAGGCACTTTCATCCTACTGTATATTGATCCGTCTTTGTTTTCTTTTCTACATTCTATATTATTAAACAGTGTTCCAAATCCAATAACACACTTTCTAATAATTTTATTGTACGTGTATGCACCTAACATTATACTAATCCAAATGGGTTGCCTTCACTAAAGTCAATGATATCGTCACCTAGAGATTCAAAGGTTACGCTTTCTGAATATTTAGGATCAGCAGTTGCTTGCTCATCTCTATTATCCAGAACTATCTGTGCTCCAGACTCTGACCCTACAATTAATTCACCTATCAAAAATGATCCAGTTGGTGTCTTAAGTTTTACAAATCCTTCTTCAGCATTCCATTCTACTAGGTTAGCAGTAGCACCAGTTGATGCACCTGTAACTAATTCTGGAACTGTAAAGGCACCTGTAATTCCTGCAGGAGCAGCAGTAAACGATGCAGATGCAGAGGTATAACCACTGCCACCGTTAGTAATATCTATAAGTCTTACACTCTTGTAACCAGAACCACCACTCAAAATATTGATTGAAGTCAATGTTCCGTTAGTAAAAGTAGGAACTAGTGTTGCTGCTATACCACCACTATCAGGTGCTGATACATTTAAAGTCGCTCTGTCTTCATCATAGTTTGCACCACCATCTCGTATATCTACAGATCTTATTTGTCCTTCCTTGACTGTTGCTCTAATTACAGCAGATGCAGTTGGTGATCCACCACTCACAGTTATGTTTACCATAAATGCTTCAGCAGTCGCACCCGTGCCATCTCCCGTGATAGTTATTAGAGGAGTTTCATTATACTTACTACCATTATCGCTGATAAAAATTTGATTCACGCTTTCACCTGGTTCATAAGAAGTAATATAACCACTTCCTTGGATACTTCCACCTTGTTGAGCAATAAAACCATCGCCTACACTCGCTGTGCCACCGCTAGTATTAGTAACATAAATGAAATTATTTCCTACTTCAGTCACAGTTCCAACAAATCCACCCCCTCCAACGACTGTTATATTCTGACCTACTGCAAAAACATTAGGAGCAGTATTTGAATTTTCAGTATAATCTATCCTAGTTCTTGAAACAGTTGCAGTTCCAGTTGCTGTAGTTCCTGCAGTAGTAAGATAATAATGTTTGACAGTATAACCGTAATCCACGAGATCCTCGTCACCATCAAATAGATCTCCTTTCTCATCACTGTATTCAAATAGTTCTGCTTTCAGTTTGTACACATAACCTTTACCTAACTGGTAGAATGGTTCTTCATGCTCTACAAATTTTATTTCAAAGTAATTACTTGTCAACGGAAGGTATATCAGATCTCCTTCTTGTGGTCTTTCTGGTGCTTGATAATCTTTATCAAGTAGAAGGAATTGTGATATAAGATCCGAGAATCTTTGCTGAGATATAACCATAGTTATCTCATCAGTCTGTGCTACACCAAACTTTGTAAGTATATCTCCACCACCTTGGAAACCATCAAAGTTTTCCATATATGCTTCTATCATATATGCGTCATTAAACTCACCAATTACTTCTTCATTGAATACACCGTCCTTCTGCATTATCTCTCTAGGGCAATATAAAATATCCATCCCAAACATTTTGAGATGTTCTTCTACAAGGTTTTGCATTAAGAACTGTTCGTTCCTAGTGCCATGTGTAAAGTAAGTGGTTCTTGCCATTATCCGATCATGTCTAGTGGTGGTGTCTCATACTTAGATATCATCTCTTCTTCTAGTTTCTCTACCTTTGCCTTACCTTCGTTGTATATAAACTCACCGTTCATTGTAATTCCACCTGGCAACTGTGTTCCTTGGAACTTAATTAAGTTTGCACCCCACTGTCTTTGTATAAGTGCAGAGACATATCTCTTTAACCAGATGTCATTATACACATCTGTAAATTGTGTAGGATCAACTGCTCTATAACATTCTAGAACTAGGAACTGATCTGCAGGAACGTCAGTCTTAAAGTCTAAGTCAAGATATAATCTATCACCACGCATCTGATATCTAATCTGTTTTTGTCCTTCTAAAAGGAAGTAGATATCTTCTAATCTTCTATTGACCATTTCATATGTAAGGATCTCTGTCTGTGTAAGATCCCAAAGGTCATTCAATCTCCACTGATACCTAACGTCAAATAAGTTTGTAACATTTTTAGATGTAAAATCAAAACATTTAATAACAGATGTCACGTATGGTGGCATCTTAAGATAGTTGTTCTGTTCTTTAAATGTAACAGTCTGACCAGATGATGTTCCAGAACTTACAGTGGTATCAGTATCTGTTGTCATATCGTCTACCATTAACTGACTATACTGAACTTTTAGATGAGTTCTAATATAACCATCCATGTGTCTTTCATTGTAAAACTGGATAGCATCATCCACTAGATCACTGATCTGATCATCGTCTATGTTTATTTCGAGGACTGGTGCACCGTTTTGACGTAGTGCATAATCTATAAGTCCTTCTCTACTTGAAGCAATTGCCATGTTAGGTAGGATTGATGTTGAATCTAATTCTTACATAATATGTAGTATTAGCAGTCAGGTTAACAGCACCTGGCAATGTGTAAGAATTTAAGTTTGATGAGTTACCAAGAGATTGGTGTACAATAGTTCCAAACGTATTTGCAGGAGAGAACTGCCAATCACTAGATGTATGTTGATATCCTGCTTTCATTGCAATAGCATCAACATTGATTGTTGGGTTGAATGCAGGAGTGATAACTTGTATCTCTGGTTGATCAACTAAAGGTGTTACGAAATTGACTGCAGCAGAGTATGCACTCTCTAATCCATTGTTATCTCTGAACTTAACTTGAATTGCATATGCAGTATCAAAGTCTAATGTTGCAGGAGGAACAGTAATTGATGTCAAATTACCAGTATCACCATTAGCAAAAGTTCCACTTGTATCATATACAGTCACGTTGTCCACCACTCTTCGTATTCTCCAGAAACTAGAGAAGTGAGTAGACCCTGCATACTCAACAATAAATGGTGTGGTGTTAATAATAGGTTGCCTAGAGAATGTTCTATTTGTATCTGCATCAATGACTGGTGTTACAGTTGCAGGTCCTGATACAAACTCCGACTCATTTACAGTCAGTGTTGCTGCACTAGATGTTATTGTAGTTGCATTAGTATTTGTCAAAACACAACGGAATTGTTCCGATGGTGTTGTTGGGAAAACTGTAGCAGGAGTTGTATATGATGCTGAGTTTGCACCATTTATATTTGACCAGTTAGCACCAGAGTTAGTTGATTTCTGCCACTGGTAAGATATAGTGTCACTTGTTATAGAAGCAACAACAGTGAAGGTTGCTGTTCCTCCTTCAATAACAGCAGTAGAGTTTGGTTGTGTTTGAATTGATATAACACGTAAGACTGTAAGTTCTCCATGTGAGGAAGTAAGAGATGCTTGAGCACCGAACAGACGAACAACAGTTCTATAACGATCTAGATTATCATTAGCAAATACTAGAGTCGGTGTTGTATAACTTGCACTAGTTCCTCCTGTTATTGATGAATAGTTAGAACCACCATCGTCAGATCTTTCCCACTGATATGTCGGAGTTCCACTACTTGCAGATGTTGTCACTGCAAAGTTAGCGGTTCCACCTTCGTTTGCAGTTGCGTTTGATGGTTGTGCAGTAATCTGGAATGTTCTATAGACTGTTAAGTCAACTTCATTGGTTGTTGCGGGACTAGCAGCACCGACTGCACTAATAACACAACGATATCTGTCACCATTATCATCATTCCATGTTGTAAGTCCTGTTGTATATGACGCAGATGTTGCTCCACCAATAGTATTCCATGTTGAATCGGATGGAGTTGTAGTACCACCTTGACCTGTATGGTAATGACACCAGTAATAAATGTTGGGGTTAGATTCATTAATAGGTATTTCCCATACTACTTCACGAGTAGTAGCAGATGTAAATCCACTAACATATCCTGCCATAGTAACAGCAACGCCATCCAACTTATAGGTAACACCTGTGCTGTAATGTCCGTGACCATTATGATCTCCATCAGGACCTGTACTAAGCATTAATGGATGAGCTTGATTGTTGTAATTAGCATTAGATGAATCTGTCTGGTCAAAGATATACGTAGCTCCTCTATAAGCAGCAATAGTAACTTGTTCAAAACCAAACAAATAGAATACACCAGTTGCTTGTCCTCCATCAGTGTCTACTCCAACAGTAACTCCAATTCTTCTACTACCTTGATCAGTTTTCTCCCACTGATATGTTACGCCAGGTGTATGTGATGACATACCTTCTGCACCACCACCTCCTCCAGCTGGTGTGTCAAACTGGTCTACCTCAAATGAAGATGATGCAGCGTTACCACCAACAGGTGCCATTGTCACACCACCCAGTGTGGTAAATGTTGCAGTTTGTCCCTCATCAATTGCTGCGTCAGTTGGTTGAGATGATACAACTACAGTTACAGTTTCTACCTGTAATGTAGCAGCATTAGATGGTGTAGTTGTTGCTCCCGCACATGAAAGTAAACAACGATACTGATATTCATCATATGCTTGTGTTAATGTAGGAGTCGTATATGTCGTAGTTGTTCCACCAGTTCCCTCAGATACATCAGACCATGATGCTCCGTTTGTAATAGATACTTGCCACTGGTATGTAATATCTCCTGCATCGTTATCAGATGTAGTAGCAGCAACACCAAAGGATGATGTGCCTCCAACTGCACCTGTTGTGTTCACTGGTTGTGATGTAATATTGATTGTTCTTTGTACGAATAATCTTGCAGCATTACTGAATACATCACTTGCTCCCGCTGCAGTCATTTTGCATCGGTAGTAATCACCGTAACTGTCATCGTAAGTCGTAGAACCAGTTGTATAAGTTGTAGTGTTAGCACTACTTATATCTTGATAATTTGCCCCGTCACCGTTCTCAGATTTCTGCCATTGATATCCAATAGTAGCACTATCTAAAGTTGAACCAACAGCAGTGAATGATCCTGCTGCAGGAGCAATAGGTTGAGAGTTTGTTGGTTGTGTATCTACTGTAATAACTCTGAATACTGTCAGTGTAACTGCATTTGTATAAGCTGGTGCAACTGTAGTGCTAGTCTCCATCTTACAACGGAACTGATAATTATTTTTTGCAAAATCATCATCTACTTGCAATATGCTTGATGTTGCTCCCGCATATCCACCACCGTTAGTGACGGTTGCCCAACCTATACCACCGTTAACTGAGAATTCCCATTGATATAAAATTGTAGAACCATCATCACTAATACCCGCTACAGGTCCGAAGTTAACAAATCCACCAGATCCTGCTTGTATACTACCGTTTGATGGTTGTGATGTGACTGTTACTAGAACACCAGTTCCTGTTGTAGTAAATGAATATGCACGTGCATTACCAGTCACGTTCTCAGTAACTGTAAAGTTGTAACTTGTATCAAGATAATCAGATGTGACTGTTCCAGACAAGTTACCTGTAGATGTGTTGAACGTTAAACCAGTAGCACCGATAGAATCACCACTCAAAGTATATGCTTCAAAAGTTGGTTCGTTAGCAAACGTTGTTCCAGATAAACCTAGATCTAAATTAACAGTATCACCATTAGCATATGGACTACCCATAAAGGTTCCTGCACTTGTAGTCCATGTTACGTTGGTATCAATATAAGGATAAAACGCACCTCTTGATACTGTTAACTCTGCACCAGTTCCATTATAATTGAAGTCAACACCAGTATCTACAGGATAATAAACAACAGGAGAACTTTGTCCTGCTTGTTCCTGTGCATCTGTTTGTGATGTTAAAGATGTAGATGTAGATACTACACCATCAAAACTTTCATGTGTTTTCTCTTCAGATTTAATCAGTGCGAGATAGTTATTTGATCCACCACCTGTAGTACCTGCAGTAGCATTGTTCGGTGCTTGTACAGTAATACTGTTATTGACAGCACTCTCTGCTGCTATGTTTAACCAACCAGATTGTGATAATGTTGATACGTTAATACCACCAACTATAATACCACCAGCTCCGCCAGGTGCATTTGATACTGTGATAGTTCCTATCATGCCAGGATGGATACTACACTGATAGTAGTATGTTCCTGCTGTATTTGGTGTCCATGATACTGTAGCATTACCTGTAGAACCTTGATTACTAGCAGTTGGTGTATTTACGTTAGAACCTTGACTTGATACTCTGATATAGAATGGGTGAATACTTGATACGTTGCTTAAGTTAAAGTTGATTGTATCTCCAACATACACACCTACTCCTGCGTTGTTACCGTTAACAGAACCGTTTCTATCAGTTCCACTAAGCGTGTAGTAACTAGATGATGGCGAAGTTGTTGTTATATTATAAGTTGTTGGTGTAGAAGATCCTGCTCCTGCTGTAGATCCAGTTGTTCTAAGTTGAACTTTTTTACCCAAGTTTCCTAAAAAGTGAGCAGAGTCAGCTGGATTAAATTTGATTTCTAAAAAATTATTTCCTGCTAATGTGACATATGGATTGTCTATAAGTTTCTTATCTACTATGCTGTTTGTGGGATAGTTGACATGAGTTCCAGTCCTAATATCACCAGTTGATCCCGTAGTTCTAAAGAAAGATTTTGCTAAACCACATAAGTTATTTGTAGTCAATGTATATCCATTTTTACCACACCATGCAGCAATGATTCCTGCAACGATAGGTCCTGAGAATGAGGTTCCATCTATTGTAGAGTAATTAGTTGTGCTCGTATATGGTGTATTAGCAGTCCAGTCATATGTGGGAACGAGAATTTTTTCGCCAGGTGCTACTGTTGTACAACCTGATCCATAGTTAGAGAAGAATGCCCATCTGTCATTATATGATGTAGCACCAACTGTAATTTTATTCTGATTTGTATCTACGTTGTTGATACCACCACTAGTGTTATCAGCATACCCTGCTGTCCTTGCACCCGCTACACACTTAGTTTGTAAAGGTCCTGCAGTGTTGTCACTACTATTTCTAAATCCGTTACCAGCTGATCTGACAATTATAATATTTTTTTGACTTGCTATAGTCCCTTCTATATCATCTAGTATCTCTTCATCGGTATAAAGATCATCTCCTGCATCATTTAATTCAATGTTAGGTGAGTTCTGTGTAGGTATTGTAGGTCCGAACGATGCGTTGATGACAGCTGGACGATTATTACCTTTATAATTAGCGTTTGAACTATCGTTATGATCTATAACTGCCTGATATGCTGATAGTATTGCAGTATAAGAACCACTTACTTGACTATCAAATGCCTTAAGTGCATATATCTTTGAACGTTTTGATACTCCAGCTGTTCTCCCAGCTGCAAGAACTGCACAATTGGTTCCATGCCCATTGTCATCTTCATTATTACTTCCATAAGAACCAGAGTAATGACTTAATTGTTCTACTCTGTAGTTCTGTTGTTCCGCAGTTCCGTTTAAGTCAGTAACAAAATCAGGATCATATAACTCAGGATGTAGAGCTGCGTTGTTACCTGTTGGTCTACTTGCACCACGAACACCAGAGTCGATGATATAGATGTCTACACCATCACCATCTGCATTTGTGTTTTGACTAAACTGTCTGTTTAAATATTGCCTGTCTTGTTTTGTAATTCTATCTAAGTGCCAATAATCATGTATGTTTACAGTTCCATATCTATCTGGCGAATTTAAAAATCTTCCCATACCAGGATGAGTAGCACAATAATAATAAAGAATAGATGGTGTAGAAGATCCTACTGTTATTGTAGTTGCACCATTTGTGCCAGGCGTTCCAGTAACACTAACTCCTGTAGATAGATTACCTGTTCCACCTGTAGTATGTGTTCCGTCTGGTGTTTCTGAAAATCTAAATGGATGACCACTGTTTGATGAATCACTTTGATCAAACGTATATGTTCCTCCTTGCATAAAACCAACTTGGTTATACACTCTTGCGTACGATCCACCTTGTGTTTGTGCAAATACAAAGTAATCATTACCACTAATATTCTGAACCTTTACATATATTGTTCCACTTCCAGTTGTTGTTAAAGTTCTAGTATTGCTTGTTGCTTGTCCTGTTGCAGGGGTATTTACAGAAACAGACTCTGATGTTTCCACAGCAAGAGATGCCTCAGTAGGCATAGGGTCTCCCGCATATACTTGACTATCCCATGTAGCTTTTTTAACTACATTTAATGCATTGAGTTGAGCGATTAAACTACTTTCAAACTTTTCTGGGCACTCAAAAGAGAGTATTCCAAATGTTCTAAATGATTCCTTAAAGGAAAGGTAACCGTATAATTTCAAGATCGCAGCAGCTGCTTGATCTAGATTATAGTTATCACTGACCCTTACTATTACCTTCTTCATCTGATGGTGCAATAAGTCCTTCAGATATATTTATGTATTACCGTCTCCTGCCTTTGCTAATATCTTTTGAACTTCACCTTCTGACATTTGTTGCTTACCCATTCTCTCCACAGGTTTGCAAAATTTTATGTCATGTTTCTCATCAAACACAAATTTAGTTCTCAGATGTGTTCTATCTCTTTCTACAATTAAATGATATGTGTGTCCATACAAAGTAGAATTAAAACCTAGTGATACAATGGGTCTACCATCGTATAACTCTCCTACTTTATATGGGCAAGTCTCTGCAGTTCCATTAAACTTAACATGGAACTGTCTAGAGTTTACGTGTTCTTGCTGTCTTAGTTCACTTGACTTTTTCAGTGGCATCTTCTTCTGGTTCTTTGAGTGTCATGTTAAGTGCTTCGATTGCACCTTCCAATCTCAACACCTGTTCTCTACGAGTGCTAAGTTGTTTCTCCAGTTCGACTACTGTTGCTTTCTGTTCTTTCAGTTGGTCAGTAAACTCTTTGACCATTTGGGAAGCGTCCATGTTTTAGAATGATAAGTGTATTATTTAGTATAGCACAATTACTCTGGATCAGGCAACACTTTGCCTTCTAGAGTTAATACGGTATCCTCACTTGCAGATGCTTTTTGATATTCTACTGCCATCTGAGATGTCATATACTTTAAGTTGTTAGCATCACTGTCTGACAAACTTAATGCTGATATATTACTTTGATAAGTAGCAAGATCAATTACTCCTAGTTTTAAATTCTTTGCATTTTCATAGCATGTATTTGCTATAGTTGCATCCTGACCAGATTCAGTAAGTGTTTTCTTTACATTGTAAATGTAATTGAGATACGTATGCCACTTCTCTCTTTTTGGTTTTAACATAGGAAAAGAGGTCTTCCCTTCTAGTCTTAAACCTTTGATATAGTTCTCTTCTGCAGTTGACAGAGTTAGAGAACTATCATTACGCATCTGTAAGATGAGTAGATATTCTTCAGCTGATAAATTCATTGTACCCAAATCTCCGCACGACAAGTTCTATTTACACCAGTAGTGGATTGACAGCAGTATATAAAGTCTCCTGCCGAAGCGTCTGTTCTACGATGACCAATACCACTACAAACATCATTAGAACTTTCTCCACCCTCGTTGTTCCAACCAAATCCCCAACGCATAGCATTGTTACTTGATCCAGTATAGTTAAATCCATACCATTGGAATCCACCTTGGTTAGAGAATCCAGATCCCTGATACATACTTTCTCCACGTGGGTTACTTGATATTTGATAGTTACTTTGGAATCTTTGTAAGCATGTCTGTCCTATACCACCTTGTTTCCAAGTCCAACCACTATAACCAACAGATGATTGCCCACCATTGTTTAAGTCTGGGAATACCGCACCTAATGTTCCTGCAACAAAATAATTAAATACGTGGTTCTTGTGATCACCATCGTTTCTATTCAACTGAGATGTTTCATTATATGTGTTTGTAGATGTCCAGTAGTTAGTGTCATAGTGGAATGTGCTTCCTCTAGTGCATTTCCATGCTAACATCCATCCACCACCACCTAAGTGATTTGGATCCATCATACAATATACTTGCTTTGCACCTACACTAGGTAGTAAAATCCAATATACTCCATCAGTTGCTGCTGAATTAACTTGCAATATAGCAGCTGCACTTGCTGCTGCTTTGTCTGCTGACGAACCATCTGGTTCTGATCCACCACCAATATCCATCCACTCTTCGCCATTCCATGTTTGTAGTTTTTCAGTAGTGCTATTATAAATTGTTGCACCAGTGTCTATTCCAGAGCTAGGTCTATTGCCTGTAGTATAACTAGGAAAGTTCAGAGCAGCAGCTGCATCTAAAGTACTGGCATTGACTCTTCCTACATTGAGAGTTCCCATTATAATCTGTAATAAGTCCTACGAGTATTTAGACGAAAAACCTTATAGGGAAAAATTACCCAAAAAATTTTTTCTGTTTATTTGTAATTATAAACCTGATTTTGAAAGAACTACTACGTATAATCCGTTCCACCACATCTCTGGATCTTCTAGATCGTTCAGTAGTTCTCTCTCATATAAGATCTTTAATCCCGTAGCATCTATAAACCTTTTAGTGATAGCAACGTTTTCTTCTATGTTTGCATCATCAATTACCAGAGTAAATACGTCCTGTGTAAAGTCTATCATTCTAAGGAAAAACTCTCTCATTTTTTGTTCTGAGTTGTCACCATCATAGAATATGATATTAACATCATGTTTAAAGTCTTTTTTGCCAAGACCCGAACTGTCACCTCTCAAAACTTGTATGTCAAAGTCTAGGGAGTCTGTGGTTATATTCTCCTGCAAGTTTTTAACAAAGGTATCTACAGTCACATTTTGCAATGACAAGTCAAGATCCTCTCTAGCTGGTTGTAAGTTAGGTTGTGACCAATTATCATTTGCATATGCAGCAACC
>Ga0209348_1001126_pt1 | contig 13208 bp, 29 predicted proteins | sample ETNvirenome_2_30_FD_184065 | JGI IMG/M metagenome (GOLD analysis project Ga0209348, IMG submission 184065) | Marine viral communities from the Pacific Ocean - ETNP_2_30 (SPAdes) (version 2) | ecosystem: Environmental > Aquatic > Marine > Oceanic | place: Pacific Ocean | collected 2013-06-22 | reverse complement strand
GCAAACTCTTGGTACTGTGCTAAGGTTATCTCGTTAAGGCTTGTTGGTATTCTTAAATTAACTTTCATATTACTTTGCTTATTAATATATAAACAAAATTAATAATTTTTAGGCATAAAAAAACCCTCACACGTCTGCAAGGGTTAGTTTATAGAATATTAAATAAAAGTTAGGTACTGCCTTAGATTGAGTTAATTCCGTTTAACTCCGAGTGTTGATAGGCACTCATTTATCTCCTCGCTATCAAACGAGTTATTTTGTTACAGTTTTTAAGAGGACTTTTTACCCCTCCTTTGCTAATGTTTATTGTCTTGTCGTTTATGTATAACGCTCTAATATTGTTAAGCTAACACTCCCATTGGAGTACTGGGCATCTATCCCCCAGACCTTTATACACTCGCTTCTCAAATAATCAGATACTCTTTCAATCTGTTTCACACCATTTGTTATTTAACTCCCCTACTGTTTCAAGGGGAAGCAAGTTTCCTTTTGTTTAATATTCAATATGTTTAAGAACTTTGTACTATTTTTTGTACACTACAAATATACAACATAATAAACGTTATAAACAAATTATAAACAAACTTTAACATTTCTTTAACATTTAGTGTACTATATACTTACCTCTATTTGGGTTTTGCAACTGGTAGCCAACAGCGTATCTAATCGCATCTATTAAGTGATTGTATTTGTCTATTGGTGTGTTTGATTTGCGCTCTAACCAGCGGTAGTTGTTTAGCTCTTTGATTAGGTTTGTACTGTCTGGACTTACCACTAAGTCATAGTCTTGCAGTAGGCTTATTCCGTATGTTACACTACCTTGACCTTTTATACTTGGCTTTACGTTACAACCTTTGGCTTTTATTTCGCTTAGTAGTCTCGGCTCTGCGCTATCCCCTACAATCAAACCGCTGTAAGCGTGTTTAAGGTTTAGTTCTGCTATTTGTGAAGTGGTAAGCCTTGGCAAGTAAAAACACTCCTTTAAATAAATTGTTTTGGTGCTGGTGTTTATGTTTACCTCAACTAAGGTGCTTGGGTCTGCTGCAAAGCCATAATCTTGACCCCACACACTTACGCTTGTTCTTTTAAATTCCCCTATACTCCAGTTGTTAAATATAACACCCTCAGCTTTACTCATCCAAGAACCAAGCATTTGTTGTTTGTACTTCTCTGGTCTGCGCTTACGCATCTGCTCTATTTGGTCTATGTAGCTTTTAGATAAGTTGTCTATGTTGTCTTTGTAAGTGGTGTGTATGTAGGTTGTGTTTTCTTTTTGTGTATTGCTCCCCTCTTGTACCCCTCGTTCTTCAAAGAAACGCCTGTATATAAAGTGTTCTTTGGTTGTGGGGTTTAGTATCAGTATTACTCTGTTGGCTTTGCCTTGTTGCCTTACGCTTAGGTCTATGGTGTCAAACTTATGCTCGTCTGTTAGTTCCTCTGCCTCATCTACTACCCAAGTGGTAATACCTTGCAGAGATTTAAGGTTTGCTGTCTGATCACCGCTGGAAGTCTTTATGCCTCTAAAAATTATTTTGCTACCAGTCTTTTTGTTTATTATCTCATCCTTAGTTATGTGAAAGTTCTGTGCCATTTGCAACTGCTCTAACTTGTCTAAGAACTCTGGTATAATTGAGATGTATGCTGAGGTTAGTGTATAGCGTGTAAATAATATTACGTGTCCAGCTTCATAGGTAAGCATAACTAAAAGGGCGTTTACTGAAAAAGACTTCCCAGACCCACGCCCACCACTAACAATAAAGTACCTACTATCGTTTTCAATAATAGGCATATATTTCTTTTTTACTTTAATCAATGTCAGTCTACGAACTTAATTAAATCTCTAAAATTGATGTTTAAGCCCTCAGAACTATTGATGTCCATACTTTCCTTTGGCTTCCCGTAACGATAGCTTAAATAGGTCTGTAAGGCTCTCATATCGCCCTTAGCTACTAACTTGCCTAAAGTTTCTATTGCTTCGTCTTTGTCTATTATATTGTCTAAGCGTTCTATTAACTTTTGCTCTTGCTTTTTAGTTTTCCTTCCAGCACCTTTTCTTGCGCCGCCATTGTTTTTTCTATTGTCCATATTTGCAAAGATTGAAAAAAGATTGATTAATCAATTCACTATTATATAAACAAACTTATTTTTTTTTAGCACAGCACTGAGTTTTTAACTTGCCTTTTTAGTTTAGCACCTTTTATTTCTTGTGGTTGTATCTGTGGCTTTGTAGCTTTTATTAACTTATCGTATGGGATTAACCTTGTGCCTATAAATTGCATAAGGTTTTCTGTTTCCCATTTGCTTAACACTTGTGTTATTTCCTTAATTAGTTCTTTGTTTTGTGGTTTAAGTTGTGTTTGTTTCACTACCTTTTTCTTTCTTGGCATTTTACATAACTCTACATTAAGCCTAAACCGCCTAACTATCTTGTTAAATATTAATTTGTCATTGTGTGTAATTGTGTCAAAAGTTCTAACGTGGTATATTGCACAATCGTGTGATACGCCTATTTTACCGCCTAAAAATTGTAATGTGTGTCCTGCTTCTTTAGCCAGTTTACAATATACCTTTCTTGCATAGGAGTATTGTCTTTGCCTTACTCTTTGTGTTATATCAAATCCGTAAAGGGTGTTTAGTTCTTTTATTAATTCGTCTAAGTTCATACTTCTTCTTTTTTGTATATAGTGTATCCGTTTTCTTTTAGCAGTTGTATCGCTTCGTTTATTTTTTCTTGTTCTATTCTGTAAGTGCAGAATATTTCATTGTGTATTACCATTGTTCTTTGTTTAAATTATATTTAGTGTAGTCAATCTTTTTTTTCATTGTCTTTGTCTATTATTAATTTTAGAGCCTCTAACTTTACATACATTTGGGCAACTATGTTTTCAAGTCTAAGTATGCGTTGTATCTGTGTGTGTTTTTTTTGTTTCAAAATAACTTTGTTTGTTTGCTATTAATATTTTTCCAGTTTATTTTTAAATCGTTTCTTCCGTCTGGTTTTACAATGTGCCTACATATATCATCACCCCAAATTTCAATCATTTTTTTACAAGCATTTAACTCTGTATCTTTTTGATCGTATGCAATTTCTTTTAACCCCCCTTTGTTAGAGCCATTTGGCGGGACTGAAAAAGCATTCATAGTGTCTCGGCAAGTTTTATTACCTGATCTAATTACCTTGATACAAAAATCCCTATCAATTTTTAATTTTAATTCTTCATTGCAAAAAATTCCATCTGTTAATTTATTATCAATAAATACTGCGCTGTCACAAAAACTGTTATAAACACCTCTTTTAGTCGAGCTCCAAGCATATTGCCTATATTCTAAAGCACCAACAGCAACACCATTATTTATAAAATAATCCTGAGCATCAAGCAGTGAATCATCATAATTATTCCTTATCAACTTAGTGCCTTGTCTTTTGTAAAAATAACTGATATCATCGTCAAGTAGCCAGTATTGTTCTATCCCGCCTCTAACTGTAAATAATTTTACCCAGTTCCTTGCATAAGCCAAACCTTTATCATCTTCTGGAAGTTGCAGTATATTAAAGTTAGGGTAGTTAATTCTGTATTCTTTATATTCGTGAGGCTCTACAACTAAAAACAAATTTTTATAATCCCCTATTAAGTTTGCTGTTTTGCAGTTGTCGTACCTGTTTTTTGTTGGTATAAATATATATAAATTATCCATATTAAAATAGTTTTGTTTGTTTGCTTACTTTTTCAATACAAAATTTATCAGCCATTTTTTTATTAAGTAAAAAGCCTTTTTCTGTACCGCCCTTTGGTGTTTTAAAGCCATTAAATAACTTTGGCTTATTACCCTTATATATTTGCCTAAGTTGTTTTGTACTAAATATATAAAAGCAATCTGTGTCGCCTATAACATAAAGCCAACTTTGATCTTTAAATATACCGCTTGGGTGTGTGGTGTAATCGTACTCACGTTCAACGCTTATAAAAAGGTTGCCAGTATTTTTAAACATTTGGTCATTTTTAATTTCAATACCTTGTCTATTTTCGCCTTTATGTATTTGTTCTTCATAGGTTGTGTAGTGGCTTAGGTTTATGTTTTTTTCCTTAGCAAACCAATCCATAATGTATGACTCAAATTTTAATCCTTTGTTTTGTTTTATGTTTGTTTTCATAGTGTTAGATATCCAGTTTTATCAATTTTAACTTTTTGCAGTTCACCGCTTGGACTGCTGCATTTTATCATATTTTGCCTGTAATACATCACAAAGCTTATACGCAACCAATCATCAGAGGGGTTTATAATCTCTGTGTTTCCGTGCCACTTGTGTACATCGGCAAAAAGTAAATCAGTTGTATGCAAATCAACCGCAATACCGTACTCTGGCATTACAAAAAACCCACCATCAAAGCTGCCCTCTCGGTAAACAATAAGGTTGCCAAAGCCATCGCTAAAATCCCCAGCATCCTGATGACAAGCAGTACGAAAGTTTTTGTTTACTGTTACAGTTGTAAAGCTGGTATCACCTATAATGTAATTTCTGTTTGTACCATCTGCAATAGCTTTTTGCTTGGCATAGTGTTCTGGGCATAGCTCTTTATACTTTTGGTCTATAAACTGAACAAATGGTATTCCTTGCTTAAACTTATCAAAGTAGTTTCTTGCAAAAGCAGTTTTGCGGCAATACTTAATCATAGCACCGCTATCCATAAAGCCAACGCTACCTGACTCCACCTTATTACCTACTGTTATATTGCTTACACTACCATCCTTGCGTATGCGTTTATGACTGCTGCCACTTGCTGCGCCTCTGCTTTCTGTAACCTCTATTGAACCTCTAAAAGCATCAACCCCATTTTTAAGTACACCAATAGGTATTGCGTTTTTTCTAAACCTAAATAATTGGTTTCCGTAGTTGTCGTAAGCATCACAGTCCTCGGTTATTAACTGGGTGTAGTGGCTTTCATTTAAAAACTTTGTTTTAAGCTTGGCTGCTTGGTTTTTAGTTAAAATTCTATTTGCAGTTATTTTTTTAATCATTGTATTTTTGTTTTAGTATTTTTAAAAGTAAATCACTTAGGTTGCCTTTTTGTTGGTATTCTTCACCGAACTCAACCCTTATACCTTTTTTACATAGCGTTTTAAATTCCTTTAGTTCTTTTCTGCTAAAGTATAGTAGTGTTGTTGTAATTTCAACATCTTCAATAGGCGAGTTGTCTACACCCCAGTTATCTTCAAATAGTTTCATAATTCCCCAGTTAAGCAGTAGTTATCTAAGTCTGCACCCTCTATAAAGAACTTGTTGTATAAGTCAAGTGCTTTCTCTACTTTTTCTTCGCCTCTGTAATAAAACTCTTCTGAGCAGTTAAAGATACCGATATCTAAACTACCTTTGTCTAACACCAAGAATTTAAAATCTTTATATTCTTTGTTAAATAGGTTGCAGTATAAATAGCATTGTACATCATATCCGTACTTGTTAGCACTCCAACTAAAGTCCTTTATGTTTGTGGTGGTTTTTAAATCTACTATCCTGTTAGTAGCCAATACATCTGCTTTACCTCTAAAAGGGAAGCCTAAAATTGTGCCTATTGCTGGTATCTCAAACTCTGCTTTAGTAATTAGTTCCTTAGCGTGTTCGTTGCGATAGAACGCATCTACAAGCCTATCAGCATCTGACCTTTCTTTTGCAGTAAACACTCTTGCGTTTTCAGCTTTCGCATCTCTAAACTTTTTGGTGTTTTTGCTTTGCACATCTATAAAGGTTTGCGCTGCAAACACCTCTGGCTCTAATATAGCGGTATGGAACAGCCACCCATCCCTTAAGGCTTGGCTATCCCCACCCCCATACTTCAAGCTGAAGTTATACGTCTTAGGGCTTGATAGAAGCTGTTTAAGGCTGCTACTACTAAGCGCAAGGGTGTTTAGTTCTCCATAGTAAAAAGTGTCATCTTCCATACGCTTAAGCAGTTCTGCTTTGTCGTAATACTTGTTGTCTAATAGTTTTATTTTATCCATATTATTCAAGGTCATAATTATAGCAATCACGACAGCAGTAGGTTTGTCCGTTTGTTGGTGTTTCGCAAGTTCTACAATAGGTTATTTCGTCTGGTGTTTCCCAATAGTTCATATCTCGTATTGTTTTAGTTCTTGTTTTAATTTTTGTATCTCTTTGTTTTTTTCGTTTCTTATGTGGTCTACTTTTTTGGTTAGTATCTCTACTTCTGTAATTAACTGGCTTGAGAGTATTCCTATTTCTGTGATTGCTTTTACACAGTTATTTAACTCTTTGTTGTTAGGCTTAGCCTCTTGCCAGTCAATAAGTTTCTCAATCAAGTAGGAGTACCAAAGTCCGTAGGATTGCTTTTGTAGTAAATTCATACTAACTTGCAGAACCAATTAAGTAACCAAAAGCCACACACAAGGCTAACATAAATATTACAGTACCTTGTATGACTATTTCTCTTTGACGTTCTTTTTTAAGTTCTTGGGCTTCCAACTCTTTTTGTGTGTAAACCTCAATTCTATTTTTGCGTGTTTGGATGTGTAACCCAGTTTTTGTCTTTTTCATTGTTATTGTATGTTATAAATTATGCTTCTAACGTATTCTTTACGTTTCAATAGCCTTGCTCTAAACTCGTAAGGCATTTCGGTCATAAGGGTTTTGTTTATATCCCTAAGTTCTTTGTTTAAATCGTCAAGCTGCGTTCTCATTTGTTTGTGTTTACGTTTTGAATATAAGATAGCGCAGTTTGCTCGTTCATTCCATAGGCTTGAACCATCATAGTAACCCAAGCTTTTTCTGTTTCTGTAAGTGTTTCCATTGTTTTTGTCTTATCCGTTATATTTTAAATACAATTCATCATTAGTTAAGTCTTGGTCTAAGCAATCATTGGCAAATATAGCGTCTTCAATAGCTTGACCCCTTTGGCTATAGCCGTCCCAACCATTTAGAGATTGTCTATGTAATGGTAATGGATTTTCAGGTGCTTTAAACCAATCTTGTTTTAATAACCATTCTTGGTATGATTTAGGAGTGCTTTCAAATTGTTGCCCTTTGTACTTTCCGAATTTTAGTATCATAATATGTGTTTTTGTTTTAAAGTTATTTACAAATATATATAAAATTATTTATTATAAACAAATTATAAACAACTTTTTTAAAAAAAATTATTCTACTTCTTAAAATCCTTTAAATTTATTATAGAAGCGTGGCTCTCGTCAATCAAATAACAAGGCTTTAATACTTTTTTTTTAGTCCATAGTGTAGTATCTGGGCAATACAAGTCTTGTATTTTTAAGTCCTTAAGGTTGTTTAGCCAAAACATATAACTACCTTTAGTATCATTAACAAAGTACAAAGCTATCTTGCCAGTTGCTATAAGTTTATCGTACTTGTAAACCTCAAGCATTTTTTCTTTGTAGTATTTGTTTCTGAATTTAAACTCTATTACTACCTCTGTGCCTTTAGGACTTGTGCCAATAGCATCGTAATGCTCAAAGCCTTTACCAGTATGTGTTAAGTTCCAGCCATCTGCATTTAATAATAGTATTACAGCTTTCTCCCACTTGTGAATTTTTTTAATCATATAGCTTATCTATCTCATCAATCCATTGTAAAAACTTTTGTGTATTACAACTAAGACAAGGCTCTGTGTATTTGTGATTAAAATATTTTGAATGGAGTTTACAAACTAATTTATATTGTTGTAAAGTTAATTTTTGTGTGTACTCTTCTTTAAAACGTTGCCAATCTTTTTTATCTACTTGTTCCATAGGTCTAAATCAATATCGTTCCACTCTTCCCTACGTTGGTCGCATCCACAATCTTGTCCCCAAATCTTTTTAACTACCCACCTTATACCTGTGTAGTATGTAATGTAGTAAACTAAATCTCCTAACTTCATATATTTTCTTTTATGTGTTTAAGTGCGTTTCTATATGTATTATATAAACTATAATAACTTATCTTTGTTTCTCTACTTAGTGAGGCTACGCTTTGACCTGAAGCTACTAAAGTAAATACCTTGCTATCGTACCAGCGCATATCTGCAAGTAGGTTATCTATTTTATTTTTGTTTTTAGCATATTGTACCTCATCTATCCCCAAGTCATCTATCTGCTTTATTTCGCCTTGTATGTCCTCTATGTATGTTTTTATCATTCGTGCCTCTTTCTTGTGGGTGTTTAAGTATATTCCTCGCAGAACTTTATAACAGTAGTAAGTATTTATATCGTCATTGTACCATAAATCTAAGCCTTTTTGAACATCGCATATAAGCTGGATGTACATTTCTTGTACCACATCTTCAGCAAAGCTTGGCTTACAACCAAAACTCTTGACAATAGAAACCCAGTTTTTGTGTTTATCGTAGGCAAGTTCTACAAGTGATTTCATTAATCTAATTTGTGCTTAGTCGTTACAAAGTATTTTAAGGGGTCGTATATCTCGCCTACTACAAATGGAAGTCCTAACTGGTTTACACTAAAGCTAAAGGTTTCAAAGGCATAGCCCCTTGACCTTTTACACTTTACTGTTATGTTGTCCTTGTGTACTGAATTAAGTTCTAATTGTATTTGGGTTTCTGTCTTTTTCTCAAGGAACGAGCCTAAGTGTCCTGTGGGTTTCTCGCTTCCGTAATTGCTGTGTATTACAGTAACTATATGGCAGTTAAACTTAGCACTCCACTCCATTATTTTTTGCACACACAAATTACTTTCTTCTAAATTATTTACATCACTAACTAAGTCAGCAATACCATCTATAATAACTAAACCGTTTTTATCTCCATTTTCTTTAAGTATGTGTTCTATAAATTCTATTCTTGTTTTGTAGTTAATTGTTCTAAGTGCATAGGTCTGGTAGCACCCCACGTCTTGCACGTTAGCCATATCTAAAACTCTTCTAAATACTCTTTGGCTATGCCACTTACCTTGTTCTGTGTCAAAGTGTAAAAGGCACTTACCCTCTCGGTGTCCTCGTATGTTACCTCCGAAGTTGTTACCACCACTTAAATATACAGAAGCTAATAGTGAGGCAAAAAAGGTCTTTTTACTTTTAGGCGGTGCTTGTACAAATGAAAAATTTCCATAAGTTCCAATAGGTATAGGGAACGTAATATCTCCTTTTGTGGTTTGTATTGTTTTCTCTCCATAACTCAAAGCTGTTGGTGGGTACTCCATAAATTCGGTAGTGTCAATAGCACACTCCTCTTTTATGAGTTCCATCAGCATAGCTTGTGTTGTTTCTTGTTCGGTCATTTATTAATCTTTGTTTTTGTAAAGGTATAAAAAAAAGGGGGTAAAACCCCCCTTTAATTAAAATGGCAAATCTGCTTTTTCATTTGTTACTGGCTCTGGTTGTGGCTCACGATCTGCCAAGACAATATTATTGTCAGTCCATAAGACCTTGCCATTACCTAAGTACTGGCGTTGCTTTTTAGCCTCTCTTTCTTCTTTTGTCTGTGCCACATACACGCTGGTGTTATTTCCGTATCGTGTTTCATCATTTACAGCCATTGTAAGGTTTACATATACTGCGCCCTCTTTCCCAGCAATAAATTTTTCTTTGGGAAGTTTATCTACTCTTAAATTAAAGTTTATTAATGCACTCATATTTTATTTATTTATTTATTTATATTTATAAGGTTTTATATTCTGTTTTAGGTTTTTTAAAACTTTCGCTTTCATCTTCTCCAAACACCCCCAACTCATAAAAGCCAGTTAGTTTTAGGACTGCTCTACTCATAGCACGTTTCTCAGCCATCTCAGCGACGTACCAAGAGTTGGTGTTACCATCTTTGTAGTTATCGCCCTTTAAGGCACTACCAAAGGTTTCTATGCTTTTACCGTTCTTTTGTGCAAGTGCTTTAAACACCGCAAAATTAGGTTCACATTTTATAACCTCAAAATTAACTACCATTTGTTCTAAGGCTTGTATCTTGTCAATACCTTGCCTTGTAATAATGGTGTAGTGTTGGTGCTTGAAAAAGTCTGATTTGTCTAAGTTGTATTTTTCGTAAAGTTCTTTTAGTTTATCTCTATTCATTGTTCTGTGTTTAAATATTCTACTTCTATTATTTGTTCTAAGTATTTTACTCTGTCCTCTAAGGCTTCTATCCTTGCGTTTAAATAATTAGTATTTATGCTTCTTACTCTTATTATATCTTCTGTTCTTGTCATCTTATAAGTCTTTAAAATATACAAAAGGATCTTTACTCCCTAACACAAAATATAAATCTAATATATCAGAATATTTTAAATCTAATACAAAATTATTACTTTCTAACGCATCAATAATACGACCTACCACAGTAGGGTGTTGTATATTTTTGTCAGAAAGTTTCTCGCTGTAATGTGGCTTGAGCCTGTTAAGTAAGGTAATTGTTTTATATGTCATTGTCTTTGTTTTATGTTAATAATATCCCAAAGTTATTAAAAAAAAATCAAAAAAAAAAATAATAAACAAAATGGGAACACTTAAACAACAAAAAAACCACCTTAAAAAAGGTGGCTTAATTGGGCTGGTTAGCCAAAAAAAAACAAAAACATAGAATATTCAAACAAATATAACCAATATATAATTAAACTAAAAGTTTTGCTTCTTTTTTATTTCATTTAATTTGTTATTAAATTTTTCAAATATATATTGCCAATCTACATCTGTGTACTTTACTACGCTTCTTGAGGTCTGTAATAGTTCTTGTGATAGTTCTTGCCCCAAAGCTATGCTGTATTCATACTGCCTACCATATTCAAACCTATTACACTTTCTGCATTGTGCGTGAACGTTTCGTTCATCATACCTTGTTATTAAATACTTTCTACTAATAAAGTGTCCAGCATCACTTTCAGAAAAATGTATTTTTTTACCGCAGCTTACACACCCACAATAACCAGTATTGTTATCTGCATCTCTTCGCCTTATGTATTCGTGGAACACCTTATCAATCTTATTCTTCCAATATTTTTGCGTTTTTTTTGGCATAGCCTTAAATTAGAATAGACCACAGGGGTCATTAATTTATTATAACTTTATTATAACTATTTTTAGTATTTTATGTTTACTTTTGTTTATCTATTTATGTTTACCTAAATATATATCTATTTAACCATACAATAATTTTATAATAAATGGCTCAAAGTTATTAATTAATTTTTAGAAAAAAAAATAGTAAATTAATTTTAGTTTACTTTTTCCAGTTCTTAGTTATTTTTTCAGCGGAACGCATACCAAAATAACCACCGTAAACAAGTAGTAATAGTGAAGATAGTAGGTCAATCCAATTTGGGTCTATTTTAAAGCCTTGTAGTGAACTATCTAAAATTATGTATATAAATAGTGTAAGGGTTAAAAAGGCAAGTGTAAGGGGTCTTATATTGCGTGTAAGGTAGCTGTCTGTACTATTATCGCTCACCCAACGCTTAGTAGTTTCTTCTATCTCTTTGTTTTGTTGCTCGTGTATTAATTGCTGAAGTTTTATCTTGTCCTCTATTGATATGTCAGCTTTTGTAATTTCTTTAATTGCTTCGCTTGGAGATATAACACCCTCAAGCACATTTCCAAGTGCTGGGTTAATAACCTTTGCAGCACCAAGTAAAAGCTTTCCTACGGTTGTATCTTTGAACTTCTTTTTAGGCATCCCAACGTGCTTTATTTTTTCTAATGTCATAATGAACAAATGTGTCGTATAAACCTAAACCACCTTGCAACATTAAACCCATTTCAATTAGTTCTTCTATAAGTGCAAACACTTGAAAAGGTGTTAAACTTTCTATTGTAATATCTGCTGCTTTGCCCAAAAGGTGTTGGCTTGTTGGTGAGCCACCCACCTTAGCATTGTGTTCTGGGCTTCTATATGCGCTGTTTATGGTTATGGCTCTACCAGTATAATCTCTAAGAAATTGTAACTGCCCAGCAAGTTTTATCACGTTCTCGTAAACCTCTAAAGGCATACTACATTTATTATTACAGTCTTTACAACTGCCTTTGCACTCAAACTCTTTTAGCTTAAAGTTCTTTGTTAGCTTCATTCTTCTTCTTGTAGTTATCGTATATCTTCTGCAACGTATAAACAATAGAAGCCAAAAGCAGTATGATCTTTAGACTATCCTCAACAGCAGTAAAACTAACCCCTAAACTAATTATGTTAAATATGTACAATCTTGCGTCTCCTAAGTTCATAACATTAAACCTTTTAAAAAAGCGTTCCACTTAGCAATAGCATAGAACTGTAAGTATTCTATTTTGTCTGCTAAGTACCTAAGTGCTTTTACCATTACATTTTATTTTCTTGATAGTCCACACCATAAAAGCTGTGTACTCCGTTACCATCTATATTACCAACAGCAGCAGACTTCCAACCGTAAGGATGCTCTGCTTTAATAATATTACCCTCTTCATCAACAGTATCTTCTAATCTCCACATAACGTCTAAGTGATACTTGTCGCTTAGTACAGGTGCTTTAGTTTCGTTGCCCTCTTGATCATACTCCCCATCTTCTAAAACAATATGCCCTAACCTTACAACAGCGTGTCTGTGTGTTGGGTACTCGTTGCCATCTTCGTCTGTATCTACTCCTAAGGCTTTTATTTTAGCCTCAGCAGTTGCTTGGTCTTTAAATTCGTATTTTCCTATTTTCATAATTATGTTGTTAAAGATGTTAGTTGCGTATCTGTTAATGCTTCTTTAAATACTGCAACGGATTTAACTTTACCAAAAAATTTTTGACTGTTATTTGCTTGTGCAAAATTAAGCTCTGACAAAGTAGTGGTAAAAGAAAAAGTAGATGTGTTAGTATCTACTTTAACACCATTAAGCCACATTGAATTATCTCCACTTTTATATTTTAAAGCTATTTTATTAAATTGTGTTCTATCTGCAACAGTTTCTGTGTTATTAATATTAACACCACTACCGTCTTTTATTCTGTATTTAATAGTGTTTGCGTTTTCTTGATAAAAAATTTCTACTGTATTTAAGTTTCCAGTTCCATCTGATAAAGTTATACATCTATTTTCGCCGTCTCCTGAAAACAAAGCAGCTATTTCGCAATACAAAACGCCCTCTGTTAAGTTTATTAAATCACTTGAACCTGAATTGGTTGCTGCGTCTTGGCTTCTTGTAACAGAGCTGCTGCCTGTTGGTATGTATGAAGTCATAAACGATAATTCCTCCCCTTGTGAACCAAAAGCATAAAAGCCTTGACCTATTGACGCGTAAGTACTT
>Ga0209348_1001125_pt1 | contig 13216 bp, 22 predicted proteins | sample ETNvirenome_2_30_FD_184065 | JGI IMG/M metagenome (GOLD analysis project Ga0209348, IMG submission 184065) | Marine viral communities from the Pacific Ocean - ETNP_2_30 (SPAdes) (version 2) | ecosystem: Environmental > Aquatic > Marine > Oceanic | place: Pacific Ocean | collected 2013-06-22 | reverse complement strand
AGCGAAGACTACAACAAACAGAGAAAATATTACACAAAGACACTAACTTTTCAAGCTAGAGTATTGTAAAACAATTAAATATCAATTAAATTGCAAACTAAATAAATAAAAAAAAATGGCAACAGGATTAGTAAATGGAACTGACCTCCTATTAAAAGTGGGCAGCTCTACTGACAATGAGGTTATAGTGGCTTACGCTACTAGCTGCAGCTTAGAAGTTTCTGCAGATGAAATAGACCAAACAAATAAAAGCTCCTATGGATGGAAAGATATAATTTTAGGCACTCGCTCTTGGAGTGTTAGTGCTGATGCATTATATCAAAATGAAGCTAAAGCTGGAGAAAGAGCTTTTGTAGATTTTTGGGAGCATTTAGGAGGAACAAATGAGCGTACTAAAGTATTTGTAGAATTAACAATTACTGGAGCTGCTGGCTCTGATAACAACAAATATTATCATGGCTCTGGTTTTATTACCTCTTTAAGCGTAACAGGAGGAACAGAAGACCAGTCTACTTTTTCAGTAACTATAGCTGGGAGTGGAATATTAACTGAGGCAGCAGCATCTTAATGAAAGCTACTCCAGTAATTATAAATGGGAAAGACTATCCTGTAAAGTATGGCTTTGCAGCTCTGAGACATTTTAGTGATGTTACAGGTACTACATTAGGGCAATTAGGTGGATTAGGTAATGATATGACCATAACACAAGCTATCGCTCTGGTTTGGAGTGGCCTTAAAGATGGTGCTAGAGTAACAAAACAAGAATTTGTATTAGAGCTAGATGATGTAGCAGATATGCTAGATGAAGACCAGGATGCAATGGCTAAAGTGCTAAAGGTATTTGAGCAAAGTCTAGCACAGCCTAAAGGCTCTAAAAAAAAAGCAAGGAAGTAGATACTAGAGCTGGCTCTCTTACTTTTGATGATTTAGAGCAAGTAGCTTATGGATGGTTAAACCTTACTCCAGACCAACTAGATGACCTTACTCCTAGAGAATACGAGAATAAGCTAGCTGGTTTTGAGCAACTGGAAAAACAAAGAGACCGATTGCAATGGGAGAAATTTAGATTACTGGCAAGTACATTATTAATGCCACATACCAAAAAAGGTAAAGGCATCAAGCCTCAAAAATTATGGCCTTTTGATTGGGATAAAAAAATCATAGCTCCAAAAATGAGCAAAGAGAGGCTAGCTTATATAGAACAGAGAAGCAAATTAATTAAGAAAAATGCCAAGTAAAAGTGTAAATGTAAAGCTTGGAGCTGATATTACGCAGTTTCAAGGAGCTATGAAAAAAGCTCAAAGGACTTTTAAAAAGTCAGCAGCTAACCTAAAAAAGATTGGTAAAAGCATGACTATGAGTCTGACAGCTCCATTAACTGCTTTTGCTGGTGCATCTGTAATGGCTTTTGATAAACAGGCTAAAGCAGAGGCAAAACTTAGAACAGCTTTAAAAGGCAATGAAAAAGCCTTTAAAACATTAACTGCTGAAGCTACAAAATTTCAAAACATTTCTACATTTGGAGATGAAGAAATTATAGCACAGCAAGCATATTTAGCCTCATTAGGCATGACAGAAGAACAAATAAATTCTGTTATTGCTGCATCAATGGACTTAGCTAGTGGAACTGGTCAGACTTTAGATTTTGGTGTTAAAAATTTAGCTAAAACATTTGGAGGGCTTACAGGAGAACTAGGAGAAAGCATTCCAGCTCTTAAAAATTTAACTAAGGAGCAATTAATGGCTGGTGCTGCTGTTGATGTTGTAGCTCAACAATTTAAAGGACAAGCTGAAGCAGCTGCAGAAGCTGGTACTGGAGGCCTTAAACAATTACAAAACAGATTTGGGGATTTGATGGAAGGCGTAGGCAAAATGCTTATTCCTGTTATGAATACTTTACTAGATGCTATTGACTTTGTTATAGATGCCTGGACTAATTTAGATGGAGGCATGAAAATAGTAATTATTACTATTGGAGGTATTGTTGCAGCGATAGGCCCAGCGGTAGCTTTATTTGGTAGTTTGCTTAGTGTAATAGGCTTTTTAATTAGCCCAATGGGAGCTGTAGTAATTGCATTATCTGCCATAGCTGCTGCTATTATATATGTAGTAGATAATTTTGAAGCTTTTAAGGAAAGATTTACAGACTTGTCTTGGTGGATTAATATTTTCATAAAAATGAGAATAAAATTTAATGAGTTTGCAAAATTTTTATTTGATGGTTATAATAAAGTATTAGAGTTTTTAGGCATGGAGCCAGCTACTAATCCATTTGAAGTTGCTCTAATTGGATTAAATGCCTTACAAAACAATACAAAAGAATATAAAAAAGAATTTGGCTCTTTTGGTGATGCTGTAAGCAATGCAGCTACTAAAGCAAAAGATGCTTTATTTGGTATAGGTACAGCTATTGGAGTAGGAGGAGATGTTGCTGTAAGTGGAGGAGAATCTGGAGGAAGTGATGAGGGAGGCTCTGAAGAAGGTGGAGGAGTGCTTGGTGGTTTGTCTGCAATGCAACAGAAATTGATAGGATTAGCAGAAGCATCTACTCAGTTTGGTGTTGCTATGGCACAAGATTTTGCTGGAGGTATGGCACAGGCTGTAGTTGCTGGTAAAGGACTTTTAAAAACTATGGGGCAAATATTTATAGACCTAGCTAAAAAAATAGCAGCTTTAATAATACAAGCATTAATATTGGCTGCTGTATTTGCAATGATTCCAGGCTTAGGAGCTGCATTTGGAGGGCCTACAGACTTTTTAGGCATATTAACTAAAAGCATACCTGGTAGAGCAAGTGGAGGCCCTGTAATAGGTGGTAGACCTTATATTGTAGGAGAAAATGGTCCTGAATTATTTAGCAGTAATGTAAGTGGTCAAATAACACCAAACCACGCTCTAGGAGGTGGTAGGCTATTTGGAAACTTTACTCTTAGTGGTAGCGATATGATTTTAGCAATAGATAACCAAATAAGTCAAGAAACAGATGGCAAAGGTTTAGATTTAGTAACTGCCTCTGTAGCATCTAAATATTAATTATGAGTGCTTTATATTTAAAAAGTAGATTTTTTTCTGAAGTAGTAGGAGAACAATGGGATGTTAATATAAAAGCTAAAACCCTAACTGCTGGTAATGATACAGAGATAAAATTAACCAAGCAAGGTTTTAAGCTTAGATATGATAAAGGAAAAGATACAAAAATAGCAGAAATTAAAAAGTCTAGTGTAACCATAGGCTTTATTGTTGAAAATGCTACAGATGCTGCTACTTTAAACACCATATTAGGCACAGATGAGGGAGAATTTTATGTAGAAATAACAAGAGGCCCTAGCAATACTTTATTTTGGGCTGGTTGGATTAAGCCAGCGTATGATAATTATAAAGACCAAGCTTATCCTTACACAATAAATGTAAAAGCTACAGATAGTCTAGGTAGGTTATTAAATAAATACAATAATACACTAACTACAGCTAGTTCTAGTGATTTTCAAGATTTATATTATCCTTTGAAAATTTTTATGGACACTTTTGACTTATCAAGCTTGCCACAGCCAGCAGATGCTGCTATTTCTGGTAATGTAATAAGTTACTTTAAATGGTGGCCAGCTAATTTACCTTATAGCACAAGTACAAATGCTATGAGAAAAATAGTATATAATAGGAATGGCTTTGTATCTGACCAGGCTAACCATCCTAACACTATAGAAAGTTATTTGCGAGAGTTTACAGGAGTGCTAAAATCTTTTGGATTAAAGGTTTTTTATGCTGATGGTTACTATTTTTTGGTGCAAGACAATTCTTATGATGTAGATAGCTATTTTTGGCAAAGCTCAGCTGCTCCAGGAGGATATGAGCCACGAATTGACTATGGTAAATTTACACCTATAACTATAGACAACAGCTCAAATGTAACAGCCTCAAAAGCTAAAATAAAAGCTGGAGCTACATTTACACTAGAGCCAGAGTTAAATAGTGTAAGAGCTAGATATATAAAAGGCCATACCATTGCTAATTTTGACCCTACAAATGCCTATAGCTCACTAACTACTATTGGATTTGTTAGTCAAGGCCAAACACAACTAAACTTCAGCTTTAATGCTATATTGACTGAAAAGTGGGCAGCCTCAGCTGTTACTCCTCATGCTAATCAAGGAGGCTACATGACTGGCTTTTTGCAATGTAAACTAAAAGTAGGTACTAAGTATCTTAATGGAAACCAAACAATAGGAGCTGCTACTACAATGGGCTGGGAATGGAGTACAGATTCAAATAGTACATTTATACTAGCCACAGGCTTTGGAGTAAATAACAGCCAAGCTTGGCAAATACAAATGGAGCAGCTCGGCCTTGTTACATCTTATGTTGAAGATAGCCCTACAGGTTATGACACAGCCAAAAGCTCAATTTTAGTGCCAAATATGAGTCTTCCTCCATTAGGCTCTGGAGACTATGGAGAAGTGCAATTTAGCATGGGAGGAGCTATTTATTATTGGCAATTACCATCTACATCTTTAGTCTATGGAGAAATGGATATATTAGATTTAGTCTATGGTGGTGATGGTACTGGCTTAGCTACTTATGGTATGCCCTCATCTACAGGTCTACAAGTAGGAGTAAATACACCAGATACAAGAACTATAGAATTAATTAGTAGCCCATTTTTATCTGCTATTACAGATTCCAATATGACCTCTGAAGATAGCCAAATGGGGACTACTTATATATCTGGACAGAGTCCAGCTACAGCTGCAATAGATAAGGATTTAGGAGATATACCATTAGGCAATATAGCTACTGAAGATAGCACAATACACACATTAAGGCTTGTAAGTGGTGCAACAAATTTAGCCACAGGAGGTTTTGATATTGATACAGGCACAAGCTATAGAGATGCTACACAATTATTAGTTACAGAATATTTAAAAGTAAGTAACAAGCCTACAACAATATTACAAGCTACAATAATATCTCATGTTTACTCAGCACACAAGACCTTAATTTATCAAAGTACAATAGGAGGAGCTGATGAAAAATATATCTTTTTACAAGGTACTTTCACAGCTGCTAAAGATGAGTGGAGTGGTACTTGGTATAAATTAGATAAATCAAGTATAACACCTACAGAAACTGAAGATGTAATAATAACATTGCCAGAGCCCCCAGCACCAAATCCTCTTCCTAAAGTAACTAATTTTGCTGTAGACTTAGGACAAAAACTATTTTTAAAGTCCAATGTTGTAGGTATTTTAACTACTGCTTTAAGTGCTAATACAGCCTATACTCAGATTAGTGTAGGTGGTTTGTTAGCTCCAATAGTTTCTGGTCAAAAGCTAATAATTTGTGATGAGGTAGGAGGTAATCCACTAGGCATAACTACAACTAATAAAAGTGCAGCTGGTGGAGGCACTATAGATGTAAGTTTTACCACAAGAGTAGGCTATGCTGTAGGAAGCAAAATCCTTGTTTGCAGTTATGATATGGCTGGAGTAAATAAAATAATCGCTGGTACTAATGTTACTATAAGCCCTACAGGAGGCACAGGATCTGTTACTATAAATTCTACTAGCACACCAAGTTCTCCAACAAGTCCAGCTGGCTCAGATACACAAGTACAATTTAATAATAGTGGTAGTTTTGGAGCAAGTGCTGAATTAACTTTTGATGGTACTATATTAAGTACTAGTGTATTATTAGCCACAGATACTGATGAGAGCCCTACAGCACAAGTTGCTTTAGAGGATGCAGATGGGAATAGGATTGCCCAATTAGCTAGATTAGGTAGTGGAGGTAATGCACACATAGGGCAATTAGTATTAAGAGATAACGCTACTGCAAAAGTGCAAATTAAAGCTTCTGGCAGCTCCTATATAAATTCATCTAGTGCTAAACTAGGAATAGGAAATAGCTCTCCTACACAAGAATTAGATGTAACAGGAGATGCAGTTATTTCTGGCACACTAACAGCTAATGTTTTAGTAGTAGATACTGCAATACTTATATTGCCATCTGATTTTATAGCTGATGATGTAGGAAGACCTTTAATGATAGATGATTCCACAGGGGATAGATGGTTAAAATCACATAGCACAGCAAAAATGTATGCCTCTGTAAAAATCCCTAAAGGTAGAAAAGCAACAGATTTAATTATATATGGTAGTGGTACATCTGCTGTAGAAGTTTACGAGGCTACAATAGACTCTGATTCTGTTACAAGTAAAGGAACAGGAAACATAGGTACTGCAATAAACATAACAGATGTGCCAGCTAGTGGAAGCAATTATATATTAATAGAATTAGCCCAAACATCTACTGAAAAAGTATATGGTGGTAAAGTAACAATAACTTAAATATGGCACTAGCAAACAAAGAATCTTCAAGAATACACTCTAAAACTGGTAGAGATTTAACTAAAATGAGTGACAGCTATACCAATAATAAGCATATTGATTTAATTAACTATGACCCAGAGGCTGCTCTATTGCATCAAATACAACTAATGCAAAATGACATAGATGAGCTTAGAAGATACATTGCAAGTAATGAAATACTTACAGAAATAGACGCTAGTAATCTCCCTACATCAAGACCAAGAACATCTGGCTTGTTATATACTGATAGAGGAGTAGTTAAAGTCTCATAAATTAAAAGACATGGATAAAGATACAACAGAGAATATATTAGTAAATGGAGCAGCTATTGGAGTATCTTTGTCAGATTTAGAAACATGGCTAAGAATTACAGCTCTAGTGCTAGGTATTGCATTTACGCTATATAAGTTTTATATTGCTTATAAAAACAATGAAAAAGGCAGTACTAATTAGGCTAAAAGAAAACAAAAAGCAAACATTAGGCAGGCTTTTTATATTCAATGGCTTAGATATAGAATACACTTGTGGAACATTAGAATTAGCTTGGAAAGATAACAAAAGAAATAAAAGCTGCATTCCTACAGGAGAATATACTGCTAAATGTAGAGTCTCTGATAAATATGGAGACCACTACCTTATAGAAAATGTAGACATGAGAGACTACATTTTAATCCACCCAGCCAATTATTATACACAGCTTAGAGGATGTATTGCTGTAGGTCATGATTTTGTAGATATTAATAAAGATGGGCAAAATGATTTAACTTACAGCAGAAGAACAATGAGAGAACTTTTGCAAGCAGCTCCAGATGGTTTTGAGTTAATTATATTAAATAATGGAGATAAAAAGGATTAGTCCACAAGTATTAGACCTAGAACATGAATTTTGTGCTGGTTGGGAACAATGGTATTTATTATCTTCAGACAGACATTGGGATAACCCTCACAGCAATTTAAAACTGCAAAAGATACATTTAGACCAAGCAAAAGAAAGAAACGCTAAAATACTTGATTTTGGAGATTTGTTTTGTGTTATGCAAGGTAAATATGACAGGCGAGCAAGTAAAACAGATTTAAGGCCAGAGCATCAAGTAGACAATTATTTAGATGCAGTAGTAAATACTGCTGTAGATTGGTTTAGTCCTTATGCTGATTTATTTGCTTTAGTAAGCGAGGGAAATCATGAAAGTGCTATAAGAAAACACCATGAAACAGATTTAATAGAGCGATTTGTAACCACATTAAATTATAAAAATGGTACAAAACTTACAAAAGGACTTTACACAGGATATGTTAGATTTAGATTTAAAAAGAAAAAAAGTAGCTCAAGGCTAACACCAATACTATTAAATTATACTCATGGCTATGGCGGTGGAGGACCTGTTACTCGAGGAATTATACAAACCAATAGAAAAGCAGTTTATTTACCAGATGCTCAAATTTGTGTAAGTGGCCATATTCATGAAAGCTGGCAAATAGCAATACCTAGAGAAAGAGTTAACCATAAAGGTACTATACACTTAGACGAACAAACACACATTTGTTTACCTACATATAAAGAAGAATATTTAGCTGGAGAAAATTATCATAGAGAAAGGGGAAGACCTCCCAAACCATTAGGAGCATGGTGGCTTAGATTCTATTTTGAGCTTGGAGAAATTAAATACGAGTTTACAAGAGCAAAATAATTTACTCAGAAAACCTTTATAAACATTAAGAAAATAAAAAAAAATAAAAAAAAACAACATTATATTTGCAAGTTTTAAATTTAAAGCTGTATATTTACACTATAATTAAAAACAAAACCCTTAAAACTATGAAAAATTTAAATTACTCTGAATTTGTAAACAAAGCTAAAACTTTAGGTTATAACACATTAAACACTAATAAAGACGAAATGCAATTTGCTTATCTAGTTTGTTATAATGCTTTAAACATGACAATACAAAATTCATTATTAGAAACTAAAAAAATGGGAGCTTAATGCTCCCTTAACCCTATAAGTTATGAAACAGAAGATTATTAGACAACTACAAAAGCAACAGCTAGAGCTGGTGCATTTAGTCTCTACTCAGATAATTATACAAAGCTACACTAAAGATGAGGGACTGCTAAACAATTTACAAAGAGCTTTAAATATTAACAGAGAAATATTAGATACTATTAAGCAATGGGAAAAGTAAAAAAATTATATCTAGCTATAAGATATGCTATTATAAGACAAGAGTGGTTAAATGGAACTAGAACACCATTAACACATACTATTAAAGAATGGGAGTACTTAGGTAAGCCTAATAAAAAACGAACTAATTTAAAAGCTTAATAATGGCAAAGCACACACACTACACTAGACTGCTAAGGTATTTAAAAGACTTTGGCAATATAACCTCCTTAGAGGCTATTAGAGACTTAGGAAATACTAGACTTTCTGCCACTATATACAAATTAAGAGAAGATGGCCATAACATAGAAAGCGAAAACAAGAAAGTATTGACTAGGTGGAAAAACGATAATGGGACATTTAAAACAACAACAATAACTAACTATATTTATAAAGATGGAAAAGACTGGTAAAGTAACAGCAGTACAAGCTAATGGCAGCTGGGATGGTGCTTATGGCACAATGTACAAATTTGAGGTAACTTTTGACAATGGAGATACTGGAGAATACAATAGTAAAAGTAAAGAACAGGAAAAGTTTGTAATAGGTAAAGAAGTTACTTACACATTTAGTGGAGGTAAATTTCCTAAAATTAAGCCTGTATATGTTTCACAATCTTCATCTGGAGGATTTACTCCTAGAACTGAAGACCCAAAGAGACAAGAGCTAATAATTAAGCAGAGCTGTCTAAAGGCTGCTGTTGATACTATTAAATCTGATGATTATACAGCAGTATTAGAAGTAGCTACAATTTATGTTAATTGGGTAATGGGAGTAAATGAGCAAAAATATCATTCTGCTAAAAAGGAAAATACTAGCCAACCATTTTAATGCTATTGACACAAACAATAAAGCTTAGTGCATCTGATAGAGTCAGAGCTGTAGAAACTAAGAAAAGTTATGCCTTAACTTGGTTTAAAAAAGTATATTTTTTTCCTAAAAGTCAATGTAAAATGTATGAGATAGATGATTGGTATTATAGATGGATAATTGAAATACCTACATGGCTTTTAGATAAAAATGATGACCTAAGAGAAATATTTAATTTGATTAAAGAACGAAATAATGAAAATAGAGACACAGGATTTAGTTACAATTAACAACTTTGCACTAGAACAAAGAAAAACTACTCAATGCATTTATAATTGGATAAATAAAAACTTAGTAAAATGTGTTGAAATAGATGGAGTAAAATTTATAATAAGAAAAAAACCAGGCACAAAGCCTGGCTTCTAACAAACCCTACTAGTTATGAGAAAACTAATAATGAAAAATAAAATATTAAACGACAAATATACAGAATATATTTATGAAGCGTATGATATTCAAGATAAAAATGAAACAAAAGTAGAAATACCTGTTAATTTTAATGAGTGTAAAACATTTGAATGGAATATAGGTGTAATTTATGGAGGTTCTGGAACTGGTAAAACTACTCTTTTAAAAGAATTTGGAGCCTTATCAGTAGATAACTTTGATAATGAAAAGCCTTTAATTTCAAATTTTACATGGTTAGAACCAAAACAAGCTACTTTTTTATTGTCAGCAATGGGCTTATCATCTGTACCTACATGGTTGAGGCCTTTTCACTTATTGTCTAATGGAGAACAATATAGAGCTCGTTTGGCTTATAAAGTAAGTAAAGCTAAAGACAATGAAGTAATTTTAATTGATGAATTTACCTCTGTTGTAGATAGAGATGTAGCAAAAGCAATGTCAAATGCTTTACAAAAATATATTCGCAGACATAATAAAAAAATAATATTGGCATCATGTCATTTTGATATTATGGATTGGTTGTTACCAGATTGGACATATTCACCACTAAAAGGGCGTCTTGAGAGAGCGTCATGTCTTCGGCAAAAACCACAAATTATTTTGGAGATATTTCGATGTAGATATGAAACTTGGCAAATATTCAAACAACATCATTATTTAAGTGAAGAATTAAATAAAGCAGCTAAATGTTTTGTATTATTGTTAAATGATAAACCAGTAGCTTTTATGGCAATTTTACCATTTCCACATGGACATATAGAAAATGGTTTTCGTATTTCAAGAATTGTAGTTTTGCCAGATTATCAAGGCTTAGGAATTGGATATAAAGTAATAGATTATTTTGCTGAATTATACAAAGCTGATAATAAAACCCTATATATTAAAACATCTAATCCAGCTTTGTTTTCTGTAATGAATAAAAACCAAAACAGGTGGAAATTAACAAACGAAACAAATAAAGAAGATTTAACCCAAGCAAATTTAGTAAAAATGAGAGCTGCCAATGATGTTGGTGGATATAGGGCAGCTATTACTAAAAGTTATAAATATATTGGACCTAAAAGTAATGATAGCACAGAAGTAATTGTATTTAATGCAGATTGCTGGAAAGATGTTGCTCAAAACCAGATTTCAATGTTTTAATTATGAGAGATAGTTTTATATTTTATAGAAGTTTTTTTGAAGCTACAAAAACACTAAACACAGAACAAGCTGCAGACTTATATTATGCTATATGCAGCTATGCATTAGATAGGGAAGAATTAGAACTAGATAACATACAAAAAGCTTTATTTAGCTTAATAAAACCACAGCTTGACGCTAACCATAAAAAGTGGGAAAATGGATGCAAAAAAAAGCTAAACATAAGCAAACCTAAAGCTAAACATAAGCAAAAACGAAGCAAAAAACAAGCTAATGTAAATGTAAATGTTAATGTTAATGATAATGAAAATGAAAATATACACACACATTTTTTACATTTATCACTTACAAAAGATAATTATAACAAATTAGTACAAATGTATAATAAAGATAAAGTAGATACTATATTAGAACAAATAGAAAATTATAAAGGAAATACTAAATATAAAAGTTTATACTTAACAGCTAAAAATTGGTTAAAAAACGATTCACTTAAAAATCCAGAAAATGAAAAAAAACGAGCTAGCGACCTTGACGCAAAAAGGTCCTTTGGAATTAGTCTATAGCAAAGAAAAAAAAATAAGGCATTTAGACAGCCCAGAACCTGTTATAGAAATGTTAAATTACATTTATGTGTTACTTAATGTTAAAAGTGATAACCAACTAAATGAAATTGAAGAAAGCGTCCTAAATGGTTTAATTTTAAATAATTTTAGTAATTTTACAATAAATGAAATTAAACACGCTTTTAGATTAGCTGTATCTGGTGAGCTTGGTTTTGAAATGTACAACAAATTAGATGCTATAATATTTAGTAAAGTATTAAAAACATACAAAGAACATAAAGCTCTTAAAATCAAAAACTTTAAAAAAAATAATATGAGTAAAGAAGAAAATAAAATAACACAAGAAGAAATAGATGCTATAGAAAAACAATTTATAGAAAAATGTATTTTACCATATATAGAAGAAAGAAAAACAATGACAGAGCCAAAAATAAGTTGGGAAGTCTATTCTATATTTAAACATTTTTGGAAAAGAAAAGCTATTAAGTTAAATAAAACCAAAATAGCTAAATATAAAAAAGAAGCAGAAAAATATTGGAAAATAAACCTAAAAAAAAGAAAAAGTAAAGGAGAAAGAATTAACATTGATGAGGTAATGAGTCACAGAACACAAGAAATGTATAGCAGCAGCATTGCTTTATATCATGAAATAGATACAGCTTTAGAAAATGTCGAGCTTTAAAACAGAAGCTAAATTACAAAAAGCTGTAGTTGATTATATTAAATTAGCATATCCTAAAGCTAAATATTGTGCCAGTTTAGGTGGTCAATATCAAAAGTATATAAGTCAAAGAAAAAAAGCAAAAGAGACTGGATATGTTGCTGGCTTTCCAGACTTACAAATAGTTGAGCCTAGAGGTAACTATCATGGCTTATTCATAGAAATAAAACTTAATAAGCAATGCTATGCTAGTGGTTATCAAAAGCAATGGATAAAGCATTTACAGGAACGAGGCTACAAAGCTGAAGTTTGCAAAGGCTTTGACGAGTGTATTAACTTAATAGATGAATATTTAAATTTATAATAATGGCAAAGAAAAACACTAAAAAAACTAAAAAAACTAAAAAAAATAAAGACTACAGCAATGGCAAAAAAAAAGAAAAAAAATACTAATGTATTAAAAGAATTAGTTAAAGGAATATTACCAGCATTACCATTTGGAAATGTTATTACAGAAATAAGTAATAATATTAAAGAAGATGGTTACACACCTACAGGAAAAATAAATTGGCCTAAGATGATTATGTATATAATAACAGGCTTAATAGTTGTTGGTAGGTTATTAGGAATAATAACTAATGAAGATGTAGTTACACTAATACAAACTATAAGCTTAGTATAGATGCCTACCTTACCAAAAGGAAATAGAAAAACATTTGCAGTAAAAGCCAGGAGTACTTACATTAAAGATAAGAAAAAAGCTTTTAGTGGTATGGATAAAAGTAACAGCTATATATATAAAAGTAGTCAATGGAAGAAACTAAGACAGATGATATTACACAGCCAACCTATCTGCCAGCATTGTGAAAGAAAAAATAAATATATTACAGCTAATACTATTGACCACATTACTCCAATTAATAAAGGAGGTGCTGTATGGTCAATGGATAACTTACAAGCATTGTGTAGCTCTTGCCATAATAGTAAGAGTGCAAAGGATAGGGAAGGCGGTATAAATAGCTAAAAACAAATGATAGAGTAC
>Ga0209348_1001124_pt1 | contig 13216 bp, 25 predicted proteins | sample ETNvirenome_2_30_FD_184065 | JGI IMG/M metagenome (GOLD analysis project Ga0209348, IMG submission 184065) | Marine viral communities from the Pacific Ocean - ETNP_2_30 (SPAdes) (version 2) | ecosystem: Environmental > Aquatic > Marine > Oceanic | place: Pacific Ocean | collected 2013-06-22 | reverse complement strand
GACTTGGGTTATTGTTGGTGTATACCAAGATCAGTTACCATTAAGACATCAAAGAATGGAAGAAAGTTTTATGTGGTTGAAGTTATTGACTCCAACTCGGTAACGACTAAGATTAGATGTTGGTCAATCAAGCCAGATAAAGATAAAATCCATCTTAATCGTCCGTATATGCTGAAGCCTAGATATAGTGCGGACTGGGGATTTAGCACCTATGGTGCAGTTAATAATTCATGGTTTTTGTTGGGTTAATACCTTGACAAAACCATATTAATATGTTATAATAATATACACTTGGAGGTAGCATGAATATTATTAAATGTGGCGACTCGCGTGAGTTGCTTAAAACTGTTGAAACTGATTCGGTGAGTTGTATATACTTTGACCCACCGTTCAACTCAAATAGAAACTATTATCTAACACCAGATAATAAATTAGGATTCGAAGATAAATTTAAATCAAAAGACGATTACATATCTCTTGTTGAGCCAATGATTTTGGAATGCAAAAGAGCGCTAAAGAAAGATGGTTCCTTCTTTTTTCACATCTCAGCGGACCAGATGTTTATTCCGCAGTTGCTTTGCAATAAACATTTTAAAAGAGTACAGCCAATCTTTTGGCAAAGATCTAGGTCTAAAAATAATACTAAGACTAAACTGGGTGCATGCACTGATGTTATATTTTGGTGTTCAAAGGTAAGTAAGCCTAAGTTTAATATGGTTTATCAGCCATTGGATGATTATTATTCTGAAAATTCATACAAAAACAAAGACAAGCGTGGTAATTTTGCTTTAGGACATATTGTTTACACTAAAACACAGGCCACTAAAAAGAAAGAAAGACTTTATGCTATTACGCATGAAGGAGTTACATATAAGCCCAGCAATGGATGGAGACTTTCTAAAGAAGATTTAGAAGCATTAATAGCTGAAGATAGAATATACTTCCCATCAAAGCTTAATGCTAATCCGTATAAAAAGATTTATAAGCACGAATCTTTAGGCAAGCCCTCAACTGATTACTGGAATGATATTCACTCTATTGCGATGGGAGCCGAAAAAAGAATCTATCCTACACAAAAACCTTTGGCTTTACTGGATAGGATTATTGAGATGAGCACTGATGAAGGGGACGTTGTGCTGGATCCTGTTGCTGGCTGCGGCACCACGGGAAAATCAGCAAAAAATTTGAACAGAGGGTATATTTTATTTGACATAAACCCAGATGCTGTTAAGTTAATAAAAGAAACAATTTAAGGAGATTAAAATGAGTTATAAAACAGATGGATCCTCGCACTACACAGGTATTCAAAGCGAGAAGCACTTGAGAGAATATCTTGCATCCGGCGTCGCTGAAAAACTTTATGGTTTAACTGGCGACTACAGTGTTATTAAAAGGGGCGGCACTCTTTATAAGCAAGATATTGAAATTGTGCGCAAAGACCAAGATCCTATTTTGATATCAGTTAAGAAAAAGGAAAATAAAGAGACTGGATCTTTTGATTGGGTTAATACAACAAATTTAATATCAAAAATCCCAGCATTAAATAAATTTTCTAAAAGAGTAAAAGAGATTGGAGAGTCTGGTGTATCATACGGTCAGGCATACATTGATAGAAAACAAGCATCCCTTGATTGTTTAAGTTGCTTAACTAGCAAAGATATTAAGACCATATTAAAACGTGAAGTTTTGGACAAGAACACTAATATGCGCATAATGATTAGAGACTTATTTACAAACACTGTGTGGGAATTTGGTTTTAATGATCTTCCGCTATATCGTTCGATAAAATATGATACACCCTATTTGGATATTGGTAGAGGGACTGAGTCTTCAAAGATTATGTTCCGAAGAAAAAACGGAACTATCGTTGATCATAATCTACGAATCAGAATTGTTGATAATAATGGAATATCTGCTTTACTTGGCCTAAGCAAGTCAAACAAAAGTTCAATTGCTTGTATTAAAATCCAACAAGAGAACGTTGGCGAGTTGATAGAATCCTTAGGCAATAAAAAAAGAAAACTTTAATGGAGAAAAAAATGAAAATAAAATTTAAAAAAATGCATCCAGATGCAATCATACCTACTTACGCTAAAGATGGCGATGCTGCAATGGATTTGTATGCTGCCGAAGCTATGAAGGATAAATACGGAAACTATGTCTATCTCACCGGTGTCGCTCTTGAAATCCCTCCGGGGTATGTTGGTTTATTGTTTCCTCGAAGTTCTGTTTCTAAAACTTCTCTTTCTCTCGCTAATTCTGTTGGTGTGGTGGATAGTGGATACAGGGGAGAAATCATGCTCAAATACAGATGGAATGGAGGACGCAACGGCTTGTACAGCAGCGGAGAGAGAGTTGGCCAATTAATGATAATACCTCACCCAAAAATAGAACTTATTGAGGTTGAGGAACTATCTACTACAGATCGTGGTGACGGCGGCTTTGGGAGCACTGGTTAATGAATAGATCTCAAAAGAGAGCCAGAGATAGGGCTATTAAAAAATCCAAAAAGAAAAAAACTGATCTAGAGAAAAAATTAGGTTTATTTGACCTAATGCCTTCTGATTGCTTTATATGTCATAAAGAGTTCAATAAGAAGGATAAACAGATGGTAAAAACTTGGAATGTCGTTGTCCGTGAAAAAGAAAATACTGTTAAAGTTTATTGTCCTGAGTGTTGGAACGGTGCAATAAAACTTCTAGAAGAATTTGGAGTACCATTGAAGAATGAAAGACAAGACTAAAAAAGTAGTTTTCGACGACACAGATGTAAGACATGCAAAATTAAAGATTCGGCTTGAGTATGATGGATTGTCACAAGCCGAATTTTTTCGTTCTTTTATAACAGGATATTTAGAGAAAGATAAACATATAATGGAATATATCAAGAGCTACAAAGAGACAAACGAAAAGATGAGCAAAAGAAACATGAAATACCAAAATAGAGATTCAAAAATGGCTGATGACCTTCTTGGAAAGTTTGGTATTAAAGACGATGAATTAGAGAGTATTTTTGATGTAATTGCAAAATCTAACCCAGATTTGTAATTTTTGGTTTTTTCTCGTTGAACGTTCTATTTATTATGAAAACGTTTTAAGGAGAATTTCAAATGGCCAAAAAGAAACTTTTAAATGAGGCACAAGTCCGTCGGTTCATGAGCTTGTCGGGTATTCAACCTCTTTCCGAGATGTATGGAAAGAAAGAAGAAGAAAAGCACGATAAAGACAAAATGGAAGAAGGTGTCTACGAAGAAGAAGATAAGGATAAGATGGAAGAAGGTGTCTACGAAGAAAAGGACGATGAAGACAAGATGGAAGAAGCTATGTATAGCGAGGAAGAAGAAGATCCTAAAGAAGCCATGATGGATGAAGAAGAAGGCGATGAAGCAATGGGCATGGAAGACGATGGAGATGAAGTTGAAATTGATCAAGACATGGTTGATAAGGCTAACGAAGCTGTCGCATCATTACAACAACTAGTCGACGCTCTTGGTGGCGGCGGTGGTATGCCTGAAGAAGAACCAATGGCTGATGAGCCAATGGCTGATGAACCTAAAGCTGACGCTGAGGGTGAAAAGGAAGAAGATCTTTTAGAAGCGCTCAGTGGTGTTAATTTAGAACCTACAAAAGACGAGATTGTAAATGAAGTCGCACGACGAGTTGCAAAAAGAATTCTCAAAGCCAAAAAGGCAAAGCAACAACTCGACGAAGCACTTGGCAACACTGGTTCTCGACTTGCTCGTCAAAAAAAATAAATTGACAAACGCTACATAATATGTTATACTAAGAGGACGGGACTAAGCCGTCCTTTTTTATTTGGAGGTATGATGGAAAACGCTTTTCTTCTATTGATCACATTTATTTGTGGTATTCTTTTTAATGTCTTTTGGGGCTACTTACTTGGATTAGGATATGGCTCAATGGCTTTTAAACAATCAGTTAGGGATAGTTTAATACTTTTGGCTAAGAACGTACAATCAGCAAATGAGATTCATCACTTGAAGTACTTATCTTACGAAATGTTAAACAGAGATCAAAAATACATCGACTTTCAGAGACAAGTTGATGCAAATGAGATGAAATCATTAAAAAATACCTTGATTAGAAACTATATTAATACAATTCCGCCTAAGTATAATGACATAGTAAAATTTTATGACTGGGAATCGGCCATGGAATATTTAAACAAAGAATTACAAAGGGAGAAGTAATGATTAGAATTACCGATAAGGTTGAAAAAGAAAAGGAAAAGGATGCAAAAAAGCAAGAAGAATCGCCAAGCCCACTTGAAGGTTTGCTTCCTCCTCCCCCACCAGAAATCAGAACCATGGCTCTTTTCGGAGATGTTGATGAAGAAAAGTCGTTAGATTTGATAATAGGAATGTTGGCCTTGACCGAATTTAAGGAAGAGGAACCACCATACAAGCCAATTAAGTTTTATATATCAACTTATGGTGGCTCCGCTGATGAGATGTTTGCTCTCTACGACATGATGACTATTCTTAAATCAAAATGTGAAATACATACAATTGGTTTAGGAAAAGTTATGTCTGCTGGTACACTCCTGCTGGCAAGCGGTACGAAGGGGAAAAGAAAGATAGGCCGTCATTGTCGAGTTATGATACACGCAGTTGCTGCTGGTTCTTCAGGAGAATTACACGCAATGGAGAACGAAATTAAGTCCATTAAACACATCCAAGAACTATATATTAATGCGCTTGCAAGAGAGACCAACATGACCAAGGCTATGATTGAAAAGTTAATAGACCGTAGAGTCAATGTATATTTAACAGCACAAGAAGCTGTTGAATATGGTATCGCAGACGAGATTATTAACTGAGGATATTAAATGGATAAAATATTTTATAATGAGGCGTCCGCAGCTAAACTTGGCTGGACTCCTGAGTGGTTTGGAGCATATGACTTTGATGAGGATCTTCTTAAAAAGATTAGAAATTTCCAACGCATGCACAGACTGACTGCTGATGGTATGTGTGGACCAACCACCTACAGAAGAATTTGGACTGACCGCGAAGCAAAGCTTGAACACTATGAACCAGTTGACCGCAGCGGCGGCCAGAGTGTTAATCATATTATATATAACAATGATTTTTACCCTATCGAGTGGGATAAGGTTGTTCTTCCATTTAACAAAGACGGCAAGAAGATGGGATCCGGGTTCAAGAAGATGACTAAACTTCGTAAGCCCAAGATGTTTGTTTGCCATTGGGACGCAGCCCTGTCCGCAGACTCATGTTATCGGATATTACGGAAACGTGGGCTTAGTATTCACTTCACCATCGACAATGACGGAACCATATTTCAGTATTTGGACATGAATCATATAGCATATCATTGTGGTAAGCATAACTCCACCACAGTGGGAGTTGAGATAAGCAACGCCTTCTATCCGAAGTATCAGAGCTGGTATCAACGACACGGATTCGGCAAGCGTGAGATAATCAAAAATGCACATGTTCATGGAAGGTCTATCAAGCCCTTCACAGACTTCTACCCTGCACAGGTGGGTGCCCTCAAGGCGCTTATGAAGGCGGTTAATGGTGCATTGGGTATTCCTTTGGAGTGTCCACTTGACGATAACGGTGAAACGAGTTATACTGTAGACGATAAAGCAATAAAGAACCGATTTCGTGGTTTTATATCGCACTACCATGTCAGCAAGGGCAAGATGGACTGCGCCAACCTCGACCTGAAGGTACTTTTGGAGGACATCAAGAATGAGACTTGATAAATTATTAGACCTGTTGATAGAAGAACGACTGAATGAAAAAACTGGTTACTTTCCAAGACAAAATTTGGACAAAGATAATATTAAACAAAAACTCAAGGTTGCGCGATACACCCGAGGCGGCCCCGGCAGCACAGAAACTGATGATAATGTACCAGATGGTTTAGGAACACCAGAGAATTGGCTAAAATTAGCTGGACTAGATGGTGAACAAGGTAACTTTACACTTGAGGACGTTAATCAGGCATATAAGCAAGGAGGCGACTTCACCAAACTGGTTGACTATTTGCGAACCGGTGGAGCCTTAAAAGACCGCGATAAAAAAGATGTTAAGAATATCAAAGCTATAGTTGATTTAGATCCCGCCGATATTGGTGATTTTAATTTCGGAAACGCCTCAGATGATGAGATCAAGAAAGTCTTTGATAAGTATCTAGCACAGACAGATAGGAAACAAGGCGTCGGAACTGTTGACTTACCTTATAGAGCAGCAACAGTTGATAAGGATTGGAAAAGTGGTGATGATTTAAAAATTTCAAAGGCGCTTCCACAATCAACAATTTCAGTATTTAGAAAGGGCATGCTCGATGCTGGTGGTGACGTAAAGCAATATTTTGAGCAATTAGAAAAACTTGGAGATGCACTAGCTTTCGTCTCTGGTAAGGGAGACAAAGAGTTGCAAGCCGGAAACTTTAAAGATAAAGAGGCCGCCGAAACATATTTAAAGGGCCTGAAACCCGAGACGCTATTTAACACAGCCACTCTTTTAAAAACATTAGGAACTTTAGCCAAAGAAGTGCAGGGAGCCTCTTCTGGAACTATTTTTGAAACCTTTTTAGCTCTAGGTATGGGCGCTGGTATTTTTGGAGGCAAAGGTGGTGCTGCCGATATTATAGCTGGAGAGAAGGGCGAAAGAAAGTTTAGTGCTAAACAATATGCCGGTAAGCCCGGAGGAGAGCAATCTTCCTTAAGTATCGCAAAAGAAGTAGGTGTGGATAAGAAAACAGTTTGGTATATTGGAATGGCCAAAGTGGGTAAAGTTGAAAAGAATTTTAATCGTTTAGACATTTATATTTGCGGTATAAAATACAAAGGCGATTCAGATAAACAAGAAGAACTAAAAAATGCTGAAAAATACCAAGTGGTGAACTCCGCCGGAAAAGGATTTACATTTTTAGACGGCTTTGAAGCCAGACAAGGTGTGAAATGGAAGATTAGGTGGCCGCAAAATCCGGACTTTATGATACCGATATCGCCTTCATGGGGAGATACCGATTCAATTGCTAGTTTTGATAAACTGTTTGTCGATGCAGTTGAGCAAGTGGGCGACGAGGTCAAGAAAGCAATAAAAAATATGAATGTTATGTTAGCAAGACTAAATGATCAAACAAAAATCTATATAGCAGACAAGTCACCGGATGCAGCCCAAAGTATCGGTAAGGATTATGGTGATTTAAAAGCAGCAATAACAGGCGGTATTGGCAAGATTGGTGATGATCCTGAGAGAGAACAATTCAAGACCCGATCCGGCTTACAAGAAAATGAAAATAATTTAGATAATTTACTTGACAAAATGATTCAAGAGGTTATATTAACTAAGTAAACAATTTTGGAGGAAAGATGACTAGACAGTTCAGTAACGGTTACGAACTGAATTCAAAAATTCTTGAGGGAATAAACAAGTTAGCAGATAATGTTGCAACTACCCTCGGCCCTAAAGGCCGCAACGTGATTCTGTTTCACAAAGAGCAAGGTGTCCCCGTTATTACCAAAGATGGTGTAACGGTTGCTAAGTTTGTGGAACTTGAAGATCCTTTTGAGAATGTAGGAGCACAGATTGTGAAGCAAGCCGCCGAACAATCTGCGTCGAAAGCTGGTGATGGTACAACAACTGCCACCGTGCTTACGAGGGCAATTCTTCAACGGGCACAGAAATATCTGTCCGCTGGTGTATCCCCCATTGAAATCAAGCGAGGCATGGATAAGGCGTCTGAAGCCATCGTTGAAAGGTTGAATGAAATGGCCATCCCTGTCAGATCCGAAGAGGATATTAGACATATCGCCACGATCTCAGCTAATAACGATCATGCAATCGGCAAGCTAATCTCAACAGCAGTCGATTCTGCTGGTAAAGATGGCTCTGTTCTCGTTGAGGAAGCTCGCTCCCTTAAAACATCTCTAGATCTTATTGAGGGTTTTAGGTTTGATTCTGGTTTTCTTTCCTCCACTTTTATTAATAATGAAAGGAACGGCACTGTCCACTATGAGTCTCCGATCATCATGATCACAGATGAAAAGATTGAGACAGTTGATCAAATTCTGCCCACTTTAGAGTTAGCAGCGCGTGATAATCGTCCTTTGCTAATAGTATCAGATATGGAAGGCCAAGCTCTTGCAGCCGTAATTGCAAATGCAGTTCGTGGTACTATGAAAGTGGCGGTGGTTAAGCCACCTAGATACGGTGAAGAGAGGAGAAATATATTGAAAGACATCTGCTCCTCCACTGGTGCCACGTTTATATCGCGTGAGAGTGGTATAGGACTGAGCCAGATACAGTTAGTTCACTTTGGACAAGCCAAGTCTGTTACGTGCTCAAAAGAGTGGACAACGATTGTTGGCGGCACCGGTGACTATGACGAGATTGATAGGAAAATTGAATCACTAAAAGTTGAAATAAAAAATACAGAGTCATTACAAGATTGTGAGAGAATCCAAGAACGAATTACACGTTTAGCTTCTGGTGTTGCTGTTATTAGGGTTGGTGCTGCTACTGAGGTCGAGATGATTGAGAAGAAGCACCGCATTGATGACGCGCTTGAAGCAGTTCGATCTGCACAGGAAGAAGGTATTGTTGCTGGTGGCGGTGTAGCTTTACTTCGCTCCTCAGCTAATCTTCACGTTGAAACTGATAATGAAGAGCAGTCTATCGGAGCCAAGATCATTCTTGACGCAGTTGAAGAGCCCTTGCGACAAATGGCCATAAACGCTGGAAAATCCCCTGATTTAATTGTTAATAGGGTAAGGCACCTTAAAATCAATTGGGGCTATAATTTCATGACTGACGGCGAAGTAAACATGCTTGATGAGGGTATTGTTGATCCGGCTAAAGTAACTCGATGCGCATTACAAAACGCAGTTTCTGTTGCCTCTACCTTGATTACAACTAGTCATGCGATTGTGTCTTAACAAACTATTTAGTGGTGGAGATCACCTATGAATGAGCAAGAATTACAATCGTTAAAGATCACGTTAGTAGAGATAAACAACGATCTTAAAAGCATGGTACAGAAACAGGAGGACTTACATAATGATATTAAGGATGTTAAGTCTGCAATTTACAATCCTGACTCTGGCCTTTATACGAGAATTAGGGATTGTGATGAAAGAATAAAAGATCTTGAATCGTGGCAGACTAATGTTACAAGAGTGCTTTGGACAATCGCCACAGCCGTTACTGGACTAACAGTAACAACAATATATAAATTAATTATTAGTTAATAACGGAGTAGAAAATGAATGTTAGAATATCTCATGGAGTAAAACTCGATGACGTACCGTCAACTGTAGCAGAGTTTGTCGATTCAGCCATACCAATCCTTAATGAATCACTAGAGCTTTGCAACTTAGTTTCAAAAATGCTTTTAATAGCACCAGATAAATCTGAGACGATTGCTAGTCTTCTAGAGAACATTAGAATTAATTTATCATCTATTGATGGTAAGCTATCTGATTCCCAAAATATTTTTGAAGGATACACGAGGGCAAAGAACCAGCCAGAAGAGCCTAGTGTTGTTACGCCTACTACTGTACCCCCTCCGGAGACACCTGATGTTGATTAACGGTGATTTGGTAAGGGTTCCACAAGGGACGGTATTACTTGGACTTAATGCTGGTACAACGATGCCTTTAAGAGTGTCCTCAGACCAAGTAATGGGTATTGTAATTGAAAACAAAACAACGTGGGAAGACCTTGTTAAAATTTTAATGGGTGATGAGGTAGTTTTAGTAGATAAGCGAATGGTTCGTTTGGTGGGTAACTAATGTTTATTAAAGTCGTTAAAATACAAGAGAGGTGGTTGGGAGATGAAAAATATCATTATTTGATTGAGATAACATTAAACACCAATCACATAACATTTTTATCTGAAAACCATGAGATGAAAAATAAACTGAACGAGGGAAAGATTAATCTTGATCTTCATAGTGCTACTGGCTTTACTGATATAAAACTTTCAAATGGGAAGAGTATAACAGTAGTCGGAGATACATCTGTAGTTGAGTCAAAAATATCTAGATCAACTAAAACAATATTGAGGGGATAAAATGCGTTACTTTGAGATATATGCGTGGACAGAGTGTCCTTTTTGTTCTCACGCTAAAGAACTTTTGATTGAGAAAAACGAGCAGTTTATGTTCTGCTGTCTAGATCAGTCTGATGCTTTATTGACTTTCCTGAAGTCCAAGTACGACTGGAACACTGTTCCGATGGTGATTGAAAAGTGGACAGACTCAAATAAAGAGGTGTTCATCGGGGGATTTACAGATTTGCAAAAGTATCTGGGAGACAATAGTGAAGGAGACTCTTGAGGAAGGCCGCACGTATTCAATTGAATGGACTGATGGTGAGTGTGAAACTAAGTGTACTTATGTCAGAGAACATCGCGGCTTCCTTATATTTTTTGATAGCAATGGTATGAAGGTTTTTTGTAGACCTACAAGCATAAAAAACTTGACCCTTTTAAATTAGTGATTATAATATATATGTGTCGCCATAATGGGACACATTAACCAAGTCAACTTGCTATAAAAGGAGATTAATTATGACTTATTCACTACAAATACCATCCATCATGCACAAGACCATGTTTGGAAATCTACTACATGACTTTCACAAGATACCAAAAAGGAAGTCCTTCCCCATCACCGATGTATACCGTGATGAAAAAGATAATCAAATTATTGAAATGGCTTTGGCCGGATACAACAAAGACCTAATTAAGATTGATGTTAGGTCAAACCAGATTAGCATTAGTGCTGTTGGTGTTGAATCTAAAAGGGAAAGCAACATTGCAAAAAGAGGCTTTTTAAAGACCTTTATTGATTATAACAATGAGATGGACTTAGCTAATGCAACTGCTAGTTTTATTGATGGTATTCTTAAAATTGTGATCGCGCCTAAACTTGGTGCTAAATGCACAACAATCGCAATTCAGTAATGTTTGGATTCTATTCCCACCGGCTGCAAGTTATACTTGTGGCCGTTTTTTTTATCCCCCCATAGTTACTAAAGGGGGACATAATATGTTATTATTTTTATTTTCATGTGTAATGCCGATGCTGGACACTTCGGATAGCACGGTATTAAACGATAGCACCGAGTCAGTTTTAGAAGTTAAGAAAGTTGATCGTGCTATAACTTCATCAGTAAAATTGGTGATTAAGGGTAAGGAGGGTAGTGGACATGCTTCTGGTAATTATTTTCATCATGGTAAGCGCAAATTTATTATAACTGCTGCACACGTAGTAGATAGTGGAGAGTTGTGGATCGAGGATGGAATAGATATTGTAAAAGCAGAAGTTCTGTGGGTAGATAAAGCTAGAGATATTGCATTTATAAGGCCAATGGGTAATTTGGTTCACACAAAATCAGTAAAATTTAAAGTTAACTATGATGATTATAAGGTTGGCACCATAGTTAGATACGCTGGGTATCCATCTGAATTAGGAAAGATGGTATTGCAAGGAATGGTAGCTAAGCAGAAAAGTGCCTATTTGGTGTTGCAATCCTTTGCACTACCCGGATCATCGGGTTCAGTTATATTCGATGAAAAAGGGAGAGCTATGGGCGTTTTATCATCAGTTAGTATTCAGATAAATCCTTGGGTGGGTATACCTGAGTTAGCTGAAAATATTGTAAATGCTGGTAGGCTAGACTTCCTAGATAGAAAACTACTGAAAGAGATACTGGATGCGAAGCCGCACAAAACAATAATAAAGATTGAGGAATCATCTGGTGGAGAGTGATGACCATGTATTTAAGTATTCGGTTGGTACTCTAGTTGAGGATATGGGTAAAATTGCAATTATAACTAGAGTACTGGCCTCAGGAGCACTTAAAACAAACGTCAGTGCGATCAAGTGGAGAAATAATTATGAACTGTCTTATAACGATGGCGATGTTCAAATAATAGCAGAGAGAACATTTATAAGATTGGTTGATAATGGAACCATTAAAATAATTTCTAAAACTTCTTGACTTCTATTTACTAATAGGTTATATTATACAAATGGAGTTATGATGAAAAAAGATAACAAGTTACCACCTTTTGAACAAGCTAAGTACAATATCAAAAAGTTTTGCGCAAACTTCGTTGTTTGTGAATCTGCAATTATGTTAATGAAAGCAGTTGAGACTATGGAAGAGCTTGATGAGGATGAGAAAGAAGACATTGATAAGGTTTGTGCTTCTACTCTGAGGCAGCTATCAGATTTAATAGAGAGTAGAGGTGCTACGTGGGACTAAAAGTCGGGGATCTAGTCAGGCATAACTCAAACGGTAATTATGGAATTGTTGTGGTTAGACCATATAGGTGGGGTGATTGCTTGGTATGCAAGGTTCAATGGTGTTTTAATGAATATAGCCACCTGATTGATATAGATTTTCTTGACAAGATAAACAAAACGTGATACTATTATTATACAACAAAGGAGATAATTATGAATTTTTTAAATCACCGATACTTTAGTTTGTTTTGTTTTTTACTAAATGTCTGGTTTGCGTTGAACGCCTACGCATTGGGCAGTTGGTTCATGTGCGTATTATGCACCGCATTTGCTGCATTGTGTATGAGAAACTATATTGTTTTGAGCAATAGATAATGGAGATTGGGGATCTAGTTGTTGGTAGGCTTAGGGCATGCTTAGGTATTATAATCATGCCTGCTCTAAAGGAGGGCTATGTTTGGGTATACTGGACTACTGGGGGGCTTCGTGATAAAAAATGCCTCGAATCAAAAGATATGCTATACTTATTTAACGGAGGAAAAGATGGCAAACATTTATTGGACTGGGGATAAAGCCCCAGAGGAAGAAGTTAAAAAAGCTCTTATGGCGGAGATGGTTGACTGCACCGATAGTGCCTTCACTGTCCGTAAACAGAGTGATGATACAAGCACACACATGAGTGTGTATGTTGAGAAAGAAGATCCAAGTGAAAACATGGACTTTATGTGGAAAAAACACTTACCACCTAAGTTTATGGGGTGGAGAATAATTATAATATTCGTACCGATTGGGTACGTTAAAAACGTACTGGAAGTACCAGTCAGGGAGTGGGAATAATGATTTTATTTAAGATAACAAAAAAGCACATTGACGAATACAGCGAGTTAGAAAGGTGGGATCTAGGCATGTATGCGATTAAAATCAATGAAGAAAGGGAGTTGATGGTCTATGAAACAAAAGCAGT
>Ga0209348_1001123_pt1 | contig 13220 bp, 20 predicted proteins | sample ETNvirenome_2_30_FD_184065 | JGI IMG/M metagenome (GOLD analysis project Ga0209348, IMG submission 184065) | Marine viral communities from the Pacific Ocean - ETNP_2_30 (SPAdes) (version 2) | ecosystem: Environmental > Aquatic > Marine > Oceanic | place: Pacific Ocean | collected 2013-06-22 | reverse complement strand
TCTAGTTGTACATCTTCACCCAATGCATCTGTTAGTTTTTTCACCAGTAGTTCCATCTCCTGTGTAGCTTTCTTCTGTGCTTTATTACCATTCAACTTACGAGATACCGAGCGAGGCGAGGCGACATCTGTCGCCTCGCTTTTAATTTTAAACTTCATTACCAACTACACCAATATTCAACGACCTTTTTGTCGTTGATAGCTTGTTCACAGAACTTCAAGAACTTGACATCTTGTTCCTTGTACTCCTTGACGCTCTCTTCTTGAAACTGCTGTCCCCAGAAGAAACCATCTTCAGCGACATAGTCCTTATAGCCCTCTTGTATTTGTTCGGCTAACTCTTTTGCGACCTCTTCGGTAATATAAACAGGTGCATCTTGGTCAGCGTTAAAGCCCAGATGTGCAAGGTGTCCTTCGTGGTTGTGGTGTTTGTTTTGCTTGTCCCATTGTGCGCTCATGAACTGCTGAAGTCTCGCGTGCTTTCTCCAAACGAAAACTTTTTCATGTTCGTCTTTACTTTCAACTTCGTTGTCCGAGTAGTATTTTTCCCAATCTACTTTATGACCTCGAAGATGTGCGTGTTGGTCTAAACCCATATCACTCCTTTGTTAGTTTTTAAGTTTATGCCTACTAGGAAGTCGACTTTGTTTAAACACAAGTTTCCTAATAGGCATTATTCTCTTATCAAATCCCACCGACCAACGCAACAATTATTTTTTAGAACCATTCTAAAAAGCGAATCTATGTACTTGCGTAAGAACCATCTGCTGCACGGGGGGAAGCTCACCAGCAGCTCCTGGAAGCACATGCAGCTCAGGCTTCAAACGAGCGAGACTCACCCGAGCACCCCAACGAGCGCGAGGACGACAGCTGCACCTATGGCCAACGCGAAGGTTGGCCAGATGAAAAGTACAATGAGGTACATTACGAGCCAGGTCAGGCTTCATCCTCCTTCACCACACTTTCTTCCCAGCTATTACCTGCAGCGATGCACGGTGTGCCGGGCCCGCCCGTCAAAGCGTAGATCTTACCGGGGCGAGGACCAGGATCCTTCGAGACGGCATCTTCCTTTCTCCAGCCATCCGGTGGTGCGTTTTCTTTGTTTAGTTTCTTAATTAGTTTCTTGAGCTTCATCGAGATCCTCCTTCGTTAGTTAGCGGCCAGTGGTGCGAACCCAAAGTTTACATTGCTGTAACACCTATACGCACTTTGTTGTCACGGTAACACTGACCAAAGGGTGGACCAGTCGTGCACTAGTATGCCCACCAATGACTACATAAGACCTGATGGGAGATATGTCAAGAGCTTTCTTTTATTTTTTTTCGCCACCAGAAGTTCACGAGCTCGTGCTGCTGTGGTAGCTCCCCAGCTTCGGGAGATCCAGGGGGGTGCTATCCTAGTAGAACGAGGACGAGGTTTCGGTGTCCTTTAAAACGAGAACGAGATCCAGCTGCACGGGCACGTGCCGTTTCCTGCCCCCGGTAACTAACAAAGAGGGAAAGGAAACGAGGGCGGGAAACGACACCAGCTTCAGGCTGCCTGGGAAGGATCCGTGAGCTCCAGCAGAGCTCCCTGGATGGTTGGCCAGTGAAACGGGAACGAGAACGAGGCATCTGGAACGAGGGAACGAGGATCCGTGAACACGGACACTGGTCTGTACAGTTTAAGAGACCTCTTCGAGAGGGTCTCTTTCAAGATAATTACCTTGCCTCCTGCTTTAATATATTTATTTATCCATACGATTTGCCATTTGTTAAGCTTAGGATAACTGAGTTGATCTGATTTTAATTCTATCCAAAAAATACCACGCCTATGAACAGCATGTACGTCAGGCACTCCGTTAATTGTACTAGTTTCTATGCGGGTTAAAAAGCATTCGGTCAAGCCTTTTTTTGTTCTTTGCCATAACAATTTTTCTTGGTTTATATTTCGTTTCATCAAGTCAGTTTTTTTATATCTTTGATTACAGAATTAGGGATAACAGTTGTATTTCCTATTGACTCAATACTCTTACCATCATCACCAAATGAGTAGTCACCAAATACTCTAGTAACACCTTTTGTTTGACTAAGCAAATGTCCTTTAGTTATACAAGTTGCCAGCTTCGCCTTCCTGAGCTGGTCGAATGTGCTCCATGAGCTGTCGGATACAATATCATACCACTCAACCGAGACCATTGGATACTTCTCAATTTCACTTCTAACTTTTTTTGGTATGCTAATTTTTTTCTTCATCTATGTTTACACTTATAATTCCAATCGAAGTAAACATGGTGGAGTTATGAATTTGATTAAAAGCTTTTACCCACTCAGACCAATTAGCTTTTTTCAATTTGTTCAACGTGCTCTGGCTCAACTTCAATCGTTTTGGCGTTATAGCCATCGATTTTTTTATCGAGCTCTTTGAGTTTGTTTTCAAGTTCTTCACGTGACATACCCTCCAGACCTGTTACTCTAACTTCTTTTCTATCAACATAGGCACCTGCTAGTTGTCCAGATCTATATTCTGCATTGATTGCAGCTGCATATTGATCTTTCTTCTCAGCTTTATCTGCAAGCCTATCTAATCTTTTGAATCTTCTGAGGTTGTCACCTTCATACATTTTAAGTTCTTTACTAAATCTTTTGTCAAAATAATTGGCTACATGTGGATTTGCTTTTCTTGAAAGAAGTCTTGATGCAATAGATCCATAATCATTTTCGTTTTTACAAACATAGCCAGCACGTTTAAGAGCTTCAGCTTGTGTTATAGATCCCCAATCTTTGACATAAATTTCCACAAACATTTTTTGTTTGGGAGTAAGATCTGATTCAGTTCTTAATTCTTTTTTCTTTAGACCCATATTTTTCTTTCCAATAAATTTTTCTTTCTAACCTACGTATCCTATAATCAATGTTTGAAATGTCTAAAATGAGTTTTAGCCATCTAAACATATTTTTTAATTATTCTCTTTAATACTTTTGATTGGCCTGCATGGGCTTTTGAGGCTTTGCTGAGTTTAGTTGCAACAGTTTTAATAGCTTTGACATCTCCCCCTGAATTATAACCATACTTTCTCAACCTCACTTTCTTGTAGCCTCTATCTGCTGACTCGGCCATTTCTTTTAACATTAACTTTCTTTGTTGTTTTGTCAATGGTTGGATCTGCATAGTTTTGCCAGCTTTGTCTGATGCGTAAGCTTTACCAAAAATTTGTGGCTTACCACCTGCTGTTCTACTTCTTTTAGCTTTTTCTATTCTTAATAAAATTCTTCTTCTAGTTCCTGGATTTGCTTTGATGTCTGCCTTAGTTATTAATTTTGTGCCAGCTATTGTTCTTTTAACATCTGCTTTTATTAATGGATATGGCACTCTCTCACGTTTTGGCTGCTTTTTAAATTTTCTAAAAGCTTTACGAAAAAGTTCTTTAGCTTGTTTACGACCTTCTTTTGATGCTGTGAATTTGAATCCAGCTTCTATTGCTTTTTTCATCATAATATTTCTATTATATAGATTATTTCATCACAAAGTAAGTCTTTATAAAACTTCTGATTGCGTTCCCGCAAGAGGTGTCCCTTAGGGACACCATAGGGACACCATAGGGACACCACTAAATCGTGCTATAATCATTGGTATATCTTGTTAATAGTTCTTTAGGGACAGCAGGGACACCTATTTGACCCCCTGGGGTACTTTTTATTAATCAAGTGTCTAGATAATCTATATAATAGATTTTTTATTTGTCCGTTGTCCGTTATTCATATATAAATCATATCAGCATGTTTTCGTATAAAAATGCTAATTTCAGACCTACGGGGGTTTTTAGTCATCTTGAACTTAGGCTTTTTTTGCTCCCCCCGTGGGTTAAATATTTACGTCCACCATGATTACCTTTTTAATTTAACACTTGTTATTTTTAACATAATATTTCTTCTATCCTTACTATTATCGGCAGCTCTGTAATCTCTATATAAACCTCGATACCGAACCCATTCTTTTTGTAATTCAGTAAACACAACTTTACCTTCTATAATTAATTTTTTATATTTGTCATGAATTACTTCAGGATCAAAACCAGCATTCCAACAAACATTTTCAAAAATTTTATTTTTTTCTAAAAACCAATCATGAGCATCTTTTTTAAGATAAGACTCTTGTTTACTTCCTTGTGTAGTCAACGCATCTTCAAACGCTTGCAAAACTATCGCTTGAAACAATCGTTGTTCAGATGATGTTTTTGGGTTTAAGACTTCTGCAGCCATATCAGTGCCCAAAATTTTTAACAAGTTTGGTGAATACATCCCTAAAATGCCTTTGTACCTCTCTTGGAGACTTGACATAGGCAGTCCATTTATAATCCACTAGGGCATCTTCAATGAATTCAGTCCTCTCTTTACCTTGTAAAGCTTTACATAATTTAATGGATGCTTTTACAAATTCAGGATCTATCTCTGTCATTACCATAACCACGGTGTGGGAAAAGATATGGATGTGGAAATACACCGTGGTTAGGCATTTTTGACGACCAGTTTTAAACCTTTTGCCGAAGCAGCTTTTTTTCTTCCTGACCGCCAACACTCCTCAACTTTATCAAGGAATGAAAGACTAAAATTTCCTAAACCAAAATCATTTCCACAATACAACTGAAACATTAGACTAGTCATCTCATCATAAGTTTTCTTATTTGGACTAATCATTACAAGCTTTTCTAAAGCTTGATCTAACGCTTCTGGACTGCTCTTACGAACATATCTAGCCACTAATTCTCCTATTAAGTTAAATTTAGCGTTCGTTGTTATATGAAAATAAGGTGTTTAAAGCCCCACCTTTTCATTTAGGCTAAGGAAATACGTGAATCAATTAATACCTATTTTCCCGTTGGTTGCAAGTCAAATTTTATATTAAAACCTACGGTGATACGTTTTTTAGCACTAGTATTAACTGTTACTTCATGAAGTAAATAAGATGGAAATAGTATTATATCGCCATCTTTTGGTTCATGTTCAATCATTTTTGCATGGGGCATGTAAGGCGGTATCATAAAATACATTTGTTCATGTGTAGCAAATTTTATTGATCCTGTATCTTTACCCTGGATATAATAAACACCAGATAAATCACAATCCGCTCTGTAATGTGTATGAAATAAATTACCACCACCAAACCCATTTATATTTGTCCAATATAAAATCTTACATGTGATATCATTTTTTTGGAAATAATAATTTGTATATTCAGCTAATATTAAATTTATTGGTTGTAATAATTCTTCTTCACACTTGTATTTATAAACACTACGCCAACAGTTCTTGTTAGAATTAGGCATAGCAAACAAATCATTTTTTCTAGCTTCAATAATTTCTTTTGAAAGTTTTTTATTTAAAGATTCGTGCTCTTTAAAATTTTTAATAAATATTTTTGTATCTTGTAATGTTATCATAATAAATGGCCCCACTCTCGCGGGGCCATACCTAGGATTTATTTACCATTGAGAAGTTTGTTGCCTTCTGTTAGTAAATTCTCTTTCATCTTTGTATAGCTTTTCCCCTCTTTTTTAGCTATCTTTCTAACCTCTTCATCAACCAACTTAGCAATCATGGATCCAGGTCTTCTAAAGCCTGCTTTACCCATTGCTCTGATCAGCGTATATGATTCGATATCAACCGCACAAGATTTCCATTTGTTGATGTCCATTGTCTCTCCTATTCTTCTACTTCGGTATATTCTCTGGTATCAAAGAAATCAAGTAGATTTATTCTTTTCTTTGGAGCCAAACCAGAATTATATATCTTTTGAAAGATTTGAATATAATCACGGGCTGATGTACCAGACAACAACCAGGCTGACTTGGTTTTAATTGCAGTTCTAAATCTATCAAAGCTAAACTTTGGATGTCTATCTGCAATTATGTAAGCAGTTATGATCTGTCTTTTTATTCTCCTGTTGGTGTTGTCTATACCTACAAGATATTTTTTAAGATACATAAGTTGATTACCTATTCGATCACAGTTCTGTATACCACCAGCAGGAATTTTAAAGTCGCCCTGCTTAAATTGTTCTGTGATCAATCTCCACCTAGAAGTAATTTTAAGTAACAGAATCATAGTCTCTGATACTGGCAGACCAAATTGTTGCATCTTGGATTTACAAATTTTGTAATCCATCTTTCCTCTTGCACAATGGTGGCCTAAGAAATGATCCATGGACCAATTCTTTCTGCCTTGGTTAAGTCTTGCTACATCAAGCGGATCATCAGAATTAATTATGATGTAAGGAACAGGAAGTCCTAGTTCCTTTCTCGCTTGTAATGTATGTTGACCATCCACTACTTCTTTGTTTTGATTTACACGTATCGGATCCATAAGATCTTTTTCTGCAATTAATTTTTTTAATTGCTTCACGTGTGACTCGTCCACTGGACGATTGCCTCTAATTTTTTTGAACATAGAATAATCTTTTGTTTCAAAAAATTTATTGTTTACTGCTCTTGCCATATCTTTTCCTCCTTAGTTAATTACAAGATAAGTTAAACCACCAACTATAAGTAATAATATTTTTGGTGGTATTGTTAATAAAAGGGCTAGTACAAACATCTTAATTATTAGGTCTGTCATTTGCCCCCTGTAGTTGATCTTCAACTAGTCTTCTTGCGATTGCTTCGTTGATTGGATATATTGGCATATCATCAAATCGCATTGCACACTGTTGAAGTTGTTGCATGCCCTGTTGAAACTCTTCGTCACCATATTCAACTGGCATGTGTCCGTTGGCCGTTACTATCGGAATGTGGTTCAGTATTTTCTCCACCTTCGCTACCCACTGCACGAACACTTGTGAGTCACAGTTAATTTTGGTTTTCATAGAAACCCCAATCACTGAATAGTTTTACAATTTTATCTATGGCTTCGTGATACTTACGCATACCAGATAATTTATCTCTAACATTCATGGATCTGTACTCTTCCCCATTGACTGTTAAATCAATCCGTTTTGTTTTCTCATTGAAAGTCACAGTAAAAGTGTGAAGTTTTTCAACTTCTTTTGGGTGGTCAATCATCCATTCTGGTTTTAATACCAATGGCTCTACTTGTGCCGCTGATGACTCAGCCCCTGTTGTTTTATCTGTTTTCATGATAACCTCTTTGTTAGTATTTGTAAAAACATGAAATGTATATATACATTTTCATGGGATATGCAAGGATTAAATTATATAGGATAATATAAGATTTTATGAAATTTGTTTCGATTCTTTACCTTTGTTCAATGTTAACTGGTCAATGTAATACTAGTTATGTAACTCCACATGAATTTCCAAGTCACTTTGATTGTGCACTAGCTGGTTACAAAGTTGCTCATAATACCTTAGCTCAATTAGATCCAGGAAAAGTTGAAGAGAATAGATATGTAGTAAAATTTGAATGCAGAGCAGTTCCTTCTGAAAAACCAATAATACCTCCCAAAAAACCCGCAAGTGAATTAGGCACATAGTTGATTTTATGGCCCAGTTTGGTATATAATCTTACATGAAGTTGTATCGCGTCCAAGCAAGATGTAAAAATATATATTTTGATAAGATGCTTGAGGCTGAGAACGATAAAGCTGCTCTTGAGGCGTTTGCAAATGGCGTAGACTCAGGAGAAATAGTAGGTGCGGATGAAAGCTTTTACGGCAAACGTGTCTACATAACATTTGAGGAGGTAGAAAGAGATGCAACTACAAAAGTTAATCTCGGAGAAACTTCAGTTGGAGTCCAAGTGGGCCAGCAAAGCGTTGGAGCAGGGAAGAGTGACACCTGATATGAAGTGGATCGATATAAAAATAAAAGACCTTAAAGTAAAGATTGCAGATCAATCAGTTGAGGATGCAAAAAAAGGTCTATTCGACATAGCAAGTTAAGCTTGCTTTTTTAAAAAAAATTCCTAAGGATAGTGCGCTCTAAATTATGACACACGAGTGGAAGCACCCTAATTATTATAAGCGATTAAAAGAACTTCTGAAAAAATATAATACTGCTCCTCAAGAGCAAGACCAAGAAGAACAGCCAGAAGAAGAAACACAAGATAAAAAAGAAGATTAATTTTTTTTTGTTTTATAAAGCGTATAAAACTTTTTACCATCATAATAATATCCCTCAATTTTTTTATTCTTTCGCTTCACCCCAACTTTTGCCGATGGCAACATCAACTTTGAAAGGTACTTGAAGATCTTCGATAGCATTTTCCATAACCTCCTTCACGCCTTTTATATCAGCCTCTTCGTTTATTGAAAAGCATAATTCGTCATGAATTTGCAGTAAAGGTTGATAACCTTTTTTATAACAATTAATCATAGCTTGTTTAGTTTGATCAGCTGCGGATCCTTGTATTAATCTATTCAAAGCTTTGTAAGTAAAGGCCCTCCTAATGTTATTACCATATATTGCCTTAGCCTCCTCATATTGCATCGCTTTATTCATTCCGAAGGTAGCAGGCTCCCACATATCAAATCGGCATTTGCGTCCTCCTACAGTCCGAATAAAACCATATTTTGAAGCTGAGTTGGTTACAGCCTCTGCTAATTTTTTTACAAAAGGAACTCTTGAATGATACTTACTTAATAAATTATCTGCTGCGTCTTTTGAAATACCTAACTCTTTTGCAAGTTTTGCTTTTCCCATCCCATAAAATAAACCAAGATTAATAGTTTTTGCATTTGTCCTACTGATACCTGCCATGTCAGCAACTATTTGGTGAAAATCTGCAGCTTCATTTTTATAAGCTTCAATAAATTCTTCTGCACCAGTAAAATTATTATCTACACTTGCAGCGTAGTGAGCAACTAATCTTGGTTCTTGTTGACTGTAATCGAATGAGCCCCATTGTCTACCTTCTTCAGGTAAAAATAAACTTCTAATTTTATCACCATATTCTTTATTCCGTGCAGGTATTTGTTGAAGGTTTGGATTAGAATATGAGAGTCTTCCAGATACAGTCCCACCTTGATCACTTCTTAGTTGATTTATTTCTGAATGTATTCTACCTTTATGCACATAACGTTGAATGGAGTCTATAAATGTTGAATGGAATTTATTTATTTCTCTTGCTTCTCTTATTAGTTGCGCTATCGGGTTACTACAGTTTACTAACCAATTTTGTGTAAAACTTGGTTCCTCGGTTTTCGTTGTCCGTGGGTAGTCAACACCTATCCTGTCAAACACCTGAGCTACAGATCTTGCAGCCCATATATCTACATCAAGTGTAGTTTCTTTTTTTATCTTACCTAATACTTCAGACTCTTTTTTCTTAAATTCTTTTTTAAGAGCTGCAGCTTTGCCCTCATCAACTCTAATACCTCTCATCCTTGTATCAATTAAAATAGGTAGGAGCTCCATCTCCATCTCCCAAACATCATTTAAACTTTGTTTTGTGATCTCTGTTTTGAAGTGTTGCCAAAGTCGTAGGGTTAGGCCTGCATCTTGCTCAGCATAGAAGCCTACGTAGCCCGCAGGCAGCCTCCAAAGGTCTGCTTTAGGGTCAATTCCCCATTCTTTAGCTTTTTCGTTTAAAAACGTCTCATTTTTAATTTCACCTAAATAGTCTTTTGCACATGCATTTAAACTAAAACTAAATCTATTTTCATTAACAAGTGCAGCTGCAATCATTGTGTCTACAATTGGTCCATTAATATTAAAACCATTTACCTTTAACCAACCAACATCGTAACTTGCATTGTGAAAAATTTTTGTAGCTGGTGTGTTTAAAACTTCTTGCATCCAACCCACAGTTATTCCTTCATCCATATTACCACCAGCATCATGATGTATTGGAAAATACCATTGTTGATCAAATGCAGCCACAGCAAAACCAACAATATGTCCATCAAATGTTGCCCAGCCAGAGCCTTTTGTTTTTATATTTGGATCTTTTGTTTCTAAATCAATCGCTATCTCTTTTGCTTGCGATAAGTCAGGATACTCACTAGGGCATACCCAATCAGAGTCGTTGTAAATAAAATTTAATTGATGTGTCATCTATTAATTATGTAGTAAGTTATAACTGCTGCTATCAAAATTGCAACTATACCGATAAAGAGCATGCCTAATCCATAACCGATTGTCATTTTTTTGTATCTTTTAATTTTAATATTTCTAAATCACAATAATGTTTAATTTTTTCTAAGTCCTCTATGGCTGAATTTTTAAATTTATATCTACAAACATATTTCACAACATTACCTTGAAAAAAAGAAAGATCGTTCTTTGCTATAAATTCATATGGCTGAATGGTAAAATGTTTATAATGAGATCCGCCTATTTGCTTTTCTTGAGGAAAAGCATCATCGAACATATCTTTATCTGTCATAATTTGCCTCGTATGTTTTAAAATATTTTCCTAACGGAAAATTATATTGATGATAGGTGCCTAATAAATGTAATGTTTGTTTGGATCTGGTGGCTCCTGTATACCAAACCCGAAGTTCTTTTACTTTTTCTTGTAAATTTTTTTTATCAAAATGTGATGGAAAGTTACATTTACTAGCCAGGACAACGTTATCTGCCTCCCCTCCTTTAACTTGATGTATCGTATCTATAATTATTTTTGGCGGAGCTGTAAGGTCCACACCCTCTTTCATAAGTTTATCGAAGTATTTTTTATCTTTATCTTTAAATTTTCTCATAAATACTTGATTCCACGGAGCTTTTTCATCTCGCATACCACACCTTAAATGTAATTCATCAAATGTAAACACTTGATTTGGATGAGCAAAGCTCCATTTTTTACTGTCCGCTGACCGGTATCCGTGGTCAATGTTTAATAAATATTCATACATGGTACAAGCTTCTTCTCTACCGATGGCACCACCATCACAAATTTTGTTCCAATACTCTATCGCTAAAAATTGATTCGGATCAAAAGACTTATTACCTTTTACATCTTGATAATATAAAGAAAGATTACGGGCCTCCTGTTGCAGCTCTCGTTTAACATCATTAATTCGAGCCAATACCATCCAACTACCATTCAAATCCCAAGGTATCTTTTTTAATGCTGTCCATCGATAGATAGCACCGTTAGATCCATTAGAATAAAATTCTTTAGGAACTCTGTTATCACCCATACTAGCTAGTAAACATTTAGAAAAAAAATGTATATTTTTATTTAATCTTACAGATTTTTTTAGGACTAAAGCTCGGCCAGGAAAAGTTTGAAATAAATTTACATCAGCTCCATTCCATTCATAGATAGCCTGATCATCGTCACCAGCAATATATACTCTCTCTACTGCACCCGCTATCTTAACAATCATGTCCCATTGTAAGGGCGTAAGATCCTGAGCTTCATCCACCATTAAAATTTTAAAAGGTATAACTAAACCATCGGTTATGTATCTCTCTACCATATCTGTAAAATCTAATCTGTCAGGTGTCCGTTGTCCTGTAGGAGTTTCCATAGTTTTAAATTCTTCGTATCCTGCAATAATAGATTTAAACTGCTGTAGTCTTACAGACTTTCTAGGTTGTTGTTTGTAAAGAGCAACAGGATCTACTTTCATATTTCTAGCTCTATCATAAATCTGTAAAGACCAATTGTTATAAACTTTTTGGTCATCCCAAGTATCCTTGAAACCAATCTTTACAGTTCCATATTGTGTATGAAACATAAGGAGATCTGCTTTTGGATCTAATACAGGTATCTCCGCAAACTGTTGTCTTGCTAAACTATGCAAAGTTCTAAAATACTTGAAAGCATCTTCATCATAATCTTTAAATTTTGTTCTAACTCTACTTACACATTCATTTACAGCTTTATTTGTAAAAGAAACGTAACATATTTCGTCTGGTGAATAACCTTTCTCAAGGTAACGTTTAACACGTTTTAATAAATTTTCTGTTTTACCTGTGCCTGGTGGTCCAAATATTTTAATTGTCTTCCCACGAAGCTCTCGGTTTAGTGAATTTGACATCTTTGTTTTTATGCTCTGTTTGTTTTGGTAGACTCACAACCCAATGCCTGCTGCTAATGTTTTGAAATTTCTTTTTAGGTTGTGCTCCTCCTGTTTCTAAAAATTTTGTACACTCTTTTTCGTTCCAATTATAACCCATCTTTTTCATAAATGATCTAAATGTCTCCAGTTTAAATCTCATCTCAGATACATCACACCAAATGTTTCCAGAATCTATTTGATCAAACTCAGTGGTATCTTCTACGTCTTCTAAAAATCTAGACATTCTAGAATTAAATACATCTTCTCTTTCCTCATGTTCATCGTAACCTTCCATATCCTGTTTGTTACTTATCAGTTCATCAAGCCAATCCCTGTACGGATCTGGATCTCTTTTGGTTGGTTTTAATGGTCTCCAAACAATGTCATAATTTAAAAGCTGTTCACCTAATAGTTGTTGTTGATAAAGTTGTTTTGTGGATAATCTTATAGACTTACCTTGTATGGGTAATATCCAATATGGCTCAGGATAAGAATTTACTTTTAATAATTTACCTACCTCAGGTAAAGCTTCATTAGCACCTATTCCTAGCTTTCTTTTTATACACTCAGAAGATACGCAATGTTGTCTAGCTATGGATGTTTTACATTTGTAGGCATACTCTTTATTTTCAACACCTTTAAAAATGTTTTGTAGTTCTTTAGGATGCAAATTTTCTGAACAAACTTTACCCATCATGTTACGAGTCCAATCTTCATACATAACTGGATCTGGATTTATTTTTTTTGCTAACACTGCAACATTAAACATTGCATCATTTCTACCTTCACCCTTCTGTACTCTATTTTTCATAAAATTAACCACACAAGGTGGATAATCTTTTGTTTCATCATCTTGAAATATTTTTATTTTTTTAAATGCTTGTGGTGTAAGTTTGTATTTACTTACAAATTTGAATAAATCTTCTATTTTTATTGCGTTGCACTCATCATCCATTGCAACTCTTGTAGTCATATGTGCCTTTTGATAAGGCAAATTTACAAAGTTACCCTTTCTTTTTTCGTCCCACTTTTCAGGAGATAAATCAACTTCATCTTGTGCAGGAAAAATATCTGTTGTTGTGTCGTTGATACCTAAGTCAGATGCTATCTCAATTAATTTTTTTCTCATTGAAGATGCAGCTACTACACCTTCAATAAATAAAATTAAATGGAGTCCGTTGGATTTTGATCTGAACGGGACGAGCGGGTATTTTCTTTTACGAATAATGGATATAAGGTCTTGATGCCGTATATTATAACGATCAACATCGATGACCC
>Ga0209348_1001122_pt1 | contig 13226 bp, 21 predicted proteins | sample ETNvirenome_2_30_FD_184065 | JGI IMG/M metagenome (GOLD analysis project Ga0209348, IMG submission 184065) | Marine viral communities from the Pacific Ocean - ETNP_2_30 (SPAdes) (version 2) | ecosystem: Environmental > Aquatic > Marine > Oceanic | place: Pacific Ocean | collected 2013-06-22 | reverse complement strand
TCATCGCCTCAGACCAATCAGCGAAGGTTTGGTGTAATGCACCCTGCGATACGTGGCTTGCTTGAGCGAACATACGGACGAGTGGACCCAAAGATAGGTCGTATGGTCGAAGAAGTACCGAAGGGCATGGAACAGGACAGGCAACACCAGCCTTTCGCTTCGTCACATTATCCGGGTTACAACGAAATGGAAACGAACATGATGGAAAATTATGAGTTGAAACCCTTTGACCCTTCGCTCGCAGGTTCGTATCACGGAAACATGTTCCGCAACGTCATACCGGATGACCCGAAAGCCGAGCCTCGATTATCGTATTGAGTAGCGCTCGACCAAATTTTTGAAAAAAATTTAGGGTACTAAGCCACCTTAGTGTACTAAAACCTACGACACCGTTAAGCCACAGGGCTACATGGCTCGCTTATGGACCCGTTTGACACAGCGTGGTCAATTCTCAAGGCGGGGGTGATTCGACCCGTGGGAAGGCACGACGGGCGCAACGTCGTACTGATTGGCGGTGTCCCTTACTATCAGTCGTCGAAAGGAACGTCGGGCAAGGCAGCCGGTGCGTTTTATCCGTTTGCGGGTATCGAACCTGATAGGCGTACCCATGAATATTTTGCTAATGACCCTGTGGGATTGCCGTGGTACATGAAGGGCAATGAATATCTCATGGGCGGCAACAATCCTGAGCACGCTATGGACTGGAGGACGGGAAGAGAACAGACAACGCCTGCGGGTCAGCGAGCGACTGGCCTGTCCGACCACATCGACAACACCATTTCACGCATCATGGCCGAGCAGTACCCTCAAGGGATGAGCGTCATGCAAATGAATATGGCGCTTGAGGAAGCAGGTAGTCCGCCGATTCCGATTCGTGGTGAGTACGACACCGTGTTGGCTGAGTAACCTCAGCAACAATAATATTGCACATCTGCCTCAGACCACCATGGTCAGCCCTATTGATGTCGCATGGGACGTCGCTAAGGGTGAACCATTTCATCCCAGTGTAGCAGGCTACATGGCGGCGGGGCACGGCGGAGAACGTGACCAAGCGATTTTGGAAGAAATGCGCCGGATGGAAAAAATTTACGACACCATGCCACTACACGGAATGGCGGCACTGGAATTTCACAACAAGTACATGGAACTTGAAAATTCACTAAGTGACGACCCGTACGCCCTTCAAAGCATGCGTGCTGCAAGGCCGAACGCCGAGCGTGAAAACAGACCTCTTAGTTTTAACAACAGATTCGGTGAGTACGATATTAGTCAACAAAGCACAGACGATATGCCGCCAAGGACAATGCTTTCAGGTAAGCGTGATGCGTTAAGATTACAAATGTACAATGCAGGGCGAGGAAAACCAGTAGGTCCGACGGGCGAACTTGACACGCTTGCACATCTTTCGGATGAACCTCTTAGGGCTATCAGAACCGACACACAAATTCTTTCTGACGAACTTGACCGTGGACAAGAGGCACGTTTGCCTGAAATGGGTTCAACTGTACGGCCTGAACCCATGCTCCAACGTTCATCCGATTCTCCGATTGACTCCGCTTGGTCAATCCTCAAGACTCAGGCTGATGCAACGGTTCCGCCGGTGTTCAGCCCGGAGCCACGTTTCAACGAATATGGGACTGACATGAGTCACGTCACTCGGACAACTGACATGTCAGGTCGACCGCTTGCACCTTTTCCTCAATTCAGAAACACTATGGAAATGTTTGAAGCAATGGGACGTTCACCGTTTACGCCTCAGGGTGGACTTCCTGAGGGGGTGAACCGTTTAGTGCACCGAGGCACTGATTTACCGAAAACCCGAATGCCTGTGGCACAGGTTCCGCTTCGTGCAGGTGACAATTTAGACGAGAGGGCTATTGGCGAATACTTGGAAGCGCTAAAGCGTGAGCGAATGCACCGAGCGCAACAAATGATGGAGTGATGAACAAATGCAACCAATTGATACAGCATGGAACATACTGAAAGCACGAACGATACGAGACCAATCCGGTTCAATTAGCGGTGAGGCGTACGGACGACCGGGTAAATTTAGACAACCAGCGACGTACGCTCAACTTGACCCGCCGGAAGACGGACCTGCACGCTCAACACAAACAAACAGGATGAAGCGTGAAATGGACCGACAGCGTCAAGACGAAATGATGGGCGAAATGCGTGACCCACTCGATATGTTTGAATTAGAAGACATGGAAAGTCGACCGCCTGAGGCAGTTGACGCTATTGACGCTTCCGAGTTTGACCCTCAGTCCGCTGAGGAAAAGGCGGCAATCCGCAGTTACATTGAACAGATGATGCAAGGCGGATTCCCCCCAAAGATGTGATGGCGTATGACATACCCGTTCGATGCGGCTTGGGCCATCATCAAGGCACCATTATTTCAACAAGGCACCGTATCAGATGTTGGCTACAGCGATGCGTTTAACTTTCCAAAACTTGAAAAGCCTGAACTGGGCTTTCAGGGCTTCAACGATATAGAGGGGGTCAGAAGAAAATACAATCATTTCTTTGAATCGAAGGATAAAAACACACGTGCCGGACTGATTCACTTAGGTGAAAACAACTACGCTATTGACACGTTTGCTGTAAATGAAGAGATGCGAAAGCGTGGTCTTGGGCGTGAGGGCTTGACCGAACTAAAAAACGACTTACAAGAGGCTCACGGCGAACCAGTCAACCTCATCGCTCATGACATGCTTGACAGGTCAGTGCCCTTTTGGGACAAGATGGGTCAGGAAGGCTTGATTGACATGGAGCAAAGCACCTACCTTGGTGCATAAGTTCCAATAGGATTTTTACCTATGACTCCTTAGACTCGTCATGGACGCTCCTTTTAACCACGCATGGGCAATTCTCAAATCAGTACCAAGAGGTCCAAACGAGATGCGTGACTTAGCGGCGATTCAGGCTGCTCGTGAGTTTGTCCACCAACATGACACCTCAACTGGACCAATGAAGGCACACGCCGACCGTGTAGCGACGGAATTGCAAGCACATCTGTTTGAAGGAGGACCAGCACCTCGACTACCAACCATGGAGCAACAAGCAGGTCGGCAAGCGTTTGGCGGCAACATAGGCGCACCTGAGGGTATGACACCTTCCTTTTCTCCTGACATGAAAAGGAGAATAACCGAAGGACTCAACATTGGAACGCGTGGACCTCCTATGGGTGAAGGCATATGAGTTGGGCAGAGTACTTGGTTATTGCATTCATCGCTTTTGTAGCGGGATTCTTGATGACGTGGTTCATTACCGAAGACCTGCGTGACAAATCAATCCTTATCACAGAAGAAGAAGTTCAGCAAGACTGTATTGCTGGTTTGCGAAATTCCGCTTTCATGCAAAAGGATTAAGTAAAACGCCCGATTCAGGATTATCGGGTGAGGGTTGGTTTTCCTTCTTGGGTCTCGTTTCAAGATATACCTATCTCATGGTTCTTTCTTCTTTCCAACCCTCACCCATCCACCTGTATCGTTAAGTATAGCGAATGTCTGTGAGCCGAACATGCGGTTGACAGTTTATGAAGTGGGACCACGGGACGGATTACAGAATTTACCTGTGTTTGTGCCTACAGACGTCAAACGCCGACTGATTTCAGAACTGTACAAAGCAGGCATCGAGCATGTTGAGGAAGCGTCGTTTGTGCACCCAAAGCGTGTACCCCAAATGGCTGATGCCGAAGATGTACATGCATACGGTGCAGCGCTGGTCATGAACCCAAAGGGTATGGAACGGGCGCTCGCAACGGGTGTTAAACTGTTCAACGTGGTGTTTTCTCCGTGTGAGACGTTCAACATCAACAACATGGGGCGTACACGCACCGAACTCGTTTACATGCTCAAGAGCATGTTGCAAGATGTACCAAAAGAAAACGTGCGTGTTTACATTTCAATGGCGTTCGGTAGCCCGTATTCGGGCGAAATTCCGCCGTACTTGCTCAAACAGTGTGTGCGTGACGCTTCGATGCTTGGCTCGACTGTTGTGTTTGCTGATACAGTCGGCACAGGTACACGTGAAGAGATTGCAATCGCCGCTGAGTGTGCACGTGAGTATTCACTTACTCCTGCTTTGCATCTTCATCATGGAGAGGGGGAGGACGACAAAGCGCTTGAGCGTGTCAAGCACGGTATTTTTGCAGGTATAGCGCAATTCGATTCCAGTATCGGGGGACTGGGAGGCTGTCCGTTTGTTGAAGGAAGCGGAGGCAACCTCGCTACTGAACGTTTGGTTCAGTACTTGAACGAGCATGGATTTGATGTGGGCCTTACAGTCGATGATTTGCAGGGCGCACTCGTGTGGGCGGACAAAATCAAAGCCCTTCAAGCACAACCGACCATCGCGTAGATTAAATATAGGACACTAATCGCTATTCATGGGTCGCAGTCGAAGCCCCGCATGCCCCGACTGTAGTACCCGCCCTACTCAACGATTGTACATCAAAACCAAAGGTCAGAACAAGCAACAAGGCTTTGCTTGGCACTGTCCCGCCTGCGAATGCATGTGGAAACAATAAAATCATGTGGCTCTCTGTGACACCACATGGCGGACGCTTTTGAAGTGGCTTGGAACATTCTCAAGGCAAAGAAAAGGTCGAAGCCGTTTCATGGCTACAATCCAAACAAGCACAGTAAGAAAGGTGGACTGAACGCTAAGGGACGTGCTGCTGCAAAGCGTAAGACAGGCGCAAACCTCAAGCCACCTGTCACAACGAAGCCAAGTAAACTCAAGCCCGGTGGTAAGAAAGCCAAGCGAAGAAAGTCATTTTGTGCACGAATGGCAGGCGTCAAAGGACCTACAAGTAAGAAAGGTAAGTTGACGCCAAAAGGTGCAGCCCTCAAGAGGTGGAATTGTTGAACCCAATAGAAGACGCATGGATGTTGCTAAAGCAAGAAAAAGACGATGATGAAGAAGCAAAGAAAAAACTCATTGCTTGTTTGAAGAAAGAAGGTGGAGCAGCATCGCTGGAAGATTGTTGCAAAGCCTGTGAACGACCAAAGGCTGAATGCAAGAAATTGATTGAAAGCATGGACAACGTTAAGATTTCTCCGCACGGCGACGTTATTCTCATGGACGGACTGTGATAACATGGATGTCTTGGTGAAACGTATCAAAAGTCCTGAGGCTAAGCGCCACAAGGTCGAATACGACACCAAGTACGAGTCATCACCAAAGCGAGTCAAGTATCGTGAAGAGTTGAATCAAGAACGCCGAAAGCGTGGGATGTACGGTGATGGCAGTCATCGCGACATTAGCCACACACAAGGTAACAAGTTGACGGTCGAGGATGAACACGACAATCGCGCACGACACTTCAAGGACGAAGGAACACTACGACCCGTGCAAAAAGCATGCGACTGCGCTCATTGTACTGGCATGCATGCTGCTGTCGATTTGTTGGAGAAGAAATTGTGTCCAGCAGGCAAAGCAGCGGCCAAGCGCAAATTCAAGGTCTACCCTTCGGCTTACGCTAACGGATGGGCTGTACAGTATTGCCGTGGTAAGTTCCGCAAGAAAAAGAAGGGGAAGAAGAAATGATTCCTCTTGAAGTAGCGTGGGCTATCATCAAGGGTAAAGAGGATGCTCCGAACTATCGAAAGGCAACGGGTCCGCAAAAGTGCGGCAATTGCAAGGCTTGGGATTCATCGAAAACAGACGACCCTATGACGGGTTATTGTGAGTGGTATGACTTTACGTGCCGTGCAGACCACGTGTGCGATGCATGGGCGGGGAAGAAATGAACAAAGTCGTCGTCCGCAAGAACTTGAACCGATGGTTCAAAGAAAAGTGGGTCGACGTTTCTCGCCGTGACAAGGACGGTAAGCATCCTCCGTGCGGTCGCAAGAAAGCAAAAAAGGGTAGCAAAGGCTATCCAAAATGTCGACCATCGGTTAAGGTCAGCAGCAAGACGCCCAAGACCAGTGGTCAAATGACAAGCGGTCAAAAGCGTGCAGCGACCAAGCGCAAGCGAAGCAAGAAGCAAGGCGTAGGCGGTAAGCCGACGATTGTCAAGCAAGATTATCCGTTCGTGGCTATGGCTGAGGACGAAAAACAACTTCCTGTGCCTATGCACACAAACCGACCTCGTTCAACACATCCCGGTTTTTCACGCACGGACGTGTTTCAAGTTCCAACTGGCGTAGGTATACCGACTGCTCAAGCAGCCCCACGCACAGTTCCCGTTATGCACGCACAAGGTCGTACATACGAAATTGCTGACAAAGAGCAATACGAGCGAGCGCTACGTGCACCCGATGAAGAAACACGAAGGGCGGCTATGAACGAAGTTCCTCGTGTTATGACGCAAGGCGTACAATCAGGTCAGAACGTTTTCCGTATGCCTACGTTCTATGGCATGCCTTACAATGAAGACACGCACTTCACAACAGGCGAGCCTATGGACTTGGCGTTTAGGTTGCTCAAGGACGATGATAATCAAAGTTTTACAGACACACGGACTATGGAAAGATACCTAAGAGAAAGAGAAGAACGGAAAAAAGAGGAAGAACTCAGACAATACCCAAGACCTTTTGCTGAGTTCTCGTATGAAGAATTGCACCATATTAGGCAAAATCCGTCTTTGTATAACTTAGAAAGTGGGTATTCAGGTTTCAGTAGAAATGAACTTGAAAACGAACTTGACCAACGTGATGTAGAGAACTCTCCCTACTTTGACCCTGAGTTCCAAGATATTCACACAGGCGAATCTATGGACTTGGCGTTCAGGTTGCTTAAGCGAGACATGTCGCATTGCAACTGTAACGCTCCCAAAGGCTTTTCGTGCCGAGCACATTGCAAGAGCAAGGAGAAGCGGTGAGCATGTTACCACATTGGGTCGTCACTGCGTATGACTACATGCTGTGTCAAATCGAAAAGTGTGTGGATATGCTTGAGGAGCATGTCGACGAACACCCTGAACTCATCGTTGATTTGATTGAGGCTCAGGAGTACTTTACATTTATGCGTAAGAAGTACAGAACGATGGTAGAGGAAGGTGATATGTTTGTCTATGCCGATTGATGTAGCCTTCTCAGTTCTCAAGCCTGAGGAAGACGTTCGTAAGATTCTTCCTCTCATCATACCTGCGGCAGCAGCGATATATGGCGGTTATCAAGGTGCCAAGAACGTTCGTGAAAACAGAATTACTGACCCCGTGCTTGGCGTAGTGTCGAGAGAGGGAGACGACTCGGCGCTAAGCAACTTGGCCGAATTTGGAACAGGCTTTGCACAAGGCTTTGTTCCGGGTAAAGCAGCGAAAGCGGGCGCACGAGCAGGCGGTAAAGCACTTGCAGGTCGAACTGCAAAGAGAGCAGCGCAAAAAGAGGCTACACGTAACACTCAACGGGCGGCTACTGAACGAGCCTTGACTCAACAGTACATGGGTCAAGGGATGAATCGGGCAGGGGCAACCAAGCACGCACAGTACATGTCACGGCAAATTCATCCAACTACTCCAATATCTGCATCGCCCGGTATCGGTAGTCGCACACTTACTGGACTTGGGCAGCCGATGGGTCGATTAGCACCAGCCGTTGTTGCTGGAGCAGGTCTTGCTTACGGAGGCAAACAAATTGCTGACGCTCTTGGCAACATGTCTGTGGGCGGAGGCGGTGCAGCAGCACCCTCAGGTAGCGGTATGGGTGCCAGTCAACAGCAACAACGAACACAGTCTAACCTTGGCGACCCGTCGGCAGGTAACCAAAATCTTCAAAATGTAGGAGTCGGTCAGACGGGACGAGAACAGATTTGGCAACAAGGCGGTTCAGGTACATTCAAACGAAAAGGTGAGACTATGACATTTACACACTACGACGGCAACAAAATGCTTCGCAAGACGCTTGAAGACCTCGACAAAATGCACTGTGGTACAGAACAAAAGGCTGAGGAAGACAAAGGTGGCAAGAAATCCAAGAAGCCTGCACACGGCATGGTCATTGTCATCGGCTCCAAAGGCTCAGGACCCGGTCCTTCGACCGACGGCAAGCGTGATTCCAAGGACTGAGGGTAGTCCCTCTTCCCTCGGTCCACCTTAGAACATTTTATGAATGCGTTGTAATTAGGACACTATGAGAGGGACACTATGAGTTCTCAGACAAACGCAATGGACCAAAGCGAAATACGATTACTTGGACTAATCTTGATGCAATCAGCAACCGTCGGTTTAGCCGTCGGTATTTTTGACGCTGAAATGTGGATTGACTTGGAAACATCATCACTCAACGGATTCACCTACGCCATGGGAGCATTTTTCGTGCAGGGTATCGCATACTACATTTTCAAGATGTTTTTCCAACAAGGTATGGATGAAAAAGCACGCACTGCAACTATGGAGCGAGAGCGACGAATACGCTATCGTGGTATGGAAGAAACGTTTGAACGTCGTCGACAGGACATGGAACTTCGTATGCAAGAAGCCCAACTTGAGGCTGAACTGCGCTGGATGGAGAGCAACCCCGGTAAAATGCCCCCGATGTATCAAGGTCAAGTGTTTGAAGAATCAACAGCCGATTTTAACCCTGAACCAAACCATGAGGCATCAGTCGATGAGCCACTCGGACTTGGCGTAACCTTTGGCGATGAGAAGAAAGAAAAGGCAAAGCGTGAGCGTAACCCCGACGGCACATTCAAAAATAAAAAGTGAGGTGACCCCGCATGGGTCGAATTTTCAAAACGCCGACTGATGACAGCACGGAGGCTACGCTTCGTGCTATGCACATAGCGAACACAGTCGACACTGCCTACGAACGAGCATGGGGTTGGCTCAAGGCTCTCGTGTTCTCAGTGGCCTCAGCACTCACTGTGAGCGCAGTTGAGTTCCACAGTGACTGGAGCCTTTGGGACACCACTGCACAGTGGTTCGGCGAGAAGTTGTCGGGCTGGCTTGGTGGTTGGTTCGATTGAGTGCAGCAGCAGGTTCAGCCATGGTTGGCGGACTCGTGTTCGCACGAGAGTTGTATCATTACTGGGTTCCACGACGCGTTGGTATTTACGGTCCAACCATGGTTGGCAAAACAACACTCGACAAGTATTTGACCACCCCCGGTGAAATGGAAGACATACCGGTTGAAAACCGAACGTCACACACAAAAATACTGGGCAAGTATCTGTTGCCTCGTGCAACACGCAAGCGTGTGCGGTGGAAGGGAGAACGACGCGTCGTTCATTCTTCTGACATGGGCGGCGAAGAACGATTTTGGAATCTTTGGATTGACGATATGGTCAATCGTAACGTTGAATCAGTCGTTTTTATGTTTGACCATCGTGTGCGGTTGGGTGGAGAACCCGCACTTCAAGCGGTTGCGGGTTTCAAATTCATGTGCGATGCGCTCATACACCGACAGTACCGATACAGAAACTTACGCGCACGACTACGTGGTAAGAAATACTGTCCCAAGACGATTCTTCTTGTTGCAAACAAAGCCGACCAGTGGTGGGACGACCAAGCAAACGTGCTTTGGCAACAGCAGCGGTTGGGCGAGCACAAAATATTCGATTCTTTCCGTGAGGACCTTGTCCGCCTACAAAAAGCAGGCATACCAACCATACGTTCAATGATGGCAACACGTATTGGTTGGAACGTTGAAAACACAATGATTGACTTACTTTCAACATAGGGAAGACTTTTGAAATAGTATGCTAACAGGTTATTAGGGGGAGATGAGACAGTGTTCGATTTTAGTGGACGGTTCCGAGGCACATCAGCCAACGGTAACTTGCAGGCGATGGGTCCTGCTGAAATGAAAGCGCTAAGCCATCAAGGTAACCCTTCACATGAGCAGTTGATTGAGATGCAAGGCGCACAACAGTCCATGCGTGCAGCGGGTGCACGCAACAATATCGAAGTTCCAAAAGTCAATTTTTATCCAAGTCGACATCCTGACCCTCGTAAGGCACGCAAGAAAGACATCAAACAAGCACGAGCATTGCTCAAGCCATCCAAGCGCTCAATTTTCAATCCACTGCGGTGGGCTGGCTTAAAGTATCGATACAACAAGAGTGCAGGTGCTTGTGTGGTCGACGGGTGCGACTGTCAGAAGTTGATTCAGTACGACAATCTGTATGCTAAAATCACCGACGAGTCAACTGGTGAAAGTCTGTGGGATTTGTACTGGCAAAACCCAGTTACAGGCGAGCCTACGGCCTTTATTGCACGTGAAAACGTGACCGATGGCCGACTGATGCGAGGGACATACTGCCCTGAGCATTTGCATTTGTACCATCTGCTGACAAAATGGGAGTCAGAAAACGAAAAAGAACGACTCAAGACAAAAGGAGGTATGCGGGAGATGGTCAAGAAAGGCGTGAGCACAGTCGCCGTGCCTATTTCAGTTCTGAAAAAGAAAAACAACACGCCTGAATTCCTTATGAAGTATGAACCGTTCTTTGTTGAATTAGAAAAAGACTCCAAGCGACACGCAGGCATCAGCATCACGCACTACAAGAACCCAAACAACGGTATGAACGACATCACAGCCGTGTATTTCGACCTTCGATACTTCCACGAAGAACTCAATATGATTCCAACGGACGTAGGGATTAGCGATGCAATTGGCTCGATAGGTGTCGAGCAAGTCGAACGGCAACAAGTTCAAGAACAGAACGTGCCTCAGCAACAATATACGCTTCCACAGCAGTAGGTGAACACATGGGATTATTCGGCGGAGGAAATGAGCAACAAAATGGAGCGCTTAACTTGGGCGCACCGCAGCAAAACGGCTTTGCACAGCAAAATGCATATCAACAACAGGGCGGTTGGTCCTCTAACCCAATTGCAGGGGGCTTCATGCAAGGTGCAGGTATCAATCCACAGTACATGCAGCAGCCGATAGCGCCGCCAAGTGAGGCTGAAATTCAGTTGGCTATGCTCAAAAGCCTGTCTCCGGTTGACCGATTTGTTGTTAGTCAGAAAATGCCTATGCTTGTACAGATGCTAAACGACATCGTCACATTTTCGTTGCTTGAAATTCTACGAAATGCGACGTTTACACTCAACGAAGACGATGGTACGTTGAAGATGGACCCACAGTCCTTGCCAACAAACCTACAAACGATGAGCGCTGAGAACATCACAAGTCAATTCAACGCTATGGTCGGTAAAAGCCAACAGGACATTGACAAAGCACAGATGGAGCAACAGCAAATACTTGCTGTTTCTCAACAATCAATGATGGGTGGTGCACTTGCTGCTGCTATGGCTGACGAAGGCTTCATGCAAAAGGTCGGTGGAGGCATCGGCTCGTTTACTCGCAACATGATTGGAGGCCGATGAAATGGATAGAGGACCACGAATGCCTTTTTCTCAAGGGTTTGCTTTGACGACAAGCGACATTTTTGCTCCAAAGAAGTCTGTTATCGTCGACATGGTCATGGTTCAGATACTCACCATCATCGTAACCGTCACGCTATTGCTCATTTTGAAGAACGGTTCACTTGGAAGTGACACCATAGCATGGCTCATGGGGTCATTGATGACAGGCGTGCTTCTTGCCAGCGCTATTTATTCTCGTATTTCGTCCGTATAGCGCCCCCATTGCCCGATTGGGCACTCGGATGAGGACAAACTTGCCTTGATTTTCATCTGACAACCGCACTTTTTGCATCGTGAACCTGTCCAATGAGGGCATTTTTGACACATTTTAAGCCGCTTTTGCTTGATTTCAGGGGGTACATTTCGCCTCAAAACGATGTCTCGTGCTGCTTTTGCGAGTGATACAGCCGTATCTTTGTTCATGGGTACGCCCAAAACACGTACACCTGCTGGACGTATGCGACCCATATGCTGTTTTTCGCACCCTCTTTGATAAAACCTTATCGTTGACGGTTACTTGCCCTTACGCATGGGGGGTCGTCAGACAAAACTATCATGTGCTTTTTGTCAAGACGAGAACCGTGACGAACTTGAGGAACAGATAGCCTCAGGCACTGTCGATATGCGTGTACTGGACCGTGATAAGGGGTGGAGAACCAACACGGCTGAACGTCACATGCGTAACCACGCAGGTGAGAATGTCACTGGTTCTAACTATCGATGTCCAATATGCACATCAGACAACCGTGGGTTGTACGAAGTTGCTTACTTTGACGAGGGTATGACCACGGAAGAGATAGCAAACGAGGTCGACTGTTCAGAAGATGCTGTGTATCGGCACATGAAAGAGCACTTTCAGCCACTTGTACGTCGCTCCTCGACTGCTGTTGTATCAATCAAGGTAGGCGAAGAACTTGGAGTCATCCGAAACAATACAGAAAAGTTGAACGAGAAGTTGACCCGTTACATGGACGAGGTCAGCATTCATGACGACAACGCAATTGGTGATATGGTGCGTCTTAACAAAGAGATTCGTGAGTCCATAAAAGACCTCATGGCATTCCAATCGCAGTGGGCACAACCTGAGGAGAAGACGGTGACCAATACTATCAACATCCTGAAAGTTGAAATGGCAAAAGAAAGCCCTGAGACATGGATGAGAGTGCGTGAAGCACTGCTGCGTGGCGATTCTGACGTTCTCGATGTGATTGATGAAGGGGAGGTGAACTAATGCCAAGTGGATTCGGAGGAATGGGACGTGGCTCTGATACCCGTATGTACGCTCCTCGTTCAGAATCAAGTCGTATGTATGCATCCGATGACGATGATTACAGGCATGGTGCGGGTGACGCCGAGGAACAGGAGCGCCGACGTGACGAAAAGATGCGTAAGCGTGAGGAAACGAAAGTCGTTAGCGATACACCGCATCTTCAAATTAGCATCGACAAACCTGATGAAGACCCGATGATGGGTGGTATGGAAGAACCTCAGCAAGAAGAAGAAGAGGACCCCAACATGTACAACCCTGAGCAGGGCGCTATGGCATCCAACATGTCGGCTATGGCAGGCGCACTTGGTACAGGCGGACCTGATTTGTCTCAAGCACTCGGTGCTCAGACAAACGGCGTCATGGGCGGCTATCGACCACTGGTTGCTACCGGTGAACCGATGGAGGCTGCTTGGTCGACGTTGATGAAAGCCGACGGCAAACCGTTTCAACAACCAAAGTTTGAAGGTCCACCCGGCGGACGTAAGCCACACATCGCTACATCAATTCGCTCTAAGAGACAATCCCGTACACTCAGTCCACGTACAGAACATGGCGGGCTGACCGAAGCACCACTCGCTGTTGAGATGGGTCACTTAGGTCTCTCAACCAAACAGCCGTTGCGACTGTTCCCTG